>Ga0272445_1000790_pt1 | contig 27142 bp, 19 predicted proteins | sample YNPCB0031_FD_194404 | JGI IMG/M metagenome (GOLD analysis project Ga0272445, IMG submission 194404) | Hot spring sediment microbial communities from Yellowstone National Park, WY, United States - YNP-CB-003-1 | ecosystem: Environmental > Aquatic > Thermal springs > Hot (42-90C) > Sediment... | reverse complement strand
TATTTTTTGTAATTTCATTTCAACAATTCCTCCTCCTTTTCATAAAGAATAAAAATTGTGTTTGTTTAAATTTCCCATGAAAAAATTTATAAAAATTTTAAAAAAGGAGGAGGTGAAAATGAAAAAATAATTTTAAGTTTAATTTTAATTGGGATTTTTCCCTGTGCAATTTTTGCACAGGTGGTAAGGTGGATATATACACATGATACAGATAATTGGACAGATGAAGCAAAAGATGTAATTGTAAATATAGATGGAAATATTTATGGAGCAGGATATGGATATAGAGATGGGGAGGAAGATAATTTAATTGTTGTAAGTTTAACTCCTTATGGAGAAGAAAGATGGATATATGAATATAATGGGAATATAAATGGATATGACGAGGCATCTTCTTTGACTTATTCTCCTGATGGGAAAATTTATGTGGCAGGCACTACTGAAGGTAATACAGCAGATATAATTGTAATAGCACTTGATTCAAATGGTAATCCTGTCTGGGATTTTCCTTATATCTATGATGGAGGTGGACATGATGTAGCATTTGATATTACATATGGAGCAGATGGGAATCTTTATCTTACAGGAACTACTGAAATACCAGGGAATTCTACAGATATTATTGTAATTTCCTTGACCACTGATGGAGTCCAAAGATGGGTTTATACAAGACATGGTTCTGCTGATGGAAATGATAGTGCATATTGTGTTGTATATGGAAATGATGGAAATATTTATGTAGCAGGTTGCTTAGAAGAAATTTATTGGATAAATAAAGAACGAGCAATTGACCCTTATTTTACTATCATAAGCCTCACAAATACAGGTTCAGAAAGATGGGTATATCAATTTTATTTTCCTGAGTCTAATAGAAAAGGCAAAGCACATACTGTTATTTATGGAAATGATGGTTATATTTATGGCGTAGGATATTCTTACAAAATTTTCCAATCTTATAATTTTATAATCACAAAGCTTAACGATGCAGGAAATGTAATATGGGCTTATTCTTATAATGACCCTTTAAATAAAGGAGATTTTGGCTATGATATTGTTTATGGTGAAGATGGAAACATTTATGCTGCTGGAGAAACTGAACAAGATAATACTCCATGGGGAGAATTTACTGTTTTAAGTGTAACACCTTCTGGTTCAGAAAGATGGGTATATACATATAATGGCTCAGGAAATAGCTGGGATAAAGCCCATTCAATTGCTTATGGAAAAGATGGAAATGTATATGCTGCTGGGTTTTTGAATGGGTATCATGATTTTATTGCGGTAAGTCTTAAAAATTCTGGAGAACAAAATTGGGTTTATCTTCCTTTTGAAGGATTTGCAAATAGAGTAATATGGAAAAAAAACTGTGTTTATATAGCAGGATTTAAATCTCAAAATATGGGTGATTTCCTTATAGTAAGTTTGCGTGAACCTTTAACAGGAGAAAATGATAGTTTGCTTGCATACAATGGAAATAGACATCTTGCGAGGAAGCCAAATAGTGGAGAATTACATCTTGTTGTATGGGATTATATTTCCAGCTCAGGGAATGTAATAGGATATTACTATTCTTCTGATATGGGAAACACATGGACACCTCTTGAAATTATAGGGAAAGGTAAATTGCCTGCAATTACAGTTGGTTTAAGTGGCTTTCCATATGTTGCTTGGACAAATTTTGATACACTTTACTATGCAACAAAATATCAGGATGGAATATGGCATAAAAATTTTTATCTTTTTCCTGATTTTATTCCTTCGCATCCTTCAATAAGCTTAACAATGATGAAAAAAGAAGAAGATTCTGTTCATATTCTTTTTAGGCTTCATAATCAAAATGAAAATTACATAAAAGAAATCTCATTTCATAGAAATAATCCACAAAACTATCAAATTTTTGATATAGAATATAGCACCTCTCCAAATTTGATAAATCTTGATTTTCCATCAATTTCTTCTGATTATACAAATACTTTACACGCTGTCTGGCAACATGGTGATACAATTTATTATGGAACGAGAAAAAGGGGAGAAAATTGGAATGTGTGGGGCTACCCATTTGGTCAATATCCCGAGGGTGTTAACTCTTTTCATCCATTTGTTGAAACCTATGGAGACTCAATCTTTATTGTTTGGCAAAATGAAGGTGATGGAGAAATATATAGAGCACGTAGACATATAGCAGAATTTGCTTTTTATGAACCCGTAAATCTTTCAAATACCTCTTCAATTTCAATTTATCCTGTTAATGCATCAGGACTTTATACATCCTGGGCTGATAATTTACCAAATAATTTTGATATATATTTAAGGAGTTATCCCTGGACTCATCTTTATAATATAAGCAATACTCCTTTAAAATCAATATTTTGCCATTCTGTTATGCGTCCAACTCCTGCAGGGAATGAAGTATATGTTTTGTGGCAAGAAGGAAATGAATCTCCTTATAAAATACAATCACAAAGAATGTGGTTTCCTGAATCACCAGGTTTCTTTTCTTCAAAAATTGCTTATTTTACAACAATACCTGCAAAATTAGAAATAAAACCACATCTAACTCATAGAGATACATTTTCAAATTTACAAATTGGAGTAGATATAGGTTATGAGTATGTAGCTTATGAATTTGAAATTGATACAGGATATACTTATTATTTTGGAGGAATTCTATATTCAGACAAAGATGTTAAAGAAAAAATTATTGTAAATGGGGAAACGATGAAGGTAATCAATTTGAGAGCAAATAAACCTGAATTTGTTATTTTTAAAATTCCAAAAAATTTATATTCAAATGAAAAATTAGAAGTTAAATTTAAAAAAATAAATGGTGATTATGCAATTGCAGGACCGATTGGCATTTTTAAATTTGAAAAAGGTGATGATTTGGAAAGTGAAAGTGGAATACAGAGTTTTAAAGAGAATGCATTTTTCAAACTTGCAATTCCTTCCATTTTTAAAGAAAAAATGAATTTTGAAATAAACCTTCCTTTTGAAGATTCTTTTAAAATTTCAATCTTTGATAAAACAGGAAGGAAAATATTTGAGAAAAAATTTTCAGAAAAAATATTTATAAGAAATTTAAAAATTCCAGCAGGAACATATATTCTCAAAATAGAAAATGAAAAAGGGGTAAAAGTTTACAAGAAATTTATAAAAATAGAGTAAATGAAAAAGTTTATTTCCATTTTAATTTCTACAAATCTTTTAAATTCACTTCATTTTGTTAAAAAATGGGAAATACCATCGGGAAACGGAAGTGGTGGTGGAAGTGTATGTATTGGTGATGCAAACAGAAACGGGAAAATTGAATTGTATTTAAAGCAATCCCCCTATAACAATAATCATTTTATATGTGATATTTATGAACTTGATGGAACAAGTAATTGGATAAGGGTTGATTCAATAATTTGTGGTGCAGTTTCTTTTCCCTGGGGAATCGGGGACCTTGATTCAGATGGATATATGGATATATTAGGTAGAAATTCAGTATATGAATCATCTGACTCCTTTTCATATCCAAAAAATAAAGTATGGGAAAATGACTCAATTACTATCCATTATCCTGGTGCTTATGATATTGATCAAGATGGATTTCCCGAAATTGTTACAATTAGACCTTATGGCAAAATTGGAATATATGAATCAAGAGGAGATAATCAATATGAATTGATTTTTGAAGAGTATCCCGGAGGTGGTGGTCCCCACTCAACCTATGCATTTGGTGATTTTGACGATGATGGGAAAATAGAATTTGTTTCAGGGGATTTGAATGGTAATTACTGGATTTATGAGGCAAGGGGTAATGATGTATATTATAAGGCCTTTGAAGGGCATCTTCCTACCTACAATATATTTGATTGTTTTTCAGTTTCTGATGCTGACCGGGATGGAAAAAAGGAATTTGTAATTAAAGGTGCATCAGGCACTGTTGGATATGATGTATTTATCTTTGAAGCAACTCAAAATAATCAATATAATTTTGTTTATTTACCAATAAATGCAAGCACAGGATATGGAGGAGGTATTTCAGCAGCAGGTGATGTTGATGGTGATTCAATTCCTGAAATTGTTCTTTCAGCAAGATATTTTGTTTTTATAATAAAGGCTGATTCCGATAATCATTTTTATATATGTGACACAATAGACTTATTTTTTTCCTATCACTCAGCAATCGCAATTTGGGATGTAGATGGAAATAATTTGAACGATATAATAATTTGCAATGTTAGCAAGACCTTAATCTATGAAAAGGGAATTGATATGGAATGGTTTTTCCCAGTTAATTTTGATACCTTTTATGCAGGTGAAACACTAAATTTAAAATGGAGAGTTTATGATACAATTTCACTTGATAGTGTTTATATATATTTTAAAGAATGCCCAACAGGTTCACCAAGAGAATTAATTTATCAAGGTTTTTATAAGGATACAACCTGCTCCTTTATTGTCCCCGATACCCAGGGAGTTTTTATATTCTGGCTAATTGCAAAAGGATTTGGTAGAAAAGATTCAATCCATTCAGCAGGATTTAGAATATTAAAGCAGATGAATACAAAGGAATTTTCTAAAAAAATTAAGGAATTTCCCATTCAAACATTTTTAGATGGTAAATTGCTCTTACCCTTTAACCCTTCTAATAAATCCTATATTTATATCTATAACACTTCTGGTAGAAAAGTTTTTGAAATTTTACCAAAAGGAAAAGTCATAGATTTAACAAAATTCCGTCTTTCACCCGGAATTTATTTTTTAAGAATAGATTCAGAAAAAATTAAAAAAATTGAAAAGATTATTTATTTGAGAAAATGAAAAAATGATTAAAAATTTGATTTTGGTGATGTAGAAATAAAAGATAAATTAGGAGGAAATATGATAAAGGGATTAATTTTAATTATGATGCTGAATGGAGGAAATGAAAAAATAGAAGTGATTGTTCATTTAAAAGAGAAACCTGATTATGAAATGATAAAGAATTTTTCACCCAAAGAATATGTTGAATTTCTTAAAACTTTCTGTGAAAACTCACAAAATAAAATTATAAATTATTTAAAAAGGAAATTTTCAAATAAAATTTCAAAATTATATTCCTACTGGATTTTTAATGGGTTTTATCTTGAAACAACAAAAGAAGTGATAGAATCTCTTGAAAATAAAGAGGAAATTGAATACATAACCTTAGATGTTAAAATGAAAATTAAGGATTTTAAACCTTCTTATAAAGTTTTAACTCCTGAATGGAATATTTTAAATGTAAAGGCAGATTCCTGCTGGATGCTGGGTTATACGGGTCAAGGAGTTGTAATAGGACATTTGGATACAGGTGTAGATATTAATCATCCTGCTTTACAGGATAAATGGCTTTCTCCCTATTGGTATGATGCAGTTAATCATCAAACAATCCCTTATGATGATAATGGACATGGAACATCCACAATTGGAATAATTTTAGGAGGTGATGGATTTGGTCCATTTGAAAACGATATAGGTGTTGCTCCTGGTGCAAAATTTGTAGCATGCAAAGTATTGGATTCATCAGGTAGTTTCCAACTCTCCTGGATATATAGTGGAGTTCAAAAATTAATGGACTGGAAAGGGCAAGGTTTAAATATTGTTGCAGCATGTGGTTCATTTAGTTCAGATTCAACAACTTTTTTAGATTTTTGGAATACTGTTTTAGCACTCCGCAATTCTGGAATAATTCCAGTATTTGAGATTGGTGATTATGGACCAGATTCTGGAACTGCTGGGACACCTGGTAATTATCCAATTGCAATAGGGGTTGGTGCAACAGATGAAAATGATTATGTTGCACTTTTTTCTGCAAGAGGACCTTCACCTGATACACCTCCATGGAATGGTGCATTAAAACCTGATCTTTGTGCACCCGGGGTAAATATAAGGTCATCTATTCCTGGTGGAGGTTATGAAATTTATAGTGGAACAGGAATGGCAGCACCTCATGTTACAGGTGGAATAGCAATTCTTTTTCAAAAATGCCCAAATTTGAGTGGTTATGAAGTTTATAATCTTCTCACACAATATGCAAGAAGACTTTCACATGGTGCCCCTTATCCAAATAATAGTTATGGATGGGGAATCCTTGATATCTATCAAGCATTGCTTCATGCATGTAATGTAATTTCAGAACCTCCTGAAAATTTAATTCCTATAAATGTTTTCCAAAATATTTTCAAAGGAGAAATTTTCATAAAATATTTTATCCCATTTGAAATATATGAAATAAGTGGAAGAAAAATAAAGGATTTAAAAGATTTAAAAAGCGGAACATATTTTATAAATTTAAAAAATAAAGAAAAAAGGAAGAATTTGAAAATTATAAAAATAAAATAAAATAAAATTTTTTATTCAATAATAAATGCTATTTTCCCACAATTTCCTGTTTCCATTAAATTGAAGGCTTTTTCAAATTCTTCAAGTTTAAATTTATGAGTTAAAACAGGAGAAATATCAAGAATTCCTGACTCTAATAAAGAACTTGTTTTATACCATGTTGAATATATTTTTCTTCCTGTTATTCCATAAATCCTCAACCCTTTTAAAACTATTAAATTGTTTATATCAAATTTTACTTCATCCTTAAAAAGTCCAAGAATTGAAACCCTTCCACCTGGTGTTGTTAAATTTAAACCTTCAATTAATGCTTTTTCATTTCCTGAAACTTCACAAAAAACATCAACCCCATTTCCTTTTGTTATTTCCATAACAATTTCATAAATGTTATCTTTTAATGGATTTAAAACATAATCTGCTCCCATCTCTTTTGCTTTTTTAATCCTGTATTCATTTATTTCAGTTGCAATAATTGGATAAGCACCTCCTACTTTTGCAACACCTATTGATAGAAGTCCAAGAGGACCACATCCTGTTATTAAAATACTCTTTCCAGTTACATCCTCTTGTAATACGGTATCAACAGCATTTCCAAGTGGTTCTTTTAATGAAGCAATTTCAGGTGGTAAATTTTTTTCATTTTTCCAGCAATTTTCTGCTGGAACAGTTACATATTCTGCATAAGAGCCATCTATATCAATTCCAAGAATTTTTAAATTCATACATACTTCTTGCCTGTTATTTCTACATGCATAACATTTTCCACATACAATATGAGTTTCAACAGACACAAAATCTCCTGGTTTCAAATCCTTAACATTTTTCCCAACACTCACAATTTCTCCACTCATCTCATGCCCAACTATTCTTGGAATTCTTATTCTTTCACTTGCCCATTTATCCCATTTATAAATATGAAGGTCAGTCCCACATATTGTTGATGCCTTAACCTTTATTAAAACTTCGTCATCATTGGGTTCTTTTATTTTTGCATCTATTATTTCAAAACCCTTTTCTTTTTTTGTTTTTGCAATTGCCTTCATAAATCCTCCTTATTTAAGAAAAAAATTTTTTAATTAAATCACAAATATATTCAACATCTTCAAAAGTTAAATATTGATGACATGGTAAAGAAATAATTTCTTTTGAAACCTTTTCAGTAATAGGTAAATCTCCCTCTTTATATCCATAAATTTCTGCTGCCTTTTGAAGATGGCATGGTATAGGATAATGTATACCTACCTCAACTCCATTATTTTTTAAAAATTCAAAAAGTTTATCCCTTTCGCAAGTTCTTATTACAAAATAATGGTATACATGTTTTACTCCTTCTTTTATCTCCTGAAATTTGCATGGTGTATCTTTTAAAAGTTCCTTATATAAGTTTGCAATTTTTCTTCTTTTTTCATTCCATTCATCAAGTTTTTTTAATTTTAACCTCAAAACAAGTGCTTGAATTTCATCAATTCTTGCATTAAAACCAAATTTTATACTTGAATAAGAACTTATTTGCCCATGAACTCTTAAAAGTTTTAATTCCTCATAAATTTTTTCATCACAAGTTCCTATTCCACCTGCTTCTCCAAGTGCCCCAAGATTTTTTGTATAATAAAAACTGAAACATGATAAATCACCAAAACTTCCAGTTTTTTTGCCTTTATATTCAGCACCATGTGCCTGTGCAGCATCTTCTACAATATAAAATCCATATATTTTTTTCAATTTATAAATTTCATCCATATCACATACATTTCCAAATAGATGAACCGGAATTACTACCTTTGTTTTCTCAGTTATTTTATTTTTAATACTTGAAGGGGAAATACATAATGTATCATCTATATCTGCAAAAACAGGTTTTGCACCAACCATCCATACTGCTTCAAGGGTTGCTATAAAGGTAAAGGATGGAAGTATAACCTCATCACCCTCTTTAACTATACTTCTTAATGCAAGATGAAGTGCATCTGTTCCAGAGGATACTCCAACAAAGTATTTAATTCCACAGTATTCTGCAAATTCCTTTTCAAATTCCCTTACATTTTCCCCAAGGAAAAGTTGCATTTTTTCAAATATTTTTTCCATTCCTTCTTTGAATTCCTTTTCTATTTCAAGATAAGAAGACCTTAAATCAACAAGTTTTATTTTTCTCATAAGTATAAAATTATAAAATTTTAGTTTGATAAAATAAAAATGTAGGCAGTTCCAAAATTTATTCTTAAAACTTTTATTTTTTTAAAAAAATTTTTAATTTCTTCTCCTTTATTAAATTTTTTTATTGAATCAAATAAAAATTTGTATTCTTCACTTATTTCTTTTTTAAAAATAAAAGATGTGATTTTTTCAAGAAATTTCAAATAAAACAAATAAAAAAATTTTATCAAGAAAAAATCCGGAAGCCCCATTTCAAGAATAATCAATTTACCATCTTTTTTTAAAACTCTTTTACATTCTTTAAAAAATTCATAAGGATTTATATTTCTGTATAAAAAAGAAGAAACAACATAATCAAAGGTTTTTTCCTTAAACGGCATTTTATGAACATCACCTATTATAAAATTCAAATTTATTTTTTTCTTTCCTTCAAAAATCATTTCTTTTGTTATATCAATTCCAAAAATTTTCTTAATTTTTTTGTTTTTTAATAAAAATTTTGAAAATTCACCTTTTCCACATCCTGCATCAAGACAAATTCCCTTTGCAAATTTTGACGCTCTAAATCTCCAATATGTATCAAGAGAAAAACTTGCAATAAAATTAAAATAATCATAAATTTTGTAAATTTTCCTGAATCTTTCCATAGTTTTTTATAATAATGGAATTGATTTTTTTTATAAAAAATGGTATAATTAATATATGAAAAAATCTTTTTTATTACTCTTTTTATTTTTTATCGTTTCCTGTAAAAAACCTCCTGAATCTGTAAAAGAAAAAGAATTTGTTTTAATTCTTGAATATCCATTAAAAGGATATGCACAGGGTCTATTTTTGAAAGATTCTCTTTTATTTGTAGCAGATGGGCAAGGAGGTCTTGTTATCTTAAATATTTCACCTTTACCTGATTCAATAAAATTTATTTCACAAAAAGAAACAGGATATAATGCAAAAAGTGTTTGTGTTAAAGATTCTTTTGCCTTTTTAGGTTTTGATGATATAAACAGAAAAGGTATATGGGTATATGATATAAGTGATTTAAAAAATCCAAAATTTATAACAAGTGATGAAGGACTTGCGTATGTTTATGATATTTCAGTTCCCCCACAGGATACCCATTACTTATATCTTGCATCAGGTTACTGGTATTATATTGAAGATTTAAGTGGTCTTCCCTATTATCTTTCTTTTGCAAAAAGATATCATCCACCAGGAAAAGTGAGAGGATTATTTTCAGATGAAAATTATGTATATCTTGCATGTGAACAGATGGGAGTTGTAATATTTCCTTCACTTGTTCCAGATGTTCCTGATTCAGAAGCAATTATCTCGTGGATAGATACTCCAAACAATGCAAGAGATTTATGTGTGAAAAATGATAAAATATTTGTTGCTGATGGATATGGTGGTCTTTACATAATTGATATAAGTGATGTTAAAAATCCTTTTTTTGTTTCCAAATTATCATTACCTGGTTATTCTCAAAAAATAGAAGTTGATAATGAAAAGGTTTATGTTGCATGTGGAAGCGAAGGAATATATGGAATTGATATAAAAGATATAAATAAACCTTGTATTTATGCAGTTTATAAAACCCCTTATGCTTATGATGTTGAAATAAATGAAAATTATATATTTGTTGCTGATAGAGATAGAGGAATAATTGTTTTATCAAAGGAGGTTGAATGAATTTTTTAATATTAATTTTTATTTTAGCAGAATCAAAATTTTTATCCTTTAAAAGGGAATTTTCTTATGAGGGTGAATATATTGGAAAATTAAGAGATATTTATTTATTTCTTGAAGATAAAAAAAATCATGAAATAATTTTTGATAAAATAACTGTTCCACTTTCCCTTTACCCTTTTTATAAAAAAATGGGAATGGTAAATGCAAAACCAGAGCCACAAACTTTTCTAATAATAACGAATTCAAATTTCCTTTCTTATATGAATGAATTTATAGAATGGAAAAAAATGTGTGGATACAATGTTGTTACAGAAATAATTACAGGTGGTGAGCCACCTCAAACAATTAAAAATTTAATTGCTTATCATTATCAAAATGATAATCCAAAACCAGAATATGTTTTACTTGTTGGAGATGTTGATTTAATATCTCCATTTTATGGTTCTCCATGGGCAATAACTGATAATAAATTTGTAACAATGGATGAGGATTTTATTCCTGACATTTTAATTGGAAGGATAAGTGTTTCAAATGTTGGTGAACTTTTAACATATATTTCAAAAGTTTTAAATTATGAAAAAAATCCTTTTATTTCTGATACATTGTGGTATAAAAGAGCACTTATGATTGGTGCCCGTTATCCACAAAATGTATGGACATCAAAAAAAGTTAAAAAATGGATAAGAGAATTTTTACTAAACAATAATTTTTTCCAAATTGATACTGTATTTTATCCACCAACATCAAATGGTGTTCCCCCAATTACAAATTCTGTAAATAATGGTGTTCTATTTTTAAATTATAGAGGCGGGGATGCTGAATCAAAAAGATGGATTTATCCAACATTTACTTATTTAGATGTTGATAACCTTTCAAATGGCTTTAAACTTCCAATTGTTACAAGTTTTGTATGCTTAACTGGTGCCTTTCATGACAATGCACCGATGTGTCTTGGTGAAAAATGGATAAGAGCAGGAACTTCTTCAAATCCAAAAGGGGGAATAATATTTATAGGTGCTGGTTCAGGCGGAACACATACAAAGGAAAACAATGCTCTTGATGAACTGTTTTATAAGGGATATGTTGAAGATTCATTTCCTTCAATTTCTTCACTTCTTTTAAATTCAAAAATCAATTTAATTTCTCATATTCCAAATCAAACTGACCCTGATTCAGGTATTGGTTTTTATTTTCATACCTATAACATTTTAGGAGACCCTTCTTTAATAATATATAAAGGGGTTCCAAAAGATATCCAAGTTAGTTTGCCTTCTTTTTTACCGATTGGCTCAACTTCTATAAATGTAAATGTTAAAAGAAATGGTTTACCTTTAAAAAATGCATGGGTAAGTGCTTATAAAGAAGGTGAAGCAAGAGATTTTTCATTAACTGATGAAAATGGAAATGCCTATTTAAAATTTAATCCATTAACTTCTGGAACAATTTATATAACAGTAAGGGGCTTTGATATTTATCCAAAAATTATAAATGTTCCTGTTAATCAAACAAACTATTATGTTGGAATAAACTCCTTTAATTTTTCAGATTCATTAGGTCATTCTGATTCCCTTTTAACACCTTCTGAAATTATAAAATTAAATATTTCTTTTAAAAATTATGGTTCCCAAAATGTTAATAATGTAATTGTAAAACTATTTTCTTTAAGTAATTTTATAAATTTAATTGATAGTTTAAAAACACTCGGCAATTTTTTACCAAATGAAATAAAAAATACATTTTTTAAATTTAGCATTTTACCTTCTTGCACCTTAAATCATGAAGTTAATCTAAAATTAGAGATAAGTTCAGATGAAGGGAATTGGTTAAATTATATTAAAAAGAAAATAAGTGCTCCAAAGTTTAAAATTGATAGTTTATATGTGATTGATGAAGATGGTTATCCAGAACCAGGTGATACTGAATATCTTGTTTTAAATTTGAAAAATATAGGAAATTTTAAAGGTTTAAATGTAAATGGAATTTTAAGAACTCAAAATTCAAAAATAACAATTTTAGATTCAATTTCAAATTTTGGAGATATTCTACCTGATTCAATTTCATCAAATTTTCAAGAACCCTTTAAGATTAAAATTTCTCAAAATGCCTTTCCTGGTGAACAAATTCCTTTTAAAATTTTCTGGAATACTTATATGGAAGGGAATGGTGAAACTGATTTTTATTTAAAAATATGTGCTCCAAATCCTTTAAATGCAACAGGTCCATCAAAATATGGTTATTATATTCTTGATGATGAAGACACATTATTTATAGAAAAACCAGAATTTTCATGGATAGAAATAGACCCTGGTTTTGGTGGAAATGGAATTTCCTTAAATATGAAAAATGATACAATAAAACTTGTTGATTTGCCCTTTATTTTTAAATATTATGGAACAAACTATGATAAAATTTCCATTTCTGATAATGGATATTTTGTTTTTGGAAATTCAATCGTTTCAGACCCTTATAATTGGCCAGTTCCTGCAAAATCACTTCCTGATGGATTTGTTGCACCTTTTTGGGATGACCTTGACCCTGAATTAAGTGATTCAAGTAGAGATGTTTATGTTTATTATGATGAAAATTCCCATTTATTTATAATTGAATGGAGCAGAATTCAACATGTTCATAATTATCAAAACCATGCTCCAGGAGACCTTTTAACTTTTCAAGTAATTTTATATGACCCCTATCATTATCCAACACCTACAGGTGATGGAATTATAAAGATTCAATATTTAAAAATAAAGGATGATGATTCAGTATTTAACTATTCAACAATTGGTTTTGAATCACCTGATAACTCTGATGGAATAGCAATTTCCTTTAACAAAAAAAGAGGAAATGGAATCCCTGAAATTAAAAATGGAAGAGCATTTTTAATAATGAATAAAAAACCACAGATCAATGTGAGGGAAAATAAAAAAGATTTTGGAAATTTAATTTTAATACCTTCTATTATAAAAAATTCTTATTCAATTAATCTTTATCAAGGATATAAAGTTAAAATAATTGATGTTACAGGAAGAAAAATTTTTGAAAGTAAAGATAAATTAAAATTTTTAAAAATTGATAAGAAAATTTTGAAAAAAAGTGGAATATTCTATTTGATTTTTGAAGGTAAAAATTTTATAATTAAAAAAATAATTTATTTTAAATAGGAGGGTAAAATGAAAAAATTTTTAATCTTTTCATTTTTAGGGAGTGTCTTATTTGCTCAAATAAATGGGGCAAAGTATTTGATAATAACCCATGACAATTTTTACAATCAGGCTTTAACTCTTGCAAAATGGAAACACAAAAAAGGTGTTCCCGCAAAAGTTGTTAAATTATCCGAAATTGGGAATACATATACCGCAATAAAAAACTATATTTTAAATGCCTATAATTCATGGCAAATAAAGCCAGAATATGTTTTATTATTTGGAGCAGTAGATTATGTTCCAACACATCCTTCTACATATCAAAGTCCATCTTATCAAGGGCACGACCATTATTATTCAGATTTAGGTGGTAATTCATTACCTGAAATAGCAGTTGGTCGTCTTCCATGTTTAAATTCAGCACAGGCAGAAATGATGGTTCAAAAAATCCTTTCGTTTGAAAAGGATATAATTTTAAATCCTGACTGGTATATAAGAGGGACAACAATTGTAAGAGAAGATAATGACCCTACCGACGATTCTATTTATGTAAGAGATACAAGAATGGTAAGGAATTTCTGGATCCAATATGGATATACTAAAATAGATAACTTTAGAAGAATATGGGGAAATAATGCAAATGATGTTATAAATTCAGTAAATGAAGGAAGAGAATTTGTTTTATACAGGGGAACTGGTGTTGAAAACTGGTATTCTCCCTTTGAAGTAAATCCCTATTCAACATCAAATGGCAAAAAACTTCCAATTATAGTAAGTGCAACATGTCAAACAGTTGCAATGAGGTCAGGATATGAATATGCAGGTGAAGCATGGCTAAGGGCAGGAGATGTTAATAATTTAAAGGGTGCAGTTTCATTTCTTGGAACAACAACTATTATTACAGGTGGAGCATATTTAAGAAGTGCATTTGTAAGGGGATTTTTCAAAAAAATATATTTAGATTCTGTATTTATTCTCGGCGAAGCATTTAAGGCAGGGAAAAAACAAGTTTTAGATTCAACAGGTGATATAAGTGAAGTAAAATCATGGCAACTTTTAGGAGACCCTGAATTAAATATATGGACAAAAGCACCAAGTTTATTTCTGGTAAACTATCAAAATCCAATCCCTTCCCCTTTTAATTTAGAAATAAATGTTAAAAATTCAAATACATTACAACCAGTTTATAAGGCGAAGGTTTGCATAACTCATAAAAACGATATAATTTATCTTTTAGGAGAAACAGATCAAAATGGGAAGGTAAGTTTTAATATACCTCAATTATCTCCTTGCACCCTTTATATAACAGTTACAAAATTCAATTATATCCCATGGGAAGGAGAAATTTATGTTTTGAATTTACAAGGTCCTTATATAAGTTATTACAATCATGTAATATTTGATGAAAATGGTGATGGAAGAATAAATCCAGGAGAAAATGTTACAGTTGGAATAGGTGTAAAGAATACAGGAAATCAAACTGCAAATTCAGTATATGGAAAAGTAAGAATTAATTCAGATTTAATAAATTTAATTGATTCAGTAGCCTATTTTGGAGATATAATGCCTGATAGCATAAAATTTGATTCTTCAGCCTTTTCCTTTTATGTATCTCCTTCCTGCACAAATGGATACCAGATTCCTTTAAACATGATTTTTTATGATATTGTTGGAGATACATGGAATTATAATTTAAATTTATTTGTAAGTGCCCCTCATTTAGAAATAATTAAAGATTCAATTTCAGATAGTGAACCAGTTGGAAATGGAAACAACATATGGGAGCCCGGTGAAACTGTTAAGTTGTTTTTATTTTTAAAAAATACAGGGATAGTTAGTGCCAATAATGTTAAAGTAGTTTTAAAATCCCTTTCCCCTTTACTTTATGTAATTGATTCAGTTGCCTATTATGGAACAATTCAACCGGAATCAACAAAAATAAATATAAATGACCCATTTTTAATAAAAGCAGATTTAAGTGTTTCCTGCTATGAACAATTTCCTTGCTCTTTAAAAATAACAATTGATAGTTATTCGTATAAAAAAAGTTATTTGATAAAAATGGGAATTCAACCAGGAGTAATTATTCAAACTTTTCAGGTTCCTCAAGAAATGCCTCTTGGTGGATGGATAACAGGAATTGCCTTTGATGGAACAGGTCTTTGGATAGCAGATTACAACAATCCTTATATTTATAAGGTAAATCCCTATAATGGAAATTATATCACATCAATTCCTGCACCAGGTGGCGTGAATGTTTATGAATTAAGTTTTGATCAAAATTCTAATGCCTTATGGGTCAACAATAGAGGAACAAATTATATTTATAAAATAAATTTAAATGGGCAGATAATTCAGCAATTTCCAGCACCAGCACAGGATGCAGGAGGTCTTTGTTTTGATGGACAATATTTATGGATAAGTGAGTATAATACAAATACAATTTATAAAGTTAATCCATCAAATGGGAGTATAATAGGAACATATTCATTACCTTATCCTGGAGGAGGAATAAGAGGGACTGCTCTTGATAAATTAGGTGAAAATGGTGGAACACTTATTAATGTTAGAATATTTTTAACACAGGGTAATTTTGATAGCACATATATCTATGAATGGAATAGAACAAATTATTCACCAACCGGAAGAAAAGTGAAATTAAATATAAATATAAGGGGAATTGAATTTGTGCCATCAACTGGAGATTACTGGGTATCAGAACCACATTCTTCAATAAGGGGATATATACATAGAATAAGGGGTTTCCATTGTTATAATGTTGAAACACAAGAAAAAATAAAAGATGAAGGAAAATTATCCTTTAAAGTTCATCAGAATATTTTAAATAAAGATATAAAAATTCTTTTGAATTTACCTTCAAAAATGGAAATAGAACTTAAAATTTTTGATGCAACCGGAAGGGAAATAGAAGAAATCTATAAAGGGAGATTAAATTCAGGAAATTATGAATTTGAAATTAGTTTAAAAAAATCAGGTGTTTATTTTTTAGTCTTAAGAGCAGAAAAATACATTACATATAAATTGATAAAATTTTAAAAGGAGACAAAAATGTTAAAGATTTTTTTTATTTTAATAAGTTACAATTACAGGGCTTGTGATTACGGTTTTAAACCTGGACAGGCATGGGTTGCTGCTTATGATTCTGCATTTATAATGTATACAGAAAATGAAGGTTTGAGCTGGACCTATATAGATCCAGGAACATTATGGGGATTTTTTGACATATTCTTTATAGATTCATTAAAAGGATGGACAGGTGGAATAGGAGGGGAAATAAGACATACACAAGATGGTGGTTTTACATGGATAAGGCAAAGGTTTGGTGAAACAAAATGGATATCAAGATTACAATTTCTTGATTCCTCACACGGTTATGCATCTGCAGGAGATGCAATTGTATGTATTACATCAAATGGGGGAAATGAATGGCAAACAATCTTTACTCCTTTTATGGGAATAGATTTTTATGGAATACATTTTATAAATCCACAAATAGGTTTTATATGTTCTGGTCTTCCTGATACATTTGGCATTCCACAATATGTGGCAAAAACAATTGATGGAGGAATTACATGGGATACAATTTTTGAAGTAAATGGATATGATTTACTTGATATATGGTTTTTTGATGAAAACAGAGGGATTGTTGTTGGAGGAAGTGATGATACAATTTCACCTATTATTTTTAAAACGATTGATGGAGGAACAAATTGGATACAGATAAACCCACCCGGTTATTATTTAAGAGCAGTTCATTTTGTTGATGAAAATAGAGGATGGGCATGTGGAAGATTTGGAACAATAATAAAAACAGAAGATGGAGGAAATACATGGATACTTCAAAATGTTGGTAATGCAAAAACACTTTTTGATATAGATTTTCTTGATACACTTCATGGAATTGCTTCAGGGAAAGACGCAATATTTTTTACACATGATGGAGGAAATACATGGATAAATGTAAGTGTGAATGAAAATTTTAGAAAAATTAAAATAAATTATTGTTCACCTTTTTATTTTGATATTACAGGAAGAAAATTATTTATAAAAAACTTTAAAAAAGGCATTTACTTTTTGAATTTTAAGGAGGGAAGAAGAAAAGTTATAATCTTAAAATGAATTTCCTTTTATTTTTTAATTTAATCTTAATTCCTTCTGAATATCATACTTTTTGGGAAGCAAAAAATTTTCTTGATTCAATAATTCCAATTTATAAAGATATTGCAAAAATGGAAATTTTAAATTTTACAGAAGTTGATTCAAATCCAATAATTCTTGTTAAAATTTCTGACAATGTAAATATTGATGAAGCAGAACCTTCACTTCTTTTTATAGGTGTTCATCATGCGGAAGAAGTTCTTGGTCTTGAAATATGCCTTGAGCTTATTAAAAGATTATTAAATTTTTATGGTAAAGATGAAAAGATTACAAATTTTGTTAATAACAACGAAATATACATAATTCCATGTCTTAATCCAGATGGACATAATGTTGTTACAAGTGGAATATGTGAAGTATGGAGGAAAAATAAAAAAGATAATAATAAGAATGGGATATTTGATTATCATTGTGGCAGAGAGGGAAGAGGGGATGGAGTTGATTTGAATAGAAATTATGATTATTTGTGGGAAAATGCAGGTTCAAGTATTGATACAAGCGAATATTATAGAGGTCCTTTTCCTTTTTCAGAACCAGAAACTCAAAGTGTAAGAGATTTATTTGAAAGGGAAAACTTTGTTATTGCTGTAAGTTATCATAGTGCAAGAACAGGTATGGGAGAAGTTGTATATTATCCATGGAGGGATGGTGCAAATTTATGTCCTGATTATATTTTTATAAAAGAAGTTGCTGATAGTTTTGCCTTCAACATATTAAAGGATGATTCGAGCGGCTCTTATATTCCAATAGTAACAAGTAGACGGTCAGGTGGGCTTTTTAGAAACTGGGCATATACAAATCATGGAACATTTGCATTTTTAGTTGAAGTTTCAGATACAACAATACCTGCTCCTTATAGAATTCAAAAGATTGTTGAATACAATTTAAGAGGTGTTTATTATCTTTTAAGAAGGACATCTTATAATATAATAAAAGTTTTGGTAAGGGATTCAATAACAGAAATTCCCCTTTATGCAAGTTGTAGGATAACTCAATTTGACACGCTTCCTGAAATAAAACATTTTACAAGGTCAAAAAATGGTGATATTTTTAGAATATTAAAGCCAGGTAATTATACTCTTGAAATAGAAAAAGAAGGATATAAGAAAAAATTAATAGATTTTGATTTAAACGAAAAAGAGAATAAAGAAATTATTGTTAAATTACATCCTTTTGTTTATGATACATTTTCAGATGATGCTTATATTTTAAAAAATTTTACAGATGATAAAATAAATCTTATTTTCTGGGTAAAAGCACAAATTTCTTCTCCTGAATTTTACATATATGATAAATTGGGTAGAAGAATAAAAAAATTCATATTTAAAAATCTTTTTCCTGGATTTTATAGGAAGGAAATAAGTTTAAATTTATCAAAGGGAATATATTTTGGAGTTTTTAAAAACAAAAATTATATTAAAAAGCAAAAAATAGTTTTAATAAAATGAGTCTTTTAACGGCAAGTTTATTTTCACTTGGAACTTATTTAACAATTGAAATCTTTCGCTATCAAAAACACTTAAAAAATCTTAAAAAAATAAAAAATAGAATTCATGTAAATGGAACAAGGGGAAAATCATCAACAACAAGACTTATATATCAGGGATTAAAGGCAGATAAGAATAATGTTGTTGTTGCAAAAACAACAGGGACAGTTCCAAGATTTATATTTCCTGATGGTAAAGAAGTCCCTATTATAAGACCTGGTAAGCCAAACATAATTGAACAATTAAGAATTGTAGAAAGGGCAGTAAAAATTGGAGCAAATTTTTTTGTGACAGAATGTATGGCAATAACTCCTGAATATATAAAGGTTTTTGAAGAAAAAATAATGAAGAGTAATGTTGGGGTTATAACAAATGTAAGGGAGGACCATCTTGATGTTATGGGTCCAACAATTATTGATGTTGCCAAAAATCTTTGTTTATCACTTCCAAAAAATGGCGTTGCATTTACTGCTGAAGAAAAATATTTTGATTTAATTAAAAAAGAGGGAGAGAAAAGGAATACCAAAGTTTTTTATGTAGATTCTTCATGGTTAAATGAAGATATATTAAAAAAATTTAGTTATATAGAACATAAGGAAAATGTCGCAATTGCTTGTGCTGTATGCGAATACTTTGGAATAAAAAAAGAAGATGCGCTTAAAAGTATGTATGAAGTTACACCTGATCCTGGTGTTCTTGAAAGATATATAATAGAAGAAAATGGGAAAATTATAGAATTTTATAGTGCATTTGCTGCAAATGACCCTGAATCAACTACAATTTTATGGAATAATTTTTCAAAAGATAAAAAAATAAAAGTAATAATTTTTGTTTTAAGAAGTGATAGAGCATCAAGAACAGAATCATTTTTAAAATATCTTGGAGATAAGATGAAAGCAGATTATTACTTAATTTGTGGTGAGCATTCTTTTATAGTTAAAAGAAATCTTATTAAAAAATTAATTGAAAAGGAAAAAATAATAACTTTTTCAAATCCTTCTCCTGATCAAGTTTTTAATGAAATTTTAAATTTAGGGGATGAAATTATGTGCATGGGAATTGGTAATATTGTTGGACTTGGAAGTAAAATAAGGGAAGTTTTTAAAAATCGGGTAAAGAGATGATACTTGCAGAATCAATTGCAATAGGTCTTATACTAACTCTTTTTTCATCAGAAATTACAGGTTTTATGGCAGGTGGGCTTGTTGTTCCAGGTTATATCGCCTTTATTCTTGATAAACCAGAACTTTTAATTGGAACTTTAAGTGCAAGTTTTATAACATTAATTTTACTCAAAATTATATCAAATTTTTCATTACTCTATGGAAGAAGAAGATTACTTGTAACTGTGCTTTTGGGTTTTCTTTTTTCTGAATTAACAAGGATAATTGCTAAAACACCTGTTGGTGAAATTGCAATAATGATAAGGGCATTTGGTTTTATAATTCCAGGACTATTAGCCTATTGGATGGATAGACAGGGAATAATTCCAACACTATCAACACTTTTTTTGATTTGTGTGTTAATAAGATATATTGTGATAATAATAAATTGGGGAAGTCCTGTATTTTAAATGATTTTTAAAAGAAGGTTAAAAATTTATGATTTTATTATTTTATTCTTCATTTCTTTTTTATTTTTCTTCTTACAAAAAAAGACATTGATAAAAAAACCTGTTAAATACTATAAAATGAAAAAAGAGGCATCCTATTTAACTTATAAAGCATTTGAAATTTTAAGGGAGGAATTTATTAAAAGGGGAGGTGAAATAGATTCTATAAATGACCCAGGAAAAACAGGTCTTATAGGTTGGAGAAATTCTTTAATAACAACAGAAGAGGGTGAAATTGGTATTAAATTGACAAGTATAAACCCAAATTTTTCTGCCCTTTTTATTGAAATTTTTAAAAAATTGAATTTAAAAAAAGGGGATTACATAGGTTTAAGCTTAACAGGTTCTTTCCCTGCTTTAAATATTTCCCTTATTATTGCTGCTGAAAAATTGGCTCTTAAACCAATAATAATAACATCTTTAAGTTCTTCTGGATGGGGAGCAAATATTCCTTTCTGGACATATCTTGATATGGAAGATTTTCTTTATAAAAATAAAATAATAAAAAATAAAACAATAGCAGCGTCAATTGGAGGAGGAAATGATATTGGAATAGGGCTTGAAGAAAAAGGTAGAGAAATTTTAAAAGAGGCAATTTTAAGAAATGATATAAAAATTTTTATAAATGAAAATTCCCTTCAAAACGCAATTGAAAAAAGAATGAAAATTTATGATAGTATTTCAAAGGGCAATATAAAGTTATTTGTAAGTATAGGTGAAAATATAGCAGATTTAGGTATAAGTGAAATTTTATATTATTTAAAATCAGGAATAAATTCACCTTATGATAGAAAAATAGATTTTAATAAATTGCCAGTTAAGGGCGTAATAGTAAGATTTCTGGAAAGAGGGATTCCTGTTTTAAGCTTACATAATATAATTTCAATTGCAAAAAAATACAATATGCCAATTTCTCCTGCTTTTATGCCTCCCCCTGGTGAAGGTTCATTATTTTTTGAAGAAAAATATTCAATTCCTTTAATTTTTGTTCAGCTTTTTATTTTTCTTCTTATTTTATTTTTATTTTTTAAATTTGGTATAATTTATTCTAAAAAGGAGGAAGGAGTATGAAAAAAATAATTTTAATCCTTTTACCATTCTCGTTTGCTTTTTCCTATTGGGAAGAAATTGAGATTAAATTAAAAAATGAGAATTTAAAAAGAGAAAACCCAATTTATTTTGAAATTAAAGAACCAAAATCAATAAAAATTTATATTAAAAAAATAGGAGACGAAGCTGATATTTATATTTATAAGGATGGGAAAGAATATAAAAATTATAAAATAAAAGAGGATAAAGAAATAAAAGTTTTTCTTGAAAGTGGAAAATATACATTAAAGACAATTGAAGGTAATTTCAATGTAAAAGTTTTTGAATTAAAAAAAATAAGTTTAAAAAGCTTAGAATCCTATCAAGGTTTTCCAATTACTGTTTTAACAAATGGGAAAAAATATAAATATTATAAAATAGATAAGGATACTTCATCCATTTTTAAAATAGAAGGTCCAGAAACCCTTTACATTTATTTAAGGGGAAATTTTGATAAAAATGGTAAAAGATTGTATGATAAATTTATAGCAAAAATTTTTATCAATGATAAAGAAATTTTTTCAAAGGAATTTAAAGGGAAAGTTTCAAGAAAATCAAATTATGTAGAAAACAAAGAAATTTTACCGAGTGAAGTAGAAAAGATAAAGATGGAGGTTCCAGAAGGAATTAACTTTGTTAAGATTTTACTTGCAGAAGGGAAAGGGTGTGTTAAGGTTTATGTAAAAAAAAACAAAAAAAATTTAAAATTTCAATTTTAATAAATTCGGGATACGATTCAAATTTGTTTAAATTTTCAGAAAGAGATATTTCTTATTTTTTAGAAGGGAAAAAATTTTATAAATTTAAATATGTTAAAACAATTGACGATGTTTTTTTAGAATTCAATCCCCAAATAAATTATTTTTTAAAAAATTTTCATTTTGAAATTTCTGGGAAGATTAAAATATTTTATAAAAATGAGTATAAAAATTTTGGAAATTTAACCTTTTCAATAAAAAACATTAAAGGGATTTTTTTAAAAATTTTTTACGAGCCCTACTTTTTTATAGGTCCTGTTTATATTAAAGATGAAAAAATAACATATCCCCTTGAGTTTTCACTTTTTAAAATATCATCGGGAATGAATTTTTTTGAAACCGGAATATATTATTACAACTTCTATCCTGAATTTTTTAACTATCTTGATGGTATAAAATATTTTACATCCTTTGAAATTAAAAAAGTTGATTTAGAATTCTCCTATTTAAAACCCTTTAACCCACTTCCTTTTAAAAACTGGACATTTATTTCTTTAAAATCAGGACTTAGTTTAGATACTTATATTTTAAAAATTTTACCAGAAATTGAAATTAGAAAATTCTTAACAAAAGAAAAAAGGGATACAATTCATTATGGAAGATATGACTATAAAATAGATTTTCTTTTAGAAGGAAAAATTAATTATGAAAAATTTAAATTTTATCCTTTTTTAATGTATGAGCAAAGATTTTTAAAAAATCCTTATGAAAATGACATTGTTGAAATTTTAAAGGAATACAAAAAATTTATACTTGGCTTAAAACTTATTATTTAAGAGAGTATTGATATAAGGATTATTTTCAATTTCATTTTTTAAATTTGTATTTTCTCCATGACCTGGTAAAATTTCTGTTTCAGGTGGCAATGGTAAAATTTTTTCAAATATTGATTTCATCAATTGTTTAAAACTTCCACCAGGAAAATCTGCCCTTCCAACCGTTCCTTTAAAAATTAAATCACCTGTAAATATACATCCACCCGCATAAAAACAAACACTTCCAGGTGTATGACCTGGTGTATGTAAGACAAATATTTTTTTATTTCCAAGACAAAGTTCTTGATTATCTTCTAAATAAAAATCTATTTCAGGCAAATTTTCAATCCTTACTCCTAAATATCTCATCATTGAATCAGGAGCCCTTTTATAAATTTCAAGATCCCTTTTATGAATATAAACCGGAACATCTATTTTTTCTTTTAAATTTCCTACACCTGCAACATGGTCAAAATGTCCATGGGTAATTAATATTCCTTTTAATTTCCAGTTCCTTTTATTCAAATCTTCCAATATTAAATTTTCTTCCCCACCAGGGTCTATACAAAAACATTCACCTGATTCAGGATCACCTATCAAATATGTATTCACTTGAAGGGGTCCAAATACATATTTTATTATTTTAAATTTTTTCAATTTAGAACCTAAACTTTAAATCAACATGATGAGTAAATCCAAGCACACCTTGTGGAACAATAGCATAATCAATATTTAAAAAAGAAAAATTCAATCCAAAACCAAATCTCAAAGAAGATAAAAATCCAGTATCAAAAGAACTTTTAAAACCACTTCTTATTTCAAGGATATTCATTATATTGTATGCAATTCCTAAGGAAAAATAAGGAATGTCATCAAAAGGAAAACATAATTCACCCGAGAAAAAATAGGGAGTTTTCAATTTATGATAAAAAATACCGAATTTTAAAACATAAGGAGGGAAAAAGGATTCATCCATAAATTTAACTTTTGTTCCCAAATTAAGAAAAGAAAAACTGAATTTAAAAGAAGGATTTTTTGGTAAAATATAATTTGTTCCAAAAGAAAATAAAAATGAATTACCAGTTTCCTTTTCTATTTTCTCACTTGCAAATCCAAGCGCAATTCCCATCTTTAAAAATTTTGAAATATCTTTTCCTAAACCAAAATGAACAGCAAAATCATAAGGGATAAAACTTTGTGTTTTAAAACCAAATGTATCTCTTCCCTGAATTTCACCATAGTTTAAATAGTTTAAAGATAAACAATATCCCAAATAAGATGTTTTTCCTCCATACGCAACAAATTCTTCTTTGATATTATTCCATAAAAAAGCACTGTAAAAAGAAAATTCATATTTTTTTATTTCTGCTAAAACAGAGGGATTAGAAAGAAAACTTAAAACATCAGGAGGAAGAGAAACAGATGCTTCTCCCATTGCTATGTCCTGTGCATCCTTTAAATTTTTAAGGAATGTAAAAGAATTTTCCCCAGGTTTAAAAAATCCAAATATTAAGATAAAAATAAAAGGGTTCATAATTACCTCACAATCGCTATTTTGCCTATTTTTTTATTTCCACTTTTATCATAAATAACATAAGTATATATACCTGAAGCAACTTTCCCATCCCATCTTGCAGAACCATCACCATCAGCATATAAGGTTTTTATTTTATTTGCATTTACATCAAATATCTCTATTTTTGAATTGGGAGAAAGATTTGTAAAACTTATGTGGGTATGTCCCTTAGAAGGTTTAAAAGGATTTGGATAAACAAAAGCATCTTTTAAATCTTTTTTTGCGTTTGGACCTTTTATTACTATCTTTACACTATCACTTACAATTACTGAATCTTTATCCTCAGCACTGATATAAAGAGTGCCTTCATAAATTCCATAAGGACTTTCATCTTTTATAAATCCCAAAACTTCAATTTGGGAGCTTTCTCCAATGTTGAGAGTATCAGGAAATTTACTATAAACAAAAACTTTTGCAAATCCACCAGGTGGACCTGATAGAATTAAAGTATCTGCTTTAAAATTAAAAATTTTCCTTTTTGAAGGACCATCTTCAGGGTCAGGGTTATAAAAGGTATCAGTATTTACGATTATAATTCTCTTTTTTACATATAAATCTCCTGGCATTTCTCCAAAATTAAGAGTATCATTTTTTACATCAAATGTGTCTCCATCAATATCAAGATCAGAAAGTTGAGCAACAACTCTGCCCCTTATGAAATATATATTTCCCATGTTATCTTCTTTTAAATCTTGCCATACAAGAAAAAAGTTTGTGGAACCTTTCACACTATCCACAAAAAGGGAAGGTGGATAAAAGAAATTTCCAAAATTAGCATTTGTTGTTCCTGTAAATGTTGTGTCAAATTCAAAAACGAGCTGGGCTCGTGTAAATTGATTTAATGTATCTGAATAGGCTGACATTAAAATACTGAAATAACCATCTTTAATTAAATTTGAATGCCATGCACACACACCAAGTCCAGTAGAAGTAATGAAAAATACAGGTCTATAATTACTTTTTCCTGATTGAGTATTTACCTTTATATTTTGAGAAAATGAATCAGGTTTTATTCTTTTTGCAAAATAAATTTGTGGTTCTTCATCAGGATGTCCCCTCGCATCTTCCCATACTACAAAAATATCACCTGTGCTTCTATTTATTGTAATTGAAGGACTACCCCTATAGGTTTCAAATCCTGGATTATCTACAACAATTACATCTTCAGGAAGAAATGTGTTCCCCCTATCTTTTGAAAAATTATATCCTATATCAGGATGTGGGTCCTGATTTTGCCCTGAATTTCCTCTTACCCAGGCTACATGAACATATCCTGAATCATCTACTGTAATCCATGGGTCACGATTTACAAAGAATGGATTGTGGGAAACTATCCCAAGGTCTTGAAAATTATTTCCGCCATCGTCAGAACGGGCAATTCTTATTTCTATTATGCCATTTCTATCATCAGCCCATACAATATAAACTGTATTTTCATTATTCGGATCAAGTGCTATTTTTGGTCTTGGACCAAAATTAACCTGTGAAAAAGTGCTATAGATAACCTTTACCCCTGGAATAGTATCAGAAGGTATGAATGTATTGCCACCATCTTCCGAACGAGTGTAATAAACTTTTCCTATATTATCTTTAACTGATTGCCACACAACATGAATAACCCCTTCCTTTGACACACATAACCAGGGAAAATAATCATCCCTTAAACCATCAGGACTTATAATTTTATTAGGAGACCATGTTTTGCCAAAATTAGTTGATTTTGAAAAATAAATTTCCTTTAAGCCATCTTTATCCCTATCATCCTCAAAAACCACATATAGAGTTGAATCATATCTTGAAAAATAAACAATTGGTCTTGATTGATAAGCATTTCCTGTATCATCGTTGATTTTACTTTTATACATGAATTTAAGATATCCTCCCCATTGAGAAAATACAAAAAGATATAAAATTGATGAAATCATAATAAAATTATAAAGAAAAATTAAACTCTTTTTAAAATTTCTGATAAAATTATTTCAAGTCTTTTATTTCCTTCATCAATTAATTTTTCAACCCTTTTATTTCCTTCGTCAATAGATTTTTGAATTTCTCTAATTATTTTTTGTGTCTCCATCATCATTTGCTCGTGCCTTTTATTTCCTTCATCAATAGATTTTTGAATTTCAGCAGTAGTTCTCTGGATTTCCATAATCATTTTTTGTGTTTCCATCATCATTTCCTCGTGCCTTTTGTCTGCTTTTTCAATCATTTCTTTTGCTCTTTTATCTTCTGCTTGAATAAGTTTATTTGTAAAATAAGAAAGGATAAATGGGGAAATTACAGCAATAGCACCCAAAATTAAAGAAAGAATATTTACAGTTTCAACACTCATATTTTTATTATAAA
>Ga0272445_1000788_pt1 | contig 27157 bp, 31 predicted proteins | sample YNPCB0031_FD_194404 | JGI IMG/M metagenome (GOLD analysis project Ga0272445, IMG submission 194404) | Hot spring sediment microbial communities from Yellowstone National Park, WY, United States - YNP-CB-003-1 | ecosystem: Environmental > Aquatic > Thermal springs > Hot (42-90C) > Sediment... | reverse complement strand
GCCCCGTGAAGGTCGAAGACGTCGGCGAGTGGGAGCTCATCGATAGGATCTGGAGGGTGCTCGTGAGGGACGAGGACGAGGTCATGGGCTCCAACGATGACGTGGTCGCCAAAAGAGTTGGGAGAGGTTGGGTTCTCGTAGCGCACACGGATGCTCTCACGGAGAGCACCGACGTCCTACCGGGAATGAGTCCTCACAGCATCGGGTTCAAGTCCGTGGTCATGAACGTCAGCGACTTCGCTTCGAAGGGCGTGAGGCCGCTTGGGATGCTATTCATGCTGGGCGTGCCCAGGGGCGTCGACGTCAAGTACGTCGAAGAGATAGCGAGAGGCTGGAGAGATGCGTCTTTAAAGTACGGCCTCTACGTTTGGGGAGGAGACGTTAGCGAGGCCAAGGAGCTCACGCTCTGCGGCACGATAATCGGGCTGGCCAAAGAAGGGACGTTGATGAAGAGAAGGGGGGCAAGCGAGGGGGACGTCGTGGCGTGCACTGGAGAGTTCGGGTTGACGAGCATCGCTTACTTAATGCTCCTCAAGGGTCTCGAGGCGCCGGATAAGATGGTGGAGAGGAGGGCCTTGAGGGCCGTCTATTATCCAAAGGCCTACTTAAAGGAGGGGCTGAGGCTATCTCGACTTGGCATCGTTACGGCTTCCATGGACAGCAGCGACGGGCTTGCTTGGACGCTGCACACCCTGTGTTCCTTGAACAACGTGGGGATGACAATAAGGAGCATACCCATCCCGATCGAAGTGCGTCGCTATGCCGAGAAACACGACCTGGATCCCTACGAACTGGCGCTCTACGGAGGAGAGGAGTACGCGCTCGTTTTCACGCTGAGAAGAGACCAGGTTAACAAGCTGCCCAAAAGTTTGGCTAAGAAGGTTCACATCATGGGCGTTGTCACATCTGACAAAAAGCTGAGGCTCGAAGTCAACGGAGGCGAGAGAAAGATCGAGGCGAAAGGATGGGAGCACTTCAGGTCAAGGGCTTGACACTGCGGTTGCGGGGGCTCGACGTGAGTTCGTTGTTTACGATCTTGAACGAGTACGGCCTCTCAGCGAGGCTTGAGCAGAGCCCCTCGCCAACCCTCTTGTTGTAAGTCTAAGACAGCACCATGACGGGTACACACCGCCTTCTTGTCCTCCCTTAATTCTCCGTAAATTCTCTGTAGAAGGACCGCCCACAATTAGTATGGGACGCCTGTTATTCGCGGCGTAGAGGCCTTCCTTGAGCCTTATCATGAGGATTTCCTTCCCTTCGACCTTAAACCTCCTCTCTGACCTTACTTAATTTCATCGATCTTGCGCAACTTAACCATGGAATTCATTTTTTAAACAAGGGGCTAAAAACATGCTACGAGCGAGATAGGTTTGGTACCTTAAGCGAGCCCTTCCCTTTAACCTGCAAGGGTTGCCGAGCTTAGAAGGGAGCCCTCGCAGAGATTGGCTGAAGCCCCGGGCGGGATTCGAACCCGCGACCTGCCGCTTACGAGGCGGCCGCCATAACCGCTAGGCAACCGGGGCCTCGCGCCATCTTCTCTCGCCAGCCCTTAAGATAAAACTTACTTCAAAGTCAATTCGAGGACTGACACTACGCCACTTTCGTCGAGGCCTCGCCTCAATGAGAGGCCGCTTGCTTCGCCCAGCACGAAATAAATATAGTGCACCTTGTAAATCAACACTAGGCGGGCGGGGGTGGCCGAGCTAGGTCAAAGGCGCGGGACTGAGGCACGGTCTGTTGAGGCCGCTCGACTCCCGTGGCGTAGGCCTGCGTGGGTTCAAATCCCACCCCCCGCATTAATTTACCGAAATTTTAAATCGCGTAAGCACACTTTCTATCATGCCAAAACCAAACAGGAGAAAGACCGATACTATCAAGGAGAGGGCGATCTACGTTTATCTCCCATCCGTTGAGATGGCGGAGAGATGGAAAAGAAGGGCAGAAAAAGCTGGCGTATCGATTTCAAAGTTTGTCATCGAAAGGGTTGAGGACTCAATAAGGAGGGAGGAGGGCGAAGAAGGGTACCTGAGCAGAGCCGAGCTGATAAAAAGGCTTAGGGAGGCAGAAGAGGAAATAAAAGCTGAGAAGCGAAAACAACCTTCTAAAAAAGCTCGTTGAAAATCTTGACAGCGAGCTGAAGCGCTACAGGGCGAAGCCCTTTGCGGAGGAGGGCTTTGAGGGAATGAGAAGATTCGACAGAGAGCTGATAAAGCTTCTGAAGAAGGGGGCGTAGGAAAAACGACTACTGCCGTGAACCTCTCAGCCTGCCTTGCAAAGCTTGGGAAAAGCGTCCTCCTGATCGACGCCGACCCTCAGGCTGCAGCAACATCTGGACTTGGCTTCCAGAGAGTGGAGAAAACGATCTACGACGTCCTTCTCGGCAGATGTGGGGCGGAGGATGCGATCCTGAAGACGGAAGTGAACGGGCTGGAGCTGCTGCCGAGCTGCATAGACCTGGCAGCTGCAGAGCTCGAGCTCGGAGACGCGAAGGACAGGGAATTCAGGCTGGCAAAGGCTGTTTCCGGAATCAAAAAGGACTTCCTGATAATCGACACACCACCGAACCTCGGCTTAATGACTGTCAGCGCGCTCGTCGCGAGCGATGCCGTGCTGATCCCCGTGCGGGCCGAGTATTACCCCCTTGAGGACTTTGCTCACCTGCTGCGCTTTCTTAAGGCGCTGGAGTCCAAGCTTGGAAGGGGGCTGAGGAAGATGGTCCTGATTGCTGTAAGGATCCAAAGCCTCACCTTCGCTCAGCATCATGCCAACCCTCGAGAACTCCATTTATGTAATACTCACCGTAAACTGATGTTAGCTCAACGGACTTAGAGATCAACCAGTCTCCAAGTATTATGGCTAGGGATGGGCTGTACTTTCTATTCAGCGCAATTCTGCCCCTTCTCGTTTCAGCACCGTCTATAACGTCGTCGTGAAGGAGGCTTGCTGTGTGTATGAGCTCGACCGCTATTGTTGGGTTCATCAGCTTATCATAATCACAACCGCACATTTTGCCGGGTAAGAGGACTATTAATGGCCTAACACGCTTTCCTCCGGCAGAAATTGCATATTTTAAAGCTTTCCCTATCCTAGCGTTAGAATCAGCGGAATTCATGATGCGATTAAGTTCTTTCTCTATGATGATGAACTCTTCCCAGTTTTCGATCATTTACCGCTCCTTAGGCTTCCTAGTATAACTTTTTGCATTCGAGGAGACGAGCAAAAATTTATCCACTACTATTATTAATACTTGGAGAATCTATGGGTTATGGTGAGAACGTTGTAGAATTTGTTAGCCACGTTTGCAAAGCCTATGGGCCGAGGATTGCCGGTAGCGAAGGGGAGATGAATGCCGGAGAATACATATACAAACTTATGTCCGATTTTTGCGATGAAGTCAAAAAGGACTGGTTCATTTCGCGGCCGAAGGGTTTCACGGATTATATATGGATTACCACGCTTCTCTACATCCTCGGTGCAGTGCTTTATTTCATGGGCTACTGGTTCCTGACATTTCTGCTGATCTCCTTGGGAATGGCTATCTTCGTTCTGCAACAATGCCTTCATTACGAATTGATCGACTTCCTTTTCCCCAAGGCTCAAGAATTCCATATCGTTGGCAAAATAATGCCGAAAGAGACGCCGAGAAAAAGAATCCTTCTCTCGGCTCATTACGATTCGCCGTACGAATTTCCGTTACTTGGAAGATTAAGGTATAAAGCCGCCGCCTTCTTCGTTCTGCCGCTGATAATAATAGTCGTCATTTCGGCCTTACTGAGTATTATAAGATACTACTACGACGTTGATTTAATACAGAAGCCCTTGCTTGTTGCTGGAACGGTTCTGCTTTTGATCGTTGCCTCAACCCTGAGATCCAACCGTCTTTCGCCAGGGGCTAATGACGATCTCGCCGGGGTGGGTGTCGTTCTGGAAGCAGGAAAGTATCTAAGTTCCAACAGGCCAAAGAACACCGAGGTCTGGATCGTAGCATTTGCCGGAGAAGAACACATGAGGGGGACAAAGAGGTTTGTGAAAAAACATTTCGAGGAGCTCAAAGAGACCATTCTGTTCAACTTCGAGTGCCCTTCAGCAGACTACTTTCTCATCACAACTGAAGAAAAGATGTTCTTTGCAAAACATTCTCCAAAGGCTGTTGAGATTGCAAAAAAGGCATGCGAGAGGGTTAAGGCGAACTTCAAAGTTGGATCACTACCATTTGCCGGAAGCGATGCCGCGAACTTCTCGAGAAAGGGTTTGGATGCAACCACGATATTTGGACTGGCAAACGATGGGGCGCCCTACTACTGGCACACGCTCCAAGATACCCCTGAAAAGCTGAAGCCGGACTCTATTTCAAAGGCAGTTGAGATAGCGATAGAGATTGCGAGGGTTGTCGATGAATGACCTCCCCACGCCCTGACGCGCAAGTTTTTTCAGCTATAAAAACGCAATCAAATTTTTTATCAATAAAAAATTTAATTTTTTAGCTTCCGAAAGTTACTGGGAGAAGCTAGCGGGATCTGCTTTGCAAGCTCGATCAGGAATAGCGCTGTTGAGTTGACCTGCGCTGCAATGGCCCTGCCATAAGCTTGTAGATAAGTTTCAGAACCGTTGTAGTACTTGCTGCCATTTGACAGAGCCAAGACGGATCCGTTGAGCAACCTTGCAATACCGCTCATACCTCCGGGATCTCCAAAGACTGTAGTAGCGTTCTGGCCCAAGAAGTTTATTGCTCTTCCTATATCAGCCCTATGGGTGGCATTTGTCTCCAGATCGTAGAAGACCAAAGCCACAATCTGGTTCTGCCTGAAAGGGGCTTGGGAAGGGACGAGATCCTGCAGAAGCTGAAAGATTACAGCGCGGGGATGTCGATCCATTCAGCGGAGGATCTTTACGATAGTATTCGAGCCCGGCGTGGAAAAGTTGCGCAGCGTGGCTTTCAAGGCTATGAAGACGTTTGCGTTCAAGAACATGCTCGACTTCACCGAATTTCCCAGCATGATAAAGATGGAAAAGGACCTCGTTGACATCGCAGTTTCCCTCATGCACGGCGACGAAGAAGTCACAGGAACCTTCACATTCGGAGGAACTGAAAGCGTTTTCCCAGCAGTTAAGGCTACGAGGAATAACTTTCTGCTTAAAAAGGAACGATCACAACACCGGAGATCGTAATGCCAATCATTAGGCACCCCTGCTACGACAAGGCCGCAGAGTACATGAGACTAAAGGTGAGGAGGGTAAGGGTTGACGAAGAAAGCTTCACAGCAGATGTTGATGCTATAAACGAGGCAATAACAGAGAACACAGCCATGATCGTGGGTTCAACACCAAACTGGCCGCTAGGAACCATAGATCCGATAAAGGATCTTTCGGAGATCGCCCTGGACAAGAACATCTGGCTACACATTGATGCATGTGTTGGAGGCTTCGTTTTAGCATTCATGAGGAAAGAGGGAAAAATCCCGGATTTCGACTTCAGGATAGAAGGTGTTAGCTCAATCTCAATGGATCCGCACAAATATGCCTACACACCGATCGGGCCTCAATCGTTCTCTTCAGGAAGAAATCGTACAAGCTGCTTTTCGCAGTTCGCAAATCTGAAGTGGCCGAGGTACCCGATAATAAATCCCGCAGTACTGTCTTCGCGCTCTGAAGCTCTGCTAGCAGCAGCCTAGGCTGTTGTGCATTTCCTAGGAGAGAAGGGCTACAGAGAGCTCGCAAAGAAGATAATTCGTGCAAAAAACAGGATAATCAAAGGGTTCGCGGATTCTGGCTACAAGACGCTTGGAGAGCCTTCCGTGATCGCAACATTCACATCTGAAGGGGTGAACCTATTCCGGCTGAGCGATGGAATGGCGAAAAAGGGGCTGGGTAATACAGTCCAGAAGGGGATACAGAACATGAAAATACCGCCCTCCCTGCACCTCACCATAACCCCGATACACGATGAAACCGTTGATACAATGATTGAAGATCTCAAAGCCTGCACAAAAGCCGTTAAGAAAATGCCACCCAGCGAAACGGAAGGGGTTCTGGAAACTTTCGAACTGATTTTCGGCATGCTGGCTCCGGGTGAGATGGATATTGCAGTAATGGGAAAGCTGTTTTTCCGAGATGGAAAAGGCAATGGATCAGTACGGGCCGAAGATCATGCAGGTTCTAGGGCTCGAGGAAGGATCCCCGAAGGAGATGGGAATGATCTTCCAGCTCCTCGCATCCTTGCCGCCCGAAGTTGCGGAGCCGCTATCGAGCTACATAGTCATAGAGATGTTCCACAGGGGGCATAGGATTTTCGATTAATTTTTTAATAAATAAAATTCAATTTTTAAAATAAAATGCTTATTTTAAAATAGGTCCCACATCGGGATATCCCTGCCTCTGCCCTGTTCTAGCGAGTTTCTGCAACCTTTTCGGGTTTAGAAGTAAATCCACCACATTTCTGACGTGTTCCCTTATCCTGTTCTCCGCAACCTCCAGCAATTTCTTCTCATCATCAGCTTCATCTTCGTGAACCGTTACATCTATCACGTGCTTCCCCGTCAGAATTTGAACAGTTATGAGCCCAACGCTCATCGCTAAATAGCTAACGAGATCCTTCTACGTCCTTCCAACCCAGTCCAGCATAATCACTATATCGCAGCCGCTATCCAGCAGTTTCTTAGCAGCAACTCCATAGCCGAACCAGAGGTCGAAGCCCTTCTAACTACCGAGTGGACGGAAGTAGCTAAAACCGCAATCGTTCCTAGTCCGTGGAGGCGTGAGCCAAACGCCTTAATTCATCCACACCCCCACTATTAAGGGAGAGCAACATCATGTCTTTGAAGGAACGCATCCGAAGACATGCTCTTGAAGGAGCAGGCTTCGACTTTGTGGGCTTCGCCTCAGCACAAGACTTCAAGGAGTACGTAAAGCCCTGGGCCAAGACGATCATAGTACTAGGGCTGGAGGCGTGGGACGAGGTCTTCGATATGGTCATCTTCAGGGCGAGAGAAGGAAAGCTCGACATATACTACGTCTATGAAGAGGTCATGGCCGGAAAAGCGCTCAAACTGTGCATTTACTTGAAAAGCTTGGGCTTCATAGCTGAGCACGAGCCCTATGGCTTGCCGCTAAAACAAGTTGCCCTCAAAGCAGGGGCTGGATGTTATGGCAAGAACTCCATGATAATAAACCCCACGTATGGTTCTAGACTTAGGCTCACGTGCGTAATCACGAACGCGGATATAGAGTATGACGCCCCCTTTAAAGAGGACCTTTGCGGTAAGTGTGATGCATGCCTAAGGGCCTGTCCTCTTCACGCCATAGAGGAACCTTACAAGGTCAATGCGAGGAGATGCGTAAACTCCTTGGCCCCTCCCTCAAGGGATGTTGACGTTGACGTCTTAGAGATGGCGCCTAAGCTCTTAAAAAGGCCTACGGAGAACGCCGTCATCCTCTGTTCGTTGTGCCAAAAAGTCTGCCCGTACAACAAGCGCGCAAAGAATTTTTTGAGGAAGTCGAGAATTTCTGAGTAGGCGATGATGACTCTGGCCTCGACGATCTCGATGAAGAGGATCTTGAGTGCTGAGCTTGATATGGTTCTCTTCGGGGGTTCACGCACCAATGAAAAAGACGGCCAACGTCGGTGCGTTTTCAAACGAACTAACGCTCTAGGTTTTCTGCGCTCTCAAGGTATTACCTCGATGCTGTTAAGAAAGGGAGGGTAGTCTAGGGCCTCGAGGCTTATAGATCCCCTTTTGATGGCTCTTTCTATCTTCGATTTATTCTCGTAGAGCTGGTCTATGAGGACTCTAGTGATTCTGCACAGAGCCTCGAAGCCTTCGTCGCCCCATAACCTCTCATGGTAAGCGTAAAGGCATCGACCTCCGCAGAGGGCGCCGTAGTCACAGCCCGTGCATGGAAGGCCGATTCTCACTTTCTCAAGTAAGTCGACGAAGGTGGAAGTCTTGATGTCGCCGAGCCTCGCCCAGCTCGCGTCGACGGCTATGGGACAGGCCAAGACCTCGCCGTTAGTATTTACTGCTAGAGCTCCCCATCCTGCTCCACAAGGAGGGGCCCCTAAGTTCAGGCCCCTGATAATTGCGTAAGACAGCGCCTTGAAGGGCGCTACCCCCAAGACCTCTCCTTCGAGGAGCTTTGAAATCCATAGATCGATTAAACGCCTAAGCTCGGGTGCATAGTAGTTGAACAACCAAGGAACAAAGCGCTTCATGTTTGGGTTCCAGACGGCATTTAACTGCCAGTGTACGTGGTCAAAAATGCCCAGAGAGAGCAAGTGCACGACGTCTCTGTAAACGTCGTTTGACTCAGTCAAGGTCATCCTTGCTATTAAGTCCCCCTCGTAGCCCATTTCTCTAAGCCTCCTTGCCGCTTCTACGACTTTCCCATAGACGCCTCTACCTCTATGCTTGTCCGTCACCTCCTCTACGCCGTCTATCGACAGCAAAACAACATCCATTTGCAACCAGTAGTCTCGAGGCAACCTATCGATTAGGGTGCCGTTCGTCTGTATGACGAAGTGCTTTGCGTCTATCTTCTCCATGACCTTTACTATCCACGAGGGGTTGAGGAGGGGTTCTCCTCCATAGAAGGCTATGACGAGCTCATCGACACCGCTTAAAAAGTCTTGAAGGTCTCTTATCGTGTATTTCACATTGGATGGAACTAGGTGATTGGGGAAGCTCCCACCGCAATAGTCGCATCTCAGGTTGCACTTGCCAGTGGTCAACACGTAACATAACAGGCCTCTTCGTGGTCGTTCAAGAAAGCCCTCAGCATCGGGGTTGAAGCTCATCGGCCTCCTCGCAAACCTACCCTTTCATCATCTCGAAATAATTTTTACGACGCTTCACTTTAAAGTTGCGGGTCTTGCTCGTGTGGAGGTTGATGTTGACCACGGAGGCTGGCAAGGAGCGCTGGACGGCTTGGGAAGTCATTGACACGATATTCCCCCACGACGTCAACGCTTACGTTAGGGCGTTCAATGATAAGGGCATCGTGTTAGTATGGTCGAGCTTGCCGGTTCGCCAGTTGATAGAGCTCCTCTCGGGTAGGCTCACTAGGGCCCACAAGTTCGTAGTGTTCGACGACGCTTCTCCGGCAAGGCTCAGAGACATAATAGCCTCAGCCAAGAGGGTCCTGAAGGGGATGAAGGAGGTCAACGTCATGAGCAGAATACGGGGCGATTACCTCGAAGTCGACGAAGAAGGGCTGTCGAGCATAATAATGGACAGGCTCGAGCTCACGGGAGGCAAGAGGAGGCTCGTAATCGACGTAGTTTGGGATGTCGCTGGGTTGTCGCTGGTCGGCGAAGGCTAAATAAATAAGACGTTTTCCACGCAATTAATTTGTGAGCTTATATCGACGTTGGTAAATGATGTGGTAGGAACAGAGCGGTGCCGCTCATGAGCGTCGAGGGCTTTGGCTTTGAGACGGGCAGGTCAGTGTTTAGGGACGAGGGAGCCCTCTCCTTTGAATACGTCCCTCCAAGCTTGCCCCACAGAGAGAGACAGTTGAAGATTTTGATGAGCTTCTTCAAATACGTTGTCGAAGGAGAAAGGGGATTTTATCAAAAAGCACTTCTAATAGGGAGCGTCGGGACGGGCAAGACCGCTACCTCCAAGCTCTTCGGAAGAGTCTTAGAGGAAGAGCTCAAGAAAAGGGGCAAGGACTTCAAGTTCATATATGTTAACTGCTATCGGGAGAGGACTCTCTTCCTCATAGGTCAAAGGATAATGGAGTCTTTAGCGCCGTCCCTGCCTAGCAGGGGGTTGTCCCCTCAAGAGCTCTTGAAGATCATAGTTTCGCTACTCGAGGAAAAGCAAGTGCCAACAATCTTGGTACTCGACGAAGTCCATTATTTCGTAAAAGCGGCAGGGCAGGAGGCCCTTTATAACCTGTTGAGGATGCTGGAAGGCTACGACGAGAGCAAGGTCAAGTTGGGCTTAATATTCATTTCGAGGAGCAAGGACTTCGTATACGAGTTAGACGATGTCATCAAGAGCAGTCTGACGAGGAACATAGTGGAGTTTGAACCTTATACCTCCCATCAACTAATGGCCATACTTCAAGAAAGGGTAAGGCTGGCCTTCAGGGAGGAAGCCGTGCTTCCAGAGGCATTAGAGGTCATAGCCGACAACGTTGGCGTTGACCGCGGGGGGTATGGCGATGCTAGGCTAGCCATAGAGCTGCTGTGGAGGGCTGGCAAGATAGCTGACATGAGGGGAAGGGGGAAGGTGACGCCAGACGATGTAAGAGAAGCCAGCAGCTTCATACATCCGGCTATTAGGGCTGAGGACTTGAAGAGCTTGTTAGTCGACGAGAAAATCGTGCTACTCTCGATAGCTAAGGAGCTAAAGAAGGGAGTAGCTTATTTGAGGATGGGGTCCTTAGAGGAAAAGTATCGAAGCGAGTGTGAGCTGTGGGGGCTCAAGGCCAAAAAGCACACACAACTATGGAAGATTGTCAAGAACTTAGAGAAGATGGGCTTCATAACAACGAAGGCCGCGGCTCTGGGGAGGGGAAGGACTACGCTAATAGGGCTACCTGCGATACCAGCTTACTTGCTCGAGAAGGAGGTTTCGAAGCTCTTGGCTGAAGAGGTCGGAGGAAAGGGGGTTGAGCGTAGAAAACCTGCTAGGCTCTAGAGCTAGGATAAGGATATTGAAGGTCTTGCTAGACAAAGGGGAACTCAACATAACGGCTATAGCTAAGGAGGCCGAAGTCAATTACAAGACGGCCTCACGCCACCTCGAAGAGTTAAAGGACATGGGTGTTATCACTGAGAAAGTCTTTGGCAGGGTGAGGATCTTCAAAGTCAATCATGACGACCCGCGCGTTAAAGCTTTGAAGAGTATGTTTAATTCTATTGGTGGTCTGAATGGGAGCATTCATGGTCGACGTGACCGATAAGGTCGACATGTACAGAGAGGCGGAGGCGGAGGGCTTCATAAAGCTGAGGCCCCAGACCTTGAAGAGGATACTAGAGGGTAATGTGGAGAAGGGCGACGTCTTCTCGACGACAAATATAGCAGCGATACTGGCAGCGAAAAGGACCTCCGAGCTACTGCCCCTGTGCCATCCAATCCCTCTGACGAACGTCTCGGTCCACATAGACGTAGAGAACGAGGGGATAAGAGTTCGCGCCTCGGTGAAAGCCGTGGGGAAGACAGGCGTGGAAATGGAAGCCCTCGTAGCTACGACAGTAGCGTTGCTTAACATATGGGACATGGTGAAAAAGTACGAGAAAGACGAAAACGGCCAGTATCCGCACACCGAAATCACAGGCATAAAGGTGAGGAGCAAAATTAAGAGGGAAGCAAGATGAGCAAGAGTGTGGAGCTACATAGAGGAAGGGCCCCTCCAACACTATCCTTTTATACTATAGTGACCAGCGATACCCTCTATAATCTACTTAAAGAGGGGAAAGAAGTCGTAGATGATAATGGAGAGAAAATAAGGGGGATCGTAGAGGCCGAGGGCCATCTGTTTAAGGGCAGATCCATAGTTCCAAATAATGCCTCTGCAATCAAACAAGAGATAAAGAAGGTCATCGAGGATTTGAAGCCAGACATCATAATAACGACTGGCGGCACTGGCTTGAGTGATAGAGATGTTACCATAGAGGCTGTTGAAGAGCTTTTTGAAAAGAGAATTCCGGGATTTGGAGAGCTGCTCAGGCTTTTGAGCTACGGCGAGATCGGTAGTGCGGCCATGTTGACTAGGGCAACTGCTGGAGTCTATAAGAAGACCGTCATCTTCTCCATACCTGGCTCCCCTCATGCTGTTGAACTTGCTCTCAGGAAGTTAATACTCCCAGAAGCCCGTCATATCGTAGCTCATGTGAGGGGCTAGCTTTGAGGACAGTGATAGGCGTGGTAGGCTCCAGAAGAGAGGCGAGGTTGAGGCTCATGCATGAACTAGGCACTAGGCTAGCAGACAAAGGTTATAACGTAGCACTAGTCTTTCGTGATGAGCGTGAAGCCGTCCAAGGCTCTAAGGTTTTCCTAACAGCAGACGTGCTGAAGACGTCGACGTTCGTGATGGTGAACTCAAGGCTGAGCTTGGATGACATTAAGAGCCTCGTCCCCGGCAAGTGGTGCTTGGTATTAGTCGAGGGGCATAGAACTGTCCCTCACGTAGTAGCCGCTACCTCTAGGACTGACGTGAATGAAGTAGGTCCTAAGAGCATTGCCGTAGTGCCTTTAAGCGATGAAGTTCAAAACTTGGCCACGTCTTGGACAAGCAAAGTCGTCGACGTTGATGGTGCGGCTAAAGCCATTCAAGAAGTTATCGTAGAAGACATCATGAAGTTGTTAGCACTAGAGAATTGTGGTAGGTGTGGTTTCAGTAGTTGTAGGGATCTCGCTGAAGCGATAGCTAAAGGTGAAGAGAGTCCTACAAAATGCGTTGAGAGAAGGGAGGGCGTGAAGCTCGTAGTCGATGGAGAACTCGTACCATTGAATCAGTTTGCATCTAAGGTGTTCGTTCAAGTAGTGAGAGGGCTCTTATCAATATTGAAGGGGGTTCCGAAAAACCCAAAGAAGGTCTCCCTCGAGGTGGATCTCTACTAGCGATGCTTTTTCAAGAACTCCTCCATGGACTCGTCTAAGCCCAGCCACCGCGAGACGTCGCGCTTGGCGAGGCCTGGCGCTTCAAACATCACATGCAGAAAGGGCATAATCTCTGTACTAGCCTTCCTCTTAGACAAATGACACTTGGAGGCTACCTTTTCGCATATGGATTCCCTGATGGCCCTAGTACCCTTGGCCTTAGCCAGCAGTAGTATCTTCTGAGGAAAGCCGTACTTAGTGAATCTGTACGGATGTATCTTCGACATCGCAACCCCCGCAGTCATGAAGTCTATAATGTACTTCAGTAATTCCCATTTCTGTCCTCTATTCATTCTGCCCAAGAAGACGTCCGCTCTCGCTAAGTAATAATATGCCTTGGCGAGTTCCTCTGGATCCGTATACTGCCTCGGCAAGTTCTCGTCTATCCAGAGCATGAGAGTCTCGTAGTCAAGCAATGACGAGTTCACCACGTTCCTAGCATCGTCGCATCGCTTTGCGGCGAAGAGCATCCTCAAGACGTCGAATGCTTGATACTGCCTGTTCCTAGCCCTCAACCACGAAACATCGTTTACCGTTAGCCTTTTCTTGCCCTGGGCCGCCGCCTGAAGGTCGTTGACGGCAGACCTCATGTCGCCCTCAGCGAGCTCGGCTACTATCTTGAGGGCCCTCTCGTCGGCCATTATTCCCTCCTTCGCGCATATCTTCTTCAAGTGCTTTATTATGGACGAGGACCTTAAGCGCTTGAACTCTATCATTACGGATACCTCTCGAATGGGCCTCAACTTCGGGTCCCAGGGATCGTTCGCCGCCATGACTATGGGAACCCGCGACTCCTTGATTAGCTCGACTATCGCTTTGACGGCGTCCGCCTCACCCACGCCGTAGAGGCCGTCGATCTCGTCCAAGAAGATGAGCTTGCCCTTCGAGCCGTAGAGGCTGACGGTCTTAGACGACTGGCCGACGAGCCTTCTCAGCGCCGCCTCGGTTCGCGTGTCGCTGGCGTTCAGCTGGAAAAGCTCGTAGCCGAACTCCTTGGCCACGACTTCTACGAGCAGGGTCTTGCCAACGCCTGGAGGACCGTAGAGCAGGGCTGCTTTATCGCCCGGCTTCCAGTTCCTCAACCATGAGACGAAGCTGTCTATGTATTCGGCTTCGCCCACTATCTCCTTTATTTCAGCTATGGAGCGAGGCTTGTGCTTCTCAGTCCAAGGCACGTAAGAGGGGGTCGACATGGCTAACCAGCCATTTTCTTGCCCAACTTAGCCAACTGGGCCAGGAAGGCCGTGATCTGTATGTCTTCGTTGGCCCCCTCCACGAGTCTGTAGTCCGTCTCGGCCACCAAGTCCTCTATCTCCATCTTCAAGGGCTCGGGCACGTCGAGTCTGAAGACCTCCGTGTGCACTTGCCTTATTATGTCTGAGCCCGTTAGGCCGTAGTTTATCATCAGGTCGTAGACCTTTTGCCTCGCCGCTAAGACGTCGCCTTTGAGGGCCAGTTTCAACATCTCGTGGACCTCCGTCGGCCTAGCCTTGCCAGCTACCTTGTAGACGGTAACGTCATCGACGGGCCCCCCGTACGCAGCGGCCGCTTGTAGGAGGTTTATGGCCCTCCTCAGATCACCGCCAGCGACGTACCAAATGGCGTCTATGCCCTCTTGGGTCAGCTTAACGCCCTCTCTGGAGGCTATGAACTTCAATCGCTCCGCTATGTCCTCTTTCGATAACATCGAGAACCTGAATATCGCACAGCGCGACTGTATCGGCTCTATTATCTTCGACCCGTAATTCGCTATCAATATGAACCTCGTGGTCCTCCAGAACATCTCCATTATGCGCCTGAGGCTCCACTGAGCCTCCGACGTCATGGCATCGCACTCGTCTAATATGATGACCTTGAAGGGAACGTCGCCCAATGCCACAGTCCTAGCGTAGTCCTTGACCCTCTCCCTTATCGTCTGTATGCCCCTCTCGTCGGAGGCGTTAAGCTCTAAGACGTTGTGGCGCCAATTCTCGCCGTATAACTCATAGACTAAGCAGAGGGCCGCCGTGGTCTTGCCAGTTCCAGGAGGGCCCACGAATAACAAATGAGGGACGTTCTTCTCCTCCACGAACTTTTTCAGCCTCTCGATTATCTCCTTTTGATTTACAATTTCATCGAGCTTCTTGGGCCTGTACTTCTCGACCCAGAGGGCTGGCAACTCTTCCTTGAAAGCCATATAGCTCTCAGAGTATTCTCCTCGGCGCTCTCTTATAGGGTTAGCTAGCGCGAAGGAGGGGCTAAGGCTTTACGCTTTGAGGGAAGCTTTTTGTGGCACGGGGTAGGATAAAGGTTGAGAGTAATGACTACCTTTTTGTGCGGAGAGCCTTTCTACGATGTTGAAAAGGTGAAGGTTAAGGTATTGAGGAAGGTCCCGGAGATAAGGGTCGGAGAAGAGGTCTTGGGGCCTCTTCCTCAAGATCAAGAAGTAGAGGTGGAGAGGTGGGTTGCCAAGATACTGAAAGAGGAGGGATACGTTGAAATAATAGATGAAAGGAGTACCGATTTGGCAACGATGTCGAAGATAGCGTGGAAGGAAAGTAGGACCCCTCAACTGACCCCGCTCGAGCCAACCTTTTACATTAAGGCGAGGAACTACCTCAAGTCCTTGGCCGAGAAGGCAAAGACCAACCCAGAGGCCTTGAATGAAAAGAGGTTGGCCGAGGTGAGGCTCATCGATGTCATCAATTGCAGGGTTCAGAAGATCGTTAACATGGCTTTGACAGGTGCCCAACCACCAAGAGAGGTCCTCGACTGCCTCACTCCGGAAGAGAGAATGTTGTTTAACGAACTATGTAGTCTCATCTCGAGGTGGCGTCGAAGCATCAAGGGTGAAGAGAATGGTTGAAGCAAAACTTCAAGACCCCATAGGGCAGTTCGCGGAGTTCTTCAAGTCGTTCGCGGATAGCAAGGGCAACCTGAAGTACAGGGAAAGGATACGCCAGATGATAGTCTCGGGCTTCAAGTCCCTCGTGATAGACTTCGACGACCTCCTGCTGTACGACGACAGCCTAGCTAAGGGGGTCGTGGACAGGCCCAGAGAGTACGTAGAGTACGCCTCCATAGCGCTTTACGAAGCTGTGAAGTCCGAGAGCAGAGCCTTCGCGGAGAAGGTCGGCAGGTTCCACGCGCGCTTCAGGGGGGCAGGTGATCTAGTCTCCATAAGGAGGGTAAGGGCCGAGCACATAAACAAGATGATATCAATAGAGGGCGTCGTCGTCAGAGCGAGCAACATAAAGCAGAGACTGGTTGAGGGCACGTTCATATGCAAAAACGCCGAATGCAGGGAGATGATAAAGATCCCGCAGGACTCCAGGACCTTCAGCTACCCGAACACATGTCCCCGCTGTGGGAAGAGGGGCGTCTTGGAGTTCAGCCCTGAAAACTCGACATTCATGGACGTCCAGACCCTCGTAGTGCAGGAGAGGCCGGAGGACGTGCCCTCCGGTCAACTACCGCGTTCGATAGAGGTCTTCGTCGCTGATGACCTCGTTGACAAGGTAAGGCCCGGCGATAGGGTCCTTATAAGTGGGATCTTATCGGTGAGGCAGGAGCACTCGCCGAAGCTCGGCAAGCTGACCACCTTCACGACGTACCTGGAGGCTAATCACATAGAGGTCTCGACCAAAGGAGTTGAGGAGGTCGAGATAACACCAGAGGACGAGGAGAAGATAAGGGAGGTTGCCAAGGACCCCAACGTCGTGGAGAAGATAGTGAAGTCGATAGCCCCCTCGATTTACGGGATGGAGGAGGTGAAGGAGGCAATAGCCTACATGCTCTTCGGAGGAGTCCCCAAGGTCATGCCTGATGGGGTTAAGATAAGAGGGGACGTCCACGTCCTCATAGTCGGAGATCCTGGGACCGCCAAGAGCCAGCTCCTGCAGTACGTGGCCAGACTTGCGCCGCGCGGGATATACACCTCTGGCAAAGGCTCGACGGCTGCTGGGCTCACCGCGACGGTCGTCAGAGACAAGAACACGGGGGACTTCTTCCTCGAAGCCGGAGCTCTAGTCCTTGCGGATAACGGCATAGCGGCGATAGACGAGATAGACAAGATGCGAGACGAAGACAGAGTCGCCATGCATGAAGCAATGGAGCAACAGACGGTGAGCATAGCCAAGGCAGGGATCGTGGCCACGCTCAATGCGAGAACCTCGATCTTGGCAGCAGCCAACCCGAGGTTCGGCAGGTACATGTCAAACAGGCCCGTGTCAGAGAACATCAACCTACCAGTCACGATACTGTCGCGCTTCGACTTCATATTCGTGACGACCGACAAGCCGATGAAAGATCGGGACGCCGCCTTGGCTGAGCACGTCTTGAGCCTGAGGGCCATGAAGGGCGAGCCTTTAGCCCCCTTCTCCCCCGACTTCCTCAGAAAGTACATAGCCTACGCTAGGAAGAACGTGAGGCCGAGGCTGACCGACGAGGCCATAGAGAAGATAAAGGAGTACTTCCTCGGCTTGAGGGCGAGGGCCACGGAGGACAGCCCGGTGCCGATTTCTGTGAGGCAGCTTGAGACCCTCATCAGGGCTGCCGAGGCGAGGGCCCGCATGGCCCTTAGAAGTGAGGTCACGGCGGAAGACGCGGAAGCGGTCATTAAGCTCATGGATCACTACTTGAAGACGGTAGGGTGCGATGCGGCTGGAAGGCCCGACATAGACGTGATAATGACCGGTAAACCGAGGAGCGTGCAACAGAAGATGGCGAGGATAGTCGAGATAGTCGAGGAGCTTCAGAGGGAGCTTCAAGGAGAGCCCGTTAGCAAGGACCTGATATTGGAGAGGGCGGAGAAGGAGGGTATCGACAAGGCTTTCGCTGAGAGGACCCTCAAGCAACTCTTGAACGAAGGGGTGCTATTTCAACCTCGCGACGGCTATTACAAGAAGGTCTAAGGCCTTCAGCAGGTGAAGAGAAATCGAGGTAAACGCCCTAGAGGTACCTCGCGAGATAAAGCAAGTGCTGATCGAGAGAGGCATTAGAAAGCTCTATCCCCCTCAAGAAATGGCTGTCAGAGCTGGCCTTCTAAAGGGCAGGAGCTTAGTCGTTTCGGCTCCCACAGCTTCAGGTAAGACCCTCATAGCCGAGCTCGCGATAACCAAGAGGGTTATAGAAGAGAGGGTCAAAGCCCTATACTTGACGCCTCTAAGGGCTCTCGCACATGAGAAGTGGCTGGAGTTCAAGAAATACGAAGAGAGGGGGTTGTTGAAGACTGCCGTCACGACGGGCGACTACGATAGCGACGATAGGTGGCTAAGCAACTACGATGTCATAGTTTGCACTAATGAGAAGCTCGATAGCTTGATAAGGCACAAGGCCACATGGCTCGACGAGGTTAAGGTCGTGGTCTCAGACGAGGTGCACCTGATAAACGACTCAGAGAGGGGGCCGACGCTGGAGGCAGTCCTAGCCAGACTAAGAGGACGCTCGGAGGACCTACAGGTGGTGGCCCTAAGCGCCACGATAAACAACGCCAGGGAGATAGCGGACTGGCTTGGCGCGGATCTCGTTGAAAGCGATTGGCGACCAGTGCCCCTGAAGATGGGGGTCTGCGTGGGCAATAGGATCACGTTCGATAACGGCGAGGAGCACGTGTTCGAGAGGGTGACGGGCGATCCCATAATAGACATGGCCTTGGAGGTTGTGAAGGGCGGAGGACAATGCCTTGTATTCGCCAACACTCGGCAGAACGCCGTGAAGTACGCTAACAAGTTGTCGGGACATTTAGAGCCCCTCGTAGACCCCAAAGAAGTCGAAGACCTCTGCAATGAGATGATGGAGGGCGAGGAGGCTCCTGTAATAAACGAGGGACTCGCGAGCTTAATTAGGAGGGGGGTGGCCTTCCATCACGCGGGCCTCTCGGCTAGGCAGAGGAGGATAATTGAGGAGGGCTTTCGAGGGTTCAAGATAAAGGTCGTCTGCTCGACGCCAACTCTAGCTGCGGGGGTCAACCTACCAGCTCGAAGGGTCATAATTCAGGACTACAGGAGGTACGAGGTTGATCGAGGGTTCTACAGGATCCCTGTCTTGGAGTTCCACCAGATGGCTGGCAGGGCTGGGAGGCCGCAGTACGACGAGTACGGAGAGGCCGTGGCCGTTGCGAAGACTGAGATGGAGGCCTACGACGTCTTTACGCACTACATAAAGTCAAAGCCCGAGAACATAACTTCGCAGCTAACGAACGAGGCATCGCTTAGGAGGCAGGTCTTGGCGACGATAGCCTCAGTGGATAAGGCTACGATAGACGACGTCCGTGACTTCATGTCGAAGACGTTCTACGCCCACCAGTTCACGACCCTTGGAGCCATGCTCAGCGTTAAGGGGGTTTTAAAGTTCCTAGAGAGGGAGGGCTTCATTGTCGTTGAGGGTGATTCCCTAAGGGCGACGAGGCTTGGTCGCAGGGTGTCGGAGCTCTACATAGACCCGTTGTCCGCCGTCATATTGCTGAGGGGCCTGAAGAGGCTGAAAAAGGAGGCGACGCTCAAGTACTTGCACTTGATATGCAAGGTCCCCGAAGTACCCAAGCTCCACGTCAAGAGGGGGGAGAGGGAGAGGCTCGCCTCCTTTGTCCTAGAAAGCGACGAGGTCCTGTCGGACGAAGAGGAGGATTTGGCAACCCTGATGTCTGAGGTCAAGACCGCCCTCCTGCTGTACGACTGGATAAACGAGATCCCCGAAAACGACATAGTGTTAAGGTACGACGTCGGGCCAGGGGACGTATACGCGCTGACTCAGGTGGCGGAGTGGATATGCCATGCGGCCAGTGAAATAGCTAAGGTGATGGGCTTTACGGTCCACGCTCAGAGGCTCGGCGTTCTGGTCCCTAGGATAAAGTGGGGAGTGAGAGAGGAGTTGCTAGAGTTGCTGCAGCTTGAGGGCATAGGGAGGGTTAGAGCTAGGATCTTGTATCGACACGGATATAGGGGGCTCAAGGACGTCGCGGAGGCTAAGCTGGCGGAGTTGACAAAGCTACCAAAGATGGGGACTAAAATAGCGCAGAAGATCGTAGACCAAGCTCAGAAGCTCTTGGGGCGGATTAGTGGGGCCGGGGGGATTTGAACCCCCGATCACCAGCGTTCTGTGAAGTTGGGGACTTCTCCCCAGGCTGGCATCCTAGTCCAGGCTAGACTACGGCCCCTCTTTAAGGTTGGAGTCTAGAAAGGCTATTTATCTATATTTCGCTCGACGTCACGAAGCTCAGGATCCTTTGGAAGGATTTCTCGGATGGGCTCTTCTTGTACTCTCGCAAGGCATTGATGGCCTCCTCATCTTCGAAGAACACCTCCAGCTTCTTCCGCACGAGGGCCGAAAGGTCCGTCTTGGACAAAAAGAGGTAGCTGAAGAGCGAGGACACGTTGGCTGGCCTCCTGCTCCTGCTTGAGCTACCGAAGTCCATTATGATGGGCTCGAGGCATGGCCTCACGATCACATGCCTGCGCGCCCTTGAGAGCTCTCCGTGGTCTAGGCCGATGATGTCAAGCCTCCTACACTGTCCCAATAGGTCGATCACCACCCTCCTGACCTCGGCTCCGTTAGCCTGCCTGACGAACTCGTCTATGTGCTGACCCTCCACCAGGTCCATCACTATAAAGTCCTCGCTAAAGCAATGGACCTTGGCCCCCACTCCGACGCTGTTCGCCAGTCTTTGATTCTCGCCCTCGACGATCAAGGTCTTGACATGTGAATCGATCCTCCTGATCTTGAGAGCGACTAACACGCCATTCATCAATGCCTTGACCACGACGCTGTCGCACCCCTTGCCTAAGACCCTAAGCCCGTCGATTGCCTGAGGACCGTCGAGCAATATTCTGGTCACGCCTAGAGAGTTTAGTTGCTGAAGCCTCCGCCTGAGCTCCTCCTTGTTAGGCCTTGGAAAGCACAGCAAGCGTGACAGGTGTTGATCTGCAAGGCCATTATCGATAGCTAAGAGCGTAGCACCTGCAACCAATGCGGAGAACCCCTCAAGAAAGACTTCAAGAAGCGTCTATACTCACTTACCTTTCCTCTGCACGAGTCAAGGACCTCTTCGTTTAAAGAGACGCGAAGTTCCCCTTTCAAAGCCTCAGCGAAGTCCTTGCTCAGCTCAGCCCTATGAACGTTGTCCTTGACGAAGGAGACTACGTCGCTTGATCTCTTTATTGTCAGCACGACTAACTTGTCGCCCTCGACGTAGGGTCCTGCCACGGTCGAGGGCGAGGGAACATGCTTCTGCACAAACTTGACGACATCATCGACGGACGTAATCGGCGGGCCCAAGTGCTTAATGGTGGGGGATATCACCTTGCTCTCTAGCTCGACTAGGAGTATCACTTCTCTCTCGTCATCCGACCAAGCCGACCACCTCAAGACCTTGAACCCCTCCTGCTCCAGCAACTTTACGATGCCGTTGCATGAGCGCTTTACCTGCCCCCACAAGACGTCCGGCGGAGATGGCTTCAGAGTCGTGGCTATGGCGAGAAGGGTCGTCCCGCTCCTCTCCACGTAGCCTCTCACGTCCTCCTTCGTTGCTTCTGTCAGCGTGCGCTCCTCGGGCTCGAAGAAGAGCTTGCTCGGCTTTAAGAGAAAGATCGTGGAGGCGAACATAAAGAGGGAGAGCTTCTCAAGGGACAGAGCCGCAGCCACATTCCTGTTTTTGTCGACTGGATCCACGACCACCAAGGGGCTGCTGAAGAGCTTAAGCGCCCGTTTCGGGTCCTCGTAGTGCTTAGCCACATCTATGACGGTTGAGAAGGGCCTCCAGCACCTCGCACTCCTTAAGACGTCGAGGAAGGAGCCGTAGTGCAGTATTAAGAGCTCGCAGAGATAGCCCGAAAAGCCGGACACCTTGATCTCAGCGCCATAGGCGCCTATGCCCTTCAAGAAGCCTTTTAGCAACCGGACCTCGGCCCTTAACCGATCGTCAAACCTCTCGTTTATGAAGCGAGTGTGCAAAGGTGTCCTGTCGACCGCGGTCAACGGCCTTCCGCCTTTGGGGTCGAACTCACTACACGGCACTATGTCGACGGCATAGCCCTCCACGAAGGCCCTTACGTAGGGGTGCTCGGCGTAGCACTCCACGTAATTGTCCCCGGCAGCTCTCCTCGCTATCTCGAACCCCAAGGTCTTGACGTCATTCACCGGGATAGTCTTCGGGAAGACTATGAAGATGTCTATGTCCCTGTCACCGCTGATCCAGGTATCCTTAGCCACGGAGCCCTGAACCTCGGCCCTCGCGTCCACGCCCATCTCCTTGCAAATGTCAGATATTCTCGTCACGAACGAGCGAACTATTTGGCTCACCTTTCTGCGCTCGTGGTCCTTGGGCGTAAGCTCCTCCAACACGTCAGAGAGCAACTTCTCTAGTTGGCCGCCGTTCATGGACCTTTAAGTCACCCTTTCACCTCATAGAGGGTCTCGTAAATTGGGCCTCTTGGGGTCAAGGTGCTCTTCTTGAGTCTTATCGCTTTGACCTCTTGGAGCCCTAACTCCACATCCTTCAGGCTCGCGATCACCTTTCTCAGCGCGTAGCCAGAGAACTTCACCCTCGCTATAGTTATGTGCGGGACGAACTCTTCTTCGGATTCGAGCCGCAAGGGTATCGCTTGGAGCTTCGGCCTCAGGGCCCTGTATATCGCTTGGACCTCTTCGAACCCCTGCGTCACGCCGACCCATATTACACGCGGCCTCTCCTGCGAAGGGAAGGCCCCGAGCCCTTGGAGCTTCATGACGAAGGACCTGAAATCCACTGCCGACATGGCATCTTGGACCTTCTCGACCACCTTGGGCGGCTGTTCTCCTAGGAAGAAGAGCGTCAAGTGGAGGTTCTCGGGCTCCACGGGTTTTATCTTCGATCCTCCGGCTTCGAGTTCCTTCTGTATGCTGACTATCTTGCTCACTATCTCAGGGTTGTCCACGTCTATGGCTATGAAGCAGCGGATCAAGTTCGAGGACAAGCTTAGCCCTCCAACAGACGTTCTACGGCACCGGCTATTGCCTTCGCCACGGTTACTTTTGAAGTTTGGCTCTCTACGGTGTCCGTACTTATAATTTCTCCAACCCCGGCGGCCGCTAGCTTTTCGAGCGCGTTGGCAACGTAAAGCCCGTGGACGCACGCCGCTATTATCCTCTTCGGACTGCCCTTGGAAATTATCTTCGCGGCGTTGACTATCGTTCCACCAGTGCTTATGATGTCGTCAACTATTACTACGTCCCTACCCTCGATGGCCAGGGCTTTCTCCTCGGTCGTTACTTCACCCGTTTCGAGATCCCTCTTCTTCTCGAGGAAGGCGGCCTCGCCGGCGATTAGCTCGGCGACTCTTTGAGCGTCCGGGTATCGCTTCTTGTCCGGCGATAGCACTAGGGGGTCCCTCAAGCCGAGCGACGCCAAGTAGTCGGCTATCTCAGGGAAGGCGTTGACACTTAAGGCCTTTATCCTCTCGAAGTAGCCCAGCACGAGCTCACTGTGGACGTTAACCGTTATGAGGGAGCTAGCGCCCACGGCCTCCACGACCCTTGCGATTATTCTGGAGGTCAGCGCTTCATGGGGTAGAAAGACCTTGTCCTGTCTCGAGTAAGCGAAGTAGGGGACCACGGCGATGACCTTCGAGGCCCCCGCCCTCAGAGAGGCATCGATCAATTGCAGAAGCTCTATCACCCTCTTATCCTGAGGCGGAGGACAGGACTGGACAACGATGGCCACCTCCCCTTTGAGGTCGTCTTCCACCCTCACGTACGACTCTCCGTCGGGGAAAACTCTATAGCCGACCTTCGCCACTTCGTAGCCGCAAACGTCCGCTAGCCGTTGCGTGAGCAAAGGAGAAGAAGGTCCGGGGATCAGTAGTGGCATCGTCTGCCCCTCCAAACCTACTTTGCGCGAAGGAGAAAAATGTTTTTCCCAAAGACTTCTAATGTGGCTGTGGTGCCTTACTTGGACGACTTAAAGAAAAGTGGCATTAGGATCGGCGGCATCGTCGACCTTTCGACGGTTGATTGGCCTTCGAGGATATGTAGCGTGGTCTTCTTCTCGGGATGCAGTTTCAGGTGCCCGTACTGCCAAAATGGGAAGCTCGTGGATCCGAATTACGGTAGGTGGTTGGAGGTTGAGGAGGTGGTCAAGCTGATCATGAGGAGCAGGCCGTTAGTCGAGGGCGTCGTGATGACCGGCGGCGAGTGTACTCTGCAGCCCGAGGGGCTCGCGCACCTCTGCCAGAGGCTGAAGGAAGTAGGCCTACTTGTCGGCATAGACACCAACGGTTCGATGCCCAACGTACTGGATGGGCTCCTCCGAGAAGGGCTCGTCGATAGGGTGGCCATCGATGTGAAGGCGCCGTTGGAGCCCAAGATTTACGAGGAGGTCGTGGGCCTGCCGGGCCGAGGAGGCGACGTTGTCGAAAGCGTTAGGAGGTCCCTTGACCTGCTCTTAAAATCCGGCGTAGAGGTGGAGGCTAGGTTCCTCGTGGTCCCCAACATGACCAATAACGCGGACTACGTAAGGGAGGTTGCGAGGAAGGTCCGTGGGGCCGCGAAGTTCGTGATCCAGCAGTTTAGGCCTGAGGGCGACCTCCTCGACCCCTCCCTCAAAAGGTTGAGGCCCCCCACTAGGCGGGAGCTCCTCACGCTGGCGCAAGTAGCGCTAGAAGAGGGCTTGTCCAACGTCTACATAAGGACGAGGGAGTATGGTCTTGAGAGAGTGGGGTGAGGGCTTCTGCGCAGGCTGATATGTTTAACAGGCATGCCGGGAGCGGGCAAAACGGTCGTTGCAGAAGTGGCTAGAGGTCTAGGCTTAAAGGTCTACTCGATGGGCGATGTCGTGCGCGAGGAGGTACTAAGAGAGAAAGGGACCCTGTCCTGGGAGGAGGTAAAGAAGGTTATGTTTGAGATAAGGGAGAGGGAGGGTCCTAGGGCCGTAGCCAAGAGGGTCCTAAAGGCGATGATGAGGGAGGACTGGAACGTAGCAGTTGTTGAAGGTGTAAGAAGTTTAGAGGAAATCGAAGAGTTCAAGACGGTTGGCGAAGTGACGGTCCTAGCAATACACAGCTCCCCCATGGATAGGTACGAGAGGTTGAGAAAGAGGGGGAGGGAGGGAGATCCCAAGAGCTTTGAAGAAATGATGGAGCGAGACTTGAAGGAGCTCTCGCTAGGCTTGGGGAACGTGATAGCCTTGGCCGATCGCATGATAGTCAACGACAGCACCTTGGAGAGTTTCAAAGAGAAGGCGAAAGAAGTGTTATTGAAGTTGGCATGGAGGTGCGCGAGTGAAGATAGTGGTCGAAGCTGAGATAAGGCCTACGGAGGACGAAGAGAAGGTGAAGAGAGCCGTCCTCAACTTCTTCACCCCCTCTAGCATCAAAGTGGAGGAAAGGGGGCGAGGGAAGGTCCTCATAGCGGAGGCGGACGGGCCCGAGGCCCTTCAGAGGTTACACTCGAAGTTGAGGGAGCAGAGGATCTTGGATGCCGCGAGGTCCATGATCATGAGGTGGTCGAGCAAGGATGAGGTCGTGTTTTACCTCCATAAGCAGGCGGCCTTTATGAACTACATAACATTTTGCTTGCCGGAGGGCGAGTCGCCCTTAGGACCCATCAAAGTCAAGATACTCGAATCCAACGCGAAGGCCATGATAGACTGGCTCGCCCCACCGACTTCAAAGGGCAGGCCTATCTTCGAGAGAGAGGCCCCTCGGTGAAGTCGATGAAGATTTATTTATCCTCTCTAGCTGGCATCCTCAGGCCGTTAAGGAACTTTTTATTAAAGGCCATAGGGCTGGGCTTCAACAACATAGAGGTCCTCGACGAGTGGAGCCATAAACTCGATGATAAGAGAATACGGGAACTCTTAGAGTTGAAGAGAAACTACTCCCTGAACTACGTCGTCCATGCGCCCTATGACGGCATAAACATATCAACGCCTCAGCGCTCCTTGAGAAAAGCAGCTTTAAAGCTCATAGAGACGTCGATGCAAAGCGCGCGATACCTCGATGCAAGGCTAATAGTACTGCACTCCGGCTTTAAGTCGCCTTTAGATCTCATAAAGCCCAAGACGACGTGGAACATATTCATAGATGTCTTGAAGAGGATAGACAAGATTGCCAATGATTTAGACATCTACGTGGGAGTCGAAAACATGCCTTCAGGAGGCAACGCACTAATCGAGTCCTGCGAGGAAGCTATGATGTTGATAGAGGAAGTACAAGCCCTAGAGAGGATAGGGCTAACGTTGGATGTGGGGCATTCAAACACCGTCGGCACGTACGAAGCCAGAAACTACCTCTTAAAGGCCGGCGAGCACCTATTCCACTTGCACATACACGACAATAACGGCAAGAAAGACGAGCATTTAGCAGTCGGCTCAGGCACCATTAATTGGGCTTCGATAATGCCCCTAATAAAGGGGCTCAAGCTCGTGGGCGGGCTGTCAATAGAGGTCATGAACTTCAAGGACGCGAAGAAGAGCCTTGACGCCGTCGCCAGGATGATGAGTTAATCGGCCCACTTCAACTCCATGTTCATGAAGTCCTCGGCGACTACCGTGTTCTCGAAAATCTTTTTAGCTTGGGAAAGTAACACAGAGGGATCTTCATATCTGGGGCTTATGTGGGTCAGCACGAGCTTCTTCGCGTTGGCTTCAAGTGCTATGCTGGCCGCCTGACTAGCTGTTGTGTGGAGCTCGCTGGCGGCCCTATCCTGAAGCGTGTCGTCGAACGTAGCCTCATGAATCAATAGGTCTGCGCCCTTCGAGACCTCCACGACCTCGCGGGTCGGAGCGGTATCCCCGCTGTACACAATCTTTAGGCCTCTACGAGGGGGGCCCAGAACGTCCTCGGGCTTTATCTCGCGCCCGCCTATCACCACAGCCTTACCCTCTTGAAGGGCCTTCCAGAGGGGGCCTTTGGGGATGCCAAGCTCTTCAGCTTTTTTAGAGTCAAACCTTCCGGGCCTCAATTCCTCAATCAATGCGTAGCCGTACGATTCCGTCACGTGCTTCACCTTAAAAGCCATCACCTTAAAGCCCTTACCTTGATACACGGTGCCCTCAGAGACCCTATGGACTACTACATCGAAGGAGGGGTTGAAGTTGAAAAGCTCCCTCATGTATTCGATGAAGGCCTGAAGCTTTGAAGGGCCGTAAACGTCTAGGGGGTCTTGCCTACCGGTCAAGGACAAAGACATCAGGATCCCAGCTAAGCCCAATACGTGATCCGCGTGCATGTGCGTTATAAAGATCTTAAGTTTCTTTCTCAGACCCAAACCAGCCTTCACCACTTGGCGCTGCGTGCCCTCGCCGCAGTCGAAGAGGAGTTGCTCCCCATCCCTAATGATCATTATCGAGGGAAGGGACCGGTTCTTAGTTGGCACGCTTGCCGAAGTCCCTAGAAATATAACCCTTATCAAGACGACGCCCTCCTTTACAGCTTTCTTAGAACCGTTATTCTCCTCGTTAAAGATTTGTGAACCCTCATTTCGTGCTGCTCCACTAAGGTCATGGAGTTCGGGATCATTATGTCAGTAAGCCAAGCTGGATGCGCAAAGCATAGGTAGCCTCCCTTCTTGAGCAGGCTCTCACCTTGGTACAGAAA
>Ga0272445_1000785_pt1 | contig 27206 bp, 27 predicted proteins | sample YNPCB0031_FD_194404 | JGI IMG/M metagenome (GOLD analysis project Ga0272445, IMG submission 194404) | Hot spring sediment microbial communities from Yellowstone National Park, WY, United States - YNP-CB-003-1 | ecosystem: Environmental > Aquatic > Thermal springs > Hot (42-90C) > Sediment... | reverse complement strand
CGCCCAGGCCTTAAGGGGGCGCTGTTGACTAACGTGAGCGCTTCAGCCTCATCTACCCTTCCACACGGGCTTGCGCTTCTCCAGGAAGGCCCTTAGGCCCTCGACGGCGTCCTCGGTCTTCATGAGCTCCTCCATGTAGATCTTCGTCACCTCCTCCATTATTGCCTTTAGCTCCGCCAGCCTAATGGCTCGCTTTAAGGCCTTCTTGGTTATCTGGAGCACGATCGGGCTCTTGTCCTTGAGCTTAGCTATGAGCTCACCCGCTGCCTCCATGAGCTTGTCCGGCGGCACGGCCTTGTTGACCAACCCTATCCTAGCTGCCTCCTCCCCGCTGATCCGCTCGCCGGTTAGGATCAGCTCGAAGGCCTTGGACGGGCCCAGGAGGAGCGGCATCAATGGTACGGCTACGGGCGGGTAGACGCCGACAGCTATCTCAGGCTGGCCTATCTGGGCTTGAGTTGAGGCTACGGCCATGTCGCAGGCTATGACCAGCTCGCACCCTCCACCCAGCGCGTGGCCGTTGACGACCGCCACTATGGGCTTGTCCACCTCCCACATGGCGTAGAAGACGCCGTTGAAGGCCTTGATGAAGGCCTCCACTTTGTCCGGCATGTGGTCAGCTACGTCGGCTCCAGCTGAGAACGCCCTGCCAGCGCCCGTCACAGCTATTACGGATGCAGATCCGTCTGCGCCCGCCCTCCTGAAGGCGTCAGCCAGCTCTAGGAGCATCTCCGTGTTCATGACGTTGAGCGGCGGCCTGTTCAAGGTGATCCAGGCGACGCCATCCTTAACCTCGTAGATTATGAACTTGTAGGGCGAAGGCATGGCTGAAGCTCGCTGCGCAGCCCTATATATCTGTTTGAGCTTGAAGGCGCCTAGAACCCTCCATGTATGACCCTGAGCTGGTGAAGGCCTCGCTGGGCGAGGTTAAGGCAGACCTGGTCGTCAAGGGTGGCTGCCTTGTCAACGTCTCCACCGGGGAGCTCCTAGAGGGCTTCGACGTAGCCGTGAAGGGCTCTAGGATAGCCTACGTGGGCCCGGACGCAAGCCACACGATGGGAGGGGGCACGGAGGTGGTTGACGCTAAGGGCCTCTACGTAGCCCCCGGCCTCATAGACGCTCACACCCACATAGACCTCTACTGCACCCCCATGGAGCTAAGCAGGGCCGCCCTCCTCCACGGCACGACCACGCTCTTCGCTGAGCCCGACGAGCTGGCCAACGTCATGGGCTTCGAGGGCCTCAAGCTCTTCAGGAGGATGGTTAGGGGCCTGCCCCTCAAGGTCTACATGCTGATCCCCCTCGTCTGCCCTCAAGACCCCCTCTTCGACGAGAACAGGCCGCTGACCCTCAAGGAGGTGTGGAGGGCGCTTAGGTGGAGGGAGGCCGTGGGCCTCGGCGAGGCTGTGAGCTGGCCTAGGCTCCTAAGCGGAGACTTGGATTACGCTGAGAAGGTGGCGTTGGCTCAGAGGATGGGAAAGGTCGTGGAGGGCCATACGGCCGGTGCGAGGGGCGTGAAGCTGCAGGGCTACGTGGCCTCCGGCATATACTCATGCCATGAGCCCGTGGCGTGGAGCGAGGCCTTGGAGCGCTTGAGGCTGGGCGTCTACGTGATGGCTAGGGAGGGCTCGCTCAGGAGGGACTTAGCCAACGTGCTTCCAGGCCTCTTAGATAAGCCCCTCGCGAGGCGCAACCTCTCCATAGCTTCAGACAGCGTCGACCCTGAGGACCTAGTTAAGCTGGGCTACATGGACTACGCGGTGAGGAGGGCTGTGGAGCTAGGCGTGGATCCTGTCGAGGCCATAGCCATGGCCACCCTCAACCCAGCCAAGAGGTTCGGGCTCGAGGGGGAGGTGGGCTGCATAGCGCCGGGGAGGGAGGCCGACATGGTCCTGCTGAGGAGCTTGGAGAGGGTCGAGGTGGAGGCAACCATAAGCAGGGGCAGGCTGATGGTTAAGGCTGGGAGGCTGCTCTTCAAGCCGCGTAGGTGCAGGTGGCCCAAGTCAGCCCTAAGCACGGTCAGGGTGGCTAGGGGCCTTCAGCCTTCAGACTTCGAGGTCAAGGTCGACGCGCGAGGGCCCGTCAGCGTGAGGGTGATGGAGCTGGAGAGCGAGTCGATCACGAGGGAGAGGTTGGTTGAGGCTGAGGTGGAGGGGGGCCTCCTCAAGCCCCCCAGGGGTGTCTTGAGGGCCGCGGTGGTCGATAGGCTCTACGCCACCGGCAGGATCTCGCTGGGCCTCCTCAGGGGCTGGGCTGAGGTGGGCGGCGTAGCCACCACCCTAAACTTCGACGAGAACAACCTGGTGGTCGTTGGGGCCCGCGCTGAGGACATGGCTCTAGCTGCTAACCGCGTCGTAGCTATGGGTGGGGGCATAGCGATAGCCGATGGAGGGGAGGTATGCTTAGAGCTAGCCATGCCGCTGGCAGGGGTCATGTCCCTAAGCCCCCTGGAGGAGGTGGCCTACAGGCTGTCTAGGATGAATGAGTACTTGAGGGGCAGGGGCTGCGCCCTTGGGAAGCCCCTCAACGCGCTGCTCTTCATCACCTTCGTGACGCTCCCAGAGCTCAGGCTGAGCGTTAAGGGGCTCGTGGACGTCAAGCGTAGGAGGCTCGTCCCACTTATAGTGGAGGGCTAGGCCCCCCTATCGCTTTAGCCAGCTCTTCATACCACGTGGGCAGCTTGGTCACGGCTCTCTGCCGCTCGGGGGTGTAGGGCTTGATGTCTAGGACCGGGGTGCCGTTGAAGGCGTCCAGCCCTCTAACCCTCAGAACCCTCCCACGCCTCTCCAGCAGCTCGACTATCGTCAGACCTATCGGGTTGGGCCTATGGGAGCTGTCTAGGCAGAAGACGCCCACCTCAGGGAGGCGCTCGAGGGGTATGTTGTAGCGTGCTGCAAGCCTCCTCGGCCTTGCCCTCAGCGTCCTCCGCTGCTCCTCGCCGACCTTATGCATGTAGAAGATCACTATGAGGTGGGAGAAGCCATCGATGCCCGTGAGGCCCTCCTCGTACTCCTCAAGCACCTCTATCTCCGCCTCAACGCCGCTCGGCCAGCTACCCTTGACCTCCTCGTCGCTGAGCGGCGTCCTGACGAAGCCTATGGGCTTAACCGTCAGCTCCAATTGGCCCAGCCCTCCTTCAAGCAGCGAGGCCTGCTTAATAGCTGTGGCTGAAGCTGAGAGCCCTAAGTGAAGTACTGCCTTACCTCTAAGTAGAGCCTACGATAGTAGATTATGCTGGAGGCTATCAGCACGATCACCAGGGCTAGGATGGAGGCTAAGAGCGTTGGCCCGTGGATGAAGCGGCCCTCCAATGTGGATTGTAGCATCCCGATGTTGAAGAAAACCATCCAAGCTGCCAACAACGCTACCTCCGCGAGGACGAATGCGATCATCCGGTTGATTGCTGACCCTCTAACGTCGGGTGGCACCTTAGGCGACCCTAGGGCTAGGCTGAGAGCTGGGATGGAGATTAAGTAGGGAAACCTCTTAACTATTTTATATCGAAGAAGCGCCGTCAGCGACGCGAAGGCGACTACAACGGTTATCACCGCCGGCATGATGGTGAAGGCAATAGTGGACTTCGGCCCCCAGCTCGTTGGATTCCCCTCCCAGTCGAAGTGCGTCGGCACGACGTCTGGAAGCCGAGGGTAAAAGTAGGCGACCATAAGCCAGCAGGATAGGACTAGGAGTACGTTGAGGGTGAGGGCAGCTTTCCCCCAGCTCGGTAGAGGCTTCTCTTCAACCTCGACGGCCATGCTCCTAGCGTATGCAGCGTAGCCTCCAGCTTTTCCCTCTTTCCCTCCCGCCTCGATGAATGAGCTCGCCCGCTCTATGCGAATCTGAAGGCTTCCAATGTTTATGCTTGTATCTATGCGGCGCGAGCGCTATCGACAACGTTAAAAACTCAGCGGCCTTACGCCTCGAAGCGACCTCTATGAGGCGGGAGGTTGTCATCTTAAGCGCGGCTAGAACCCCCATCGGTAGGTTCGCGGGGAGGCTTAAGGACCTAAGGCCACACGAGCTGGGGGCGCTGGCCATCAAGGCCGCGCTGGAGAGGGCTCGCGTGGACCCGAGGGAGCTAGGCATAGTTTACATGGGCCACGTAATAAGGGCTGCCCACGGCCAGAACACAGCTAGGCAGGCAGCCTTGAAGGCTGGAGTTCCGCCTGAGGTTGACAACGTGACCGTCGACTTGGTCTGCAGCTCGGGGATGATGGCGATAGTGAACGCAGCTCAGGGGATCATGGTGGGGGACTACGACCTAGCTGTGGCCGGCGGCATGGAGTCGATGAGCTACAGCTACCTAGCCATCGACCCAAGCGTAAGGTGGGGGGTAAGGTTCCTCCTCGGCCGGGAGCTGAAGCTTATAGACTGCATGTACCACGACGGCCTCACCGACCCCATAGCCAACAGGGTGATGGGGGAGGAGACTGAGGACATCATAGAGGCATGGGGCATAACGCGCGAGGAGCTGGACGCTGTAGCCTACCAGAGCCACATGAGGGCGGCCGAAGCAACTTCCAAGGGCTACTTCAAGAACGAGATAGCCCCCATAGAGGTCGGCGGCGAGCTCGTAGACTACGATGAGGGGATTAGGAGGGACACGAGCCTAGACAAGCTGGCTAAGCTGAAGCCTGCCTTCAGGCCCAACGGCAAGTTGACCGCTGGCAACTCCTCACAGATCTCGGACGGCGCGGCGGCACTGGTCTTGGCTAGCGCTGAGAAGGCTGAGGAGCTTGGGGTCAAGCCCCTAGCTAAGATCCTAGGCTACTCGTGGGTGGGCGTGGAGCCTCAACGCTTCAACGAGGGCCCCCTCCCCGCCACGGAGAAGCTCCTGAGGCGCATGGGCGTCGACATAAACTACTTCGACCTCTTCGAGGTCAACGAGGCCTTCGCCTCCAACAACGTCCTCTTCAACCGCAAGTTCGGGGTTCCCTACGACCGGATCAACGTCTTCGGCGGAGCCATAGCGCTGGGCCACCCAGTGGGGTGTAGCGGGGCTAGGATAGTGGTGACGTTGATAAACGCGCTCAGGGTCAAGGGCATGAAGAGGGGCCTAGCCACCCTATGCCACGGCACCGGTGGAGGCACGGCGCTGGCGGTGGAGCTCCTATAGCGACAAGCCCCCTCAAGGCTAAGCTAGAGCCTAGCTCCTAGGCCTTCAGGCTTGACGGAGCTTAAGGCGTACGCCTGCCTAGCCTGCGCGGCGCTAGGCGACATGGCTGGCTCGCCCTTCGAGGGCCTCTCGAGGGATGAGGCGTCTAGGAGGCTTAAGGGCTTGAGGCTCCCCGAGGCCCTAGGGGCCTACACGGACGATACCCTGCTCGCCAAGTGGGCGGCTGAAGCCATCGTGGAGGGAGGGCTGAAGGGGGCGAGGGCTCAGCTGGCTAGGAGGCTCGTGGAGGGTGAGGGTGAGCTGAGGGCTAGGAGGGCTGGGCGTACGACGCTGAGCTCCATAGCTAAGCTTAAGGTCGACCCCAGCTGGAGGCCCTCCTCAGGAGATACTAACGGGGCAGCCTTACGCGCCCTCCCCATAGGCCTAGCGGTGCCGCTAAGCGCAGCTGAGGAGCTGTTTAGGCTTGTCGTCGAGCTCTCATCCATCACCCACGGCGGGGTGGAGGCTTTAGCCGCCGCCTCAGCCATCGCTCACGCCGCGTCGAAGGCCCTCGAGCCTGAGGCCTCCATGGAGGATATGGTGGAGGCTGGAGTGATCGGGGCTGCGAGGCTGAGCGCTAAGCTAGCTGGCTTGATAGAGGGCGCCGCGAGCCTAGCCGACGAGGTGGAGGCTCAGCGCCTACCGGATGAGCTTCCACGCCGCGTCGGCGTCAGCCCCCTCAGCTGGGAGTCCGTGCCGGCGGCGTTTAGCGTCTTTAAGGCCTCGAGGGGGGAGGTTGAGGCCGCCATCACCTTGGCTTTGGCCGCTGGAGGCGACACCGACAGCATAGCCTTCATGGCCGCTGGGCTCTGCGGAGCCCTTAAGGGCGCTTCAGCCATCCCCAAGGGCTGGGAGCCTAAGGTGGAGGGGTTGGGCTTAAGGGATCTAGCTGAAGGCTTGGCTGAGGTTAGGAGGAGGCTTGAGCGGGGTGCCTAGCTTCAGGGGGCTGGCGAAGGCGGCGCTGCCGCCCTACAACGCTCTACTCATCTACTTCTCGCTGATCCAGCCTAGCGCCGTCGAGCAGCACCTCCCTGCGCTCGCCTACTTCATGGAGGCTTGGCAGGGCCTGCTCGCCCATGCAGCCTCCCACGCCCTCCTCGCCGCCCTCTACTTCATCGCTGGCCTCAGCTGGGCAGCCTCTTGGGCGGCAGCCTCATCGACGGGGGCGCTGATAGAGGCTCTTCAAGCCTTAACCCCGTGGAGGACCCCCAGCCTGCTCGACTTAACGGCTGACGTTTTAGGGGCGGCTTTAGGCATCTGGCTGGCTTGGACTTTAACGTCTAGGCTTGAGCGCGGCTTTAAGGGTGGGCTGGCTGTCTAGGCAGTGAGGCGTAGCGCATAGTGTTCACTGAGCCCCCCTTCAACGCCCTCTGCAGGCCCCTCCAGGAGGCCTTAGAGAGGCTGGGCTACAGGGAGGCGACGGAGCCTCAGCGCCGAGCCATGCCCCTGATCCACGCCGGTGAAAGCGTGCTCCTGATAGCCCCCACGGGGACCGGGAAGACTGAGGCGGCGCTCCTACCCATCTTCGACCTCCTCCTGCGTAGCAGCCACCTGCTGGGCTCAGGGATCTCCATCCTATACGTCACGCCGCTTAGGGCCTTGAACCGCGACATCCTCCGCCGCATGGCTCAGCTGGCTGAGGGGCTGGGCATGAGGGTGGCGGTGAGGCATGGCGACACGTCGGCCTCCGAGAGGCGTAGGCAGGCCTTGAGGCCGCCCGACATGCTGATAACCACGCCTGAGACCCTTCAGATACTCCTGCCCGCCAAGGTGATGCGCCGCCACCTAAGCCAGGTGAGGTGGGTGGTAGTAGACGAGGTCCATGAGCTCGTCGGCGACAAGCGTGGGGTTCAGCTGTCGGTGGCCTTAGAGAGGCTGAAGGACCTAGCGGGCAGGGACTTTCAGCGCATAGGTCTTTCAGCCACGATAGGCTCGCCTGAGAGGGTCAAGGCCTTCCTACAGGGCTCGGGGAGGGAGGTTAAGGTCGTCTACGTGCCCATGCCGAGGGGCATGAAGGTGGAGGTGGAGGCGGCGGAGGCCTTGGAGGGCGGTGAGGCTGAGGAGCTTAAGGCCTCGGGGGAGGTGGCCGCTAGGCTTAAGAGGCTGATGGAGCTCATCGAGGGCCACCGCTCAATCCTCGTATTCACCAACACTAGGGAGGCCGCTGAGCTCCTAGCTTCGAGGCTGAGGGCCGCCAAGCCGGCGCTCAGCGTGGAGGCTCATCACGGCTCGCTCTCTAAGGAGGCTAGGATGGAGGCTGAGGAGGGGCTGAAGGAGGGGGAGGTCAAGGCGCTGGTGTGTACGAGCTCGCTGGAGCTAGGCATCGACGTGGGGCGCGTAGACCTGGTCGTCCAGTACATGTCGCCTCGCCAAGCCACGCGCCTCGTCCAGCGCGTAGGTAGGTCTGGGCATAGGGCTTGGGAGGCGCCTAAAGGCGTCATCCTGGCCCTGACGGCCGATGACGCCCTGGAGGCAGCCGTCATAGCCTCCAAGGCCCTTAAGGGCGAGCTGGAGGAGGTTGAGGTACATGAGAGGCCCCTCGACGTGCTGGCCCATCAGCTAGTTGGGCTGGCCCTCGATAAGCATAGGGTGAGCGTTGAGGAGGCCTACAGGCTGATTAAGGGCTCCTGGTTCTATCGAAGCCTCAGCTGGGAGGACTTCAGCTCGGTCGTTGAATACCTCGAGGGGGCAGGCTTCCTGAGGCGGAGGGGCTCGCAGCTAGCTCCAAGGCCGGATAGGGCTTGGACCTACTACTTCGAGAACGCATCCATGATACCCGACGCTAAGAGCTATGCTGTAGTCGAGGTGGCTTCGAGGCGTAAGATAGGGGAGCTAGACGAGGAGTTTGTAGCCGTCCACGGTAGGCCTGGGCTCAGGTTCATTCTGGCCGGTAGGCCGTGGAGGATGGTGGGCGTCGGCGACGAGGAGGTGCTCGTAGAGGCGGAGGAGGACGTGGCGGGCGCCATCCCAAGCTGGGTGGGGGAACTCATACCCGTCCCCTTCGAGGTGGCGCGCGAGGTGGGGAGGCTTAGGAGGGTGATGGTGGAGGCTTGCGCCAAGGGCCTCGACCCAGCTTCGGCTCTAAGCGAGCTGGCCATGAACGAGGAGGCCAGGAGGAAGGCGGCCGCCGCCATCAGGGAGCAGCTGGCCAGCGGGGTCCCAGTTGCGGACGATAGCCGCATAGTGGTTGAGGGGCTGGGCAGGATGGTGGTCGTCCACGCCTGCCTAGGGTCTAAGGTAAACGAGTCCTTAGGCATGCTCCTCGCAGGCGTATTGAGCGGGAGGCTGGGCGAGAGCGTCGGCTACCGCTCAGACCCATACCGCATCCTCCTCCTCTTCCAGAGGGAGGTCAAGGGGTGGCTCGTGGCTCAGGCAGTTAAGGAGCTGGCTGGCGGCGGGGGGCTTGAGGAGCCCTTCAGGGCGCTCGTTAAGTCCTCCCACCTCTATCGATGGAGGCTCCTCCACGTAGCTAGGCGGTTTGGAGCCGTGGGCAGGGACGTGAAGCTAAGCATGGCTAGGAGGCTGAGCAAGCTCTTCGAGGGCTCGCCCATGGAGAGGGCGGCTGTCGAGGAGGTGCTCGTGGAGAAGCTCGACTTAGCTAAGCTGAGCGAGGTGCTGGCGGAGGTGGCTGGGGGCAAGGTGGCCGTCGAGGTCTACGAGGGGTCGGCTGAGGCTGGAGCGTCACCCATGGCCTACGGCATCCTAGACCTAGCCTCCTCCTGCGGCTTGATGCCGCCGGCCAAGCCCACGAGGCTGATCCTAGACGCCCTGAAGAGGAGGCTGATGGAGAGGGACGTCAAGCTGCTCTGCATGTTCTGCGGCCAGTGGGAGTCCATAAGGAAGGTCGGCTACCTGCCGGAGGAGGTTAAATGCCCTAAGTGTGGAGCCAAGTTCGTAGCGGTCACATGGAGGGGGGATGAAGAGCTCCCCAAGGCCTTGAGGAAGCACTTAAGGAAGCAGGGGCTCAGCGAGGGGGAGCGGGAGGCGCTTAGAAGGGGCCAGCTCTCGGCTGGGCTGATGCTGGCTTACGGTAGGAGGGCGGCTATAGCCATGGCGGCTAGGGGCGTAGGCCCCCACACGGCCTCACGCATCTTGGGGAGGCCGCATAAGGATGAGGACGAGTTTTACCTAGACATCCTAGAGGCTGAGCGTGAGTATGCCGCCACGCGTCCCTTCTGGGATTGAAGACGCGCCTAATTGAGAACTTATTGCAGAACCCTTAGCCAAGTGGGCGTGCATGCTACCTATATGAGTGCCAGGAATGTTGGGCTAGCCTCTCGCACCTTGCCAAGATAGTTTCGCAACGAGTTCTGAAATATAAGCTTCGGCCCTTCCGCTTCAGGAGGGGATGGTGGGGCACGCGTCCCAGGCGATAGATGATGCGAGGAAGGCAGTAGAGATCGCTAGGGACTATGCTGCTCGAAGCATGGGGGCGCTCTTCTGGAGGGATGTTGTTGAGTGCGAGGTCGACAAGGAGACCGATGAGTGGAGGGTCGTGTTTATAGCTTCACCGAGCATCGTGGCTCCGTACTATAAATATGAGGTCCTCATTGACTCGAGGACGGGGAGGGTGAAGAGGGCGAGGAGGATTGAGGAGTGGAAAAGATGAGAGGATGGAGAGGGCTGGAGACTACTTGAATCAATCGCTTAAATACCTTGAGAATGCGCTTAAGGCCTCCAAGGATGGAGATCCAGAAAAAGTTGGAGAATTTTTGTGGGGAAGCGTGGCTACTGCCCTCAAGGCCCTTGTGATGGCGAAGAAAGGGTTAGAGGTAAAAAGACATAGCCAGTTCTGGGAAATCGCGAGGGAGTTGGCGAGGGAAACGGGGGATCTATCAATCTATGAAGGTTTTAAGGAGGCGAACTCCCTACATACCAACTTCTATGAATTCCAGCTATCGTTAGATGACGTAAAGGGTGCCGCCGAGAGAATAGCGCAGCTTGTCGAGAAGTTGATAGATTTAACGGAAGAGGCCATGAAGGAGCAATCTGAGATCGCGCTCGAAGCTTCGAGCGATGGGGTGTTGAGAAGGCAGCGCCCATGATGGTATGCCACTTAAAGCTTTACTCCATCTAGCTAGAATTAAATGGCTATTAAATGACTTGGCAGCGAAAATGCGCGATGGTTAATGGTAAGATTCCCGTCAGCGTTCATGCAGATAGCCTGCGAGTTTCCTCCTGCGGTTGCATAGGCTGGCTGAGAACTCGTTGCAGAACCCTCAGGTAGCGAGTACGCATGTTGCCTCTATGGGCACTAAGAATGTTGAGGCCAGCCTCTCGCGCCCCTGCAGGGAGGTTTCGCAACAGGTTCTGAGGCTGCTGCAAGGGCTCCGATTGACCCTGCTAAGAAGATTGAGACTTTAAGCCTCTAGGCCGTCAGAGCCAAGCCCTTTATAGGGCGAGGACGCTGGACGCGGAGGGCTGGGCATGACGATACTCCTGACCAACGACGACGGCATCGACTCGCCGGGCCTAGCTGCAGCTAGGCGGGCGCTGGCTCAGCTGGGCGAGGTGAAGGTGGTGGCCCCTCTAAGCGCGCGTAGCTGCACTGGGAAGTCGATTACCATCGGGAGGGCGCTGAGGGTGGTGGAGGCTAGGACGCTGGATGGAGCTCCAGCTCAAGCGGTCGACGGGACGCCAGCCGACGCCGTCATGATAGCCCTCAACGCCCTCCTCAAGCGTAGGCCAAGGCTGCTGGCGTCAGGCATCAACCTAGGCTCCAACATCGGCTTAGACGACGTGCTCGACTCAGGCACGCTGGGCGCAGCCTTCGAGGCAGCCATGAGGGGCATACCGTCCATAGCGGCCTCGTACTGCATGGATGGGAGGGAGCCCGTGGAGGAGGACTTGAGGGAGGCGGGTGAGGTGTTGAGGAGGGTGGCTGAGTTCGTGCTTAAGGAGGGCATGCCTAAGGGCGTGGACGTGATCTCCATCAACGTACCCCAGGGCTTCAAGCTTGGCTCCTCGCCCCTTAGGTTGACGAGGATCTCCACTAAGCCTCGCCGCAGCCCATACGTGAGGGTTGAAGGCGGCTACGCCATTAAGTCGTGGAGCCTCGACCTCTACCCAATGGATGGGGAGGACACCGACGTGGGGGCAGTTAAGAGGGGCTCTCTCTCCATAACCCCCATCTCACTTAAGCTGCCAGCTAGGAGGAGGGGCTGCGAGGAGCTCTTGAAGGCCCTCCAGGCGTGAAGCAGCTCAATAAAGCGACTTAACTACGCCCAGCGAGGCGTCCGTGGCCTCCAAGGACCTACGCCAGTCGGACTCGAGTTCCGTGAGGCTCCTGATGGCGTCTACGTTCTCAGGTATCACGTTGCTCTCGTTGGGCGTAGCCCACATCAAGTAGGCTTCGTCGCCCACCGCCATCACCCCGTCCTCCCACACGGGTATCTCGTAGATGTCGCCCCTAGGCCTACCTGTGTCCCTGCCCATCTCGAAGATGGCGTGTAGGCCGTCCACTCCATCAGCCCCCCTAACCAACACCACCCTAGGCTCCTCCTGAAGGGCCCTAATCACGTCCTCTCGGCTCAGCCTAGGCTTAGGCTTAATTATGGCGAAGTGGAGGTGGAATAGATTGTGGGAGCCCTTAGCAGCCATGCTGACTATGTCGAGGTCGTGGAGCACCGTCTTAACGTCTGGAGCGTGGTGGCTTACACCCATCTCCGGCACGACGGTGTTCATGATGCCCGTCCGCCCAGACTCCCATACGTCTACAGCCCTCCTAACTATGACCACCCTAGCCTTCTCGATGCCATAGCGCTTATGGATGGCCCCCAGCACGCGGCAGAGTGCCGTCGTGTTGCAGCTCACCACCCTTGTAAACTGCTTGCCTAGCGACTCGTCGTAGTTGCATTGAGCCACGAAGCTAACTCCAGCCACCTCATGCCTCTCACCTCCCTGGAACACCGCCTTCACGCCCTCCTTAGCGTAAACCTCCTTGTTCCTCGCTCCAACCTTAGCGGGGGTGCAGTCGACCACTACGTCCACCTCCCTCAGGAGGTCGTGGAGGGTGCCTGCGACGTCTACGCCAGCCCTACGCATCTCCTCGACGCGCTCAGGCATGGCTGCGTAGATGGCTAGCCCTCGCTTAACCGCCATCTTTATGCGCCAGTCGGTGGCTACGTCGCTCACGCCGACGAGCCTCATATCCTCCTGCCTCAAGACGGCGTCAGCGACCCGCTTGCCTATGACCCCGTAGCCGTTGACCGCCACCTTAACCACGCGCTTGGGCACGTGAATCCACCGGTTAAGGCTCAACCCTCAGCCTTTAATTGCCTTACGCCTCGGGCTTAATGAGGCTCTCTGCAGCCCCTCGGCCTCGAGCCCTTAGGGGCCGTCAGCCCTTAAATCTTTTAAGGTCAGCCTTCAAGCCCCTCTTGGTAGGCACATGCCTAGGCTCCTCACCATCGACGACTTCGACGTGAGCGGCAGGACGGTTCTGCTTAGAGTGGACTTAAACAGCCCTGTGGATCCAGCTACGGGTAGGCTCCTTGAGAGGTTGAAGATAGCTAGGCACGCTGAGACCATCAGGGAGCTGGCCTCGAGGGGGGCTAAGGTGGTGGTGATGACGCACCAGGGCCGTAAGGGGGAGCCGGACTTCATCCCCCTCCGCCAGCACGCTGAGGAGCTTTCGAAGCTACTTGGGGTGGGCGTTAAGTACGTCGACGACATATTCGGCTCTAAGGCTAAGCAGGCCATTAACTCCCTTCAGCCGGGCGGCGTGCTCCTCCTTGAGAACCTTAGGATGTGGGACGGAGAGGCTGTAAGCAAGCCCCCCAAGGAGCACGCTAAGTCTGAGCTAGTTGAGGAGCTGGCCCCCCTAGCCGAACTCTTCGTCAACGACGCCTTCGCGGCGGCCCACCGCTCCCACGCCTCACTCGTCGGCTTCACGGAGGTCCTACCCTCAGCGGCCGGCAGGGTCATGGAGGCTGAGCTTAAGGCCTTGGAGCGCGTGGTGAAGAGGCCTAAGCACCCCTCAGTCTGCGTCACGGGCGGCTCGAAGGTTGAGGATGAGGCGGCGGTGATTGAGAACCTACTCAGCAAGGGGGTGGCGGACGTGGTGTTGACTGGAGGGGTGGTGGCCATGGTGATGGCGGCCGCCAAGGGCTTCAACCTAGGCAGGGCAAACATGAGCTTCCTAGAGGAGGGAGGCTACCTCGACTCGATAGATGAGGCTGGGAGGGTGCTGTCGAGGTATGGGGATAGGGTCAAGGTGCCGCTGGACTTCGCCGTCGAGGCGCCTGGAGGAGGGCGGCTGGAGCTTCCCCTTCAAGGCTTCCCCCACGAGGCTAGGATCATGGACATAGGCATCGAGACCTCGCTGGCGTATGGGGAGGAGCTGCTTGAGGCTAAGACGATAGTTGTGAGCGGGCCCATGGGCGTGTTCGAGAAGCGTAGGTTCTCCTTAGGCACAGCCCACGTCCTCGCCTGCGCTGCAGCCTCCAAGGCCTTCTCCGTGATAGGTGGAGGCCACACCGTAGCTGCAGCGGAGGGGCTTAAGCTAGTCGATAAGTTCTCCTACGTTTCGACGGGCGGTGGAGCCATGATGGCCCTGCTGAGGGGGGAGAGGCTTCCAGCCATCGAGGCGCTCGAGGAGGCTGCTAGGAGGCTTCAAGTCAGCTAGGCTTATCTAGATACCTCCAGCGCCAGTTGAGGAGTGGTTGAGGCTTCAAGCTTCCTAAGGCTATGCGAGCTCTGCGAGAAGCTGGAGGCTACTTCAAGCCGCAGCGCCATGGTGGCGCTGGTGGCAGACTACCTTAAGTCCCTAAGCTTGAGGGACGTAGGCATAGCGGCTCTACTCGTCGTAGGCAGCGTCTTCCCCGACTGGGATCAGAGGGAGCTTGAGGTCAGCGGGGCAACGCTGCTGAAGGTGGTGGAGAGGCTCATGGGGGTGGACGATGAGGGCTTCCTTCAAGCCTTCAACGAGGTGGGGGACTTCGGGGTGGCCGTCAAGCTGCTCTACGAGCGTAGGGGCCTCGTGGCCAAGCCACTCATGGAGGCTAGGCCGCTCAGCTTAGCTGAGGTCTATGAGGGGCTTGAAGCCATCGCTGAAGCTAAGGGTGTGGGCTCGAGGAGGAGGAAGGAGAGGCTCCTCGAAGCCCTGCTCAGCAGGGCCAGCCCCCTGGAGGCTAAGTACATAGTGAAGGCTGTGCTGGGGGAGCGTCGCCACGGCTTCGGGGGGGCGTTGATGGAGGAGGCTGTGGCGAAGGCCTTCAACACGCCCATCGAGCTTGTAAGGAGGGCCTGCATGTTGACGAGCGACCTAGCCTCCGTGGCTAGAGCCGCTGCCTCCAGGGGGGCTGCCAGCGTAGCTTCACTGGGGGTCACGCTCTTCCACCCCCTCAAGCCCATGCTGGCTGAGAAGGCGGACAGCGTGGCTGAGGCCTTGAGGGAGCTGGGCGGCAGCTGCATGGTGGAGTTTAAGCTTGACGGCGCCAGGCTCCAGGTGCATAGGCGCGGCCGCGAGGTGAAGGTGTTTAGCCGCCACCTAACCGACGTGACCTCCTCGCTGCCTGAGGTGGTTGAGGAGGTGAGGGAGGGCTTGGAGGCTGAAGAAGCCATAGTTGAGGGTGAGGCCGTAGCTTTAAGCGGCGACGGTAGGCCTAAGCCCTTCCAGCACGTCATGAGGAGGCTGAGGAGGGTTAAGGGTGTAGCGGAGAAGAGCGTTGAGGAGCCTGTAAGGCTCTACCTTTTCGACGCCCTCTACCTCGACGGTAGGAGCTTGATAGATGAGCCCTTGAGGAGGCGTAGAAGCCTGCTCGAGGAAGCCTCGACCGGGGTTGAGCTTGTGGAGGCTGTGGAGGCCTCTAGGGTCGATGAGGCCGAGGAGCTGTTGAGGAGGGCCCTGGAGGCTGGGCACGAGGGGGTTATGATGAAGGCCCTCGACGCAGCCTACACGCCCGGCGTGCGTGGGAGGAAGTGGCTTAAGGTTAAGGCGGGCCCACAGACCCTAGACCTAGTCATAGTGGCTGCGGAGTACGGCCACGGCTACAGGTATAGATGGCTGAGCGACTACCACCTAGCTGCCTACAACCCCTCGACGGGCGGCTTTGAGGTGATAGGTAAATGCTTCACGGGGCTCACCGACGAGGAGATAGACTACCTGACGAGGAGGCTTAAGGAGCTGGCGGTGGCTCAGAGGGGGAGGACGGTGTTTGTGGAGCCCAAGTTGGTTGTCGAGGTGGGCTTCGCTGAGCTTCAAGCCAGCCCCCACTATAGGGCTGGCGTAGCGCTGAGGTTCCCTAGGATACTTAGGGTGAGGGAGGACAAGGCTCCATACGAGGCAGACACCATAGAGGAGGTCTTGGAGCTCTACGAGAGGCAGTTCAAGGTGAAGGCTAGGGGCTAGCTGCTCCGTCGGCTGGAAGGTAGACGAAGGCCACGACGACGCATCCATAGGCGCCCCTGGGTACAGCCTCGATGGTCTCGATGCGGTGCTTAACCTCGCCAACCTCCATCCCCCTAGCCTTAGCCATCTCCCTCACCTTAGCCTCCAGCTCCTCCTCCAGCGCCCGCATCCCCTTGTAGCCGCGGGCCTCAGCTATCAAGCCGTAGCTCAAGCCATCTGGTCGCTTAGCCCAGCCCCACGCCACGCCCGCGCTAATGGTCTCCCCCCCGACGCCGTCCATGCGCACAAGGACGCTGAAGAGCACGGAGCCCGGCGTTAAGTCGACCCTAGAGACCTCAGCGGCCCCGGGGGGGATGATGGAGGACACGGGGACTATGTTGTACTGAGCGATGCCTGCATCCATTAAGGCCTGGTCGAAGGCGTTAAGCTGGGACTCAAAGCTCACCGCCTTGCCGCCGACCACGAAGAACTTCTTGGGCAGGAAGAGGCCGTTGTATGGATCCACCTTAGCTCAGCGCCTAAGCTCAAGCCACGCCAGCTGTAGGTTTATAAAGCTTATGTTTAAGCTGCGTCACCCACTAAGGCAGCTGGGCTGGCTGGAGGGGTGGAGCCGAGGAGGGGTGGATGAAGGGGATTAAGCTCTACGTGCTTCGAAGGCCTGGCTGCGACCCAGCTAAGTGCACGGGGCTTAAGCTGGCTAGGAAGGGCTTAGCGAAGCTGATACTGGAGGCGGGTAGAGCCCCTAGGGAGGCCTTGGTGCTCAACCCCCTCGCCGCTGAGGTCCTATCGCCCATGGATAGGGGGCTGGCTGAGGCCGGTGGGTTGATGGCTGTCGATGGATCCTGGGAGGACGTCTACAGCCTCTTCTCAGCCAGGCTGAAGGGCGCTCATAGGAGGCTCCCCCTCCTCATAGCTGGGAACCCCGTCAACTACGGGAAGCCCCACAAGCTGACGACCCTGGAGGCCCTAGCGGCTGCGCTCTACATCCTCGGCTTCCCCGAGGACGCAGAGAGGCTTCTATCTATCTATAAGTGGGGGGGCACGTTCATGAGCCTCAACCGCCCCCTCCTTCAAGCCTACGCGGCGGCGAGGGATGCTGAGGAGGTTAAGAGGATAGAGGAGGCTGCAGCTGGTTGAGGAGGGGCTACGCCTACCTGAGCAAGGACGCGGTCAAGAGTAGGATGTCGCTCGACGAGATCGTCAACCTCCTCTTCACGTCCACGGTCTCCTACCGCGAGATAGCCTTAGAGCTGCTGAGCTGGATCAGGGAGAAGGCTGTGGAGGAGGGCAGGGTTGAGCCGTGGGTTTCGAGGGCTGAGCTCTCCAGGTTCATCGATGAGAGGTTCGGTAGGAATAGGAGGAGCACGGTCTACAAGGTTTTAAAGGAGTTCCTGCTCCCCATGGGGCTCCTAGCCCTAGACGTCGACCACAATAGGTACCGCGTGAGCATGGAGTTCTCGAGGGCCCTTAGGAGGCTGGCTGAAGCCTACGAGTCGTGGCTTAAAGCGAGGTAGCGTCAGCAGCGCCTCCCTAGAGGCTTAAAAGCGTAGGTCTAGCAGCTAAGCTGGGTTGAGGCCTGTAGTGGACTACGATGTAGACGGCTCGACCACCGTTGCGAGGCTCGTCGACTCCATGAGGGTCGCAGGCGGCTTCACGGCTCGCCACCTAGCTGAGGCTGTTGAGGTCTTAGAGGCCATGTTCAGCGATGAGGGGTGCACTACGTTCCTAGCCTTCCCAGCCTGCCTCGTCGCCACCGGGCTTAGGGGCGTCATAGCTGGGCTGATTAGGAGGGGGCTGGTGGACGTGGTGGTAACCACCGGCGGCGCTCTAGACCACGACCTAGCTAGAGCTAGTGGAGCTAGCTACCTTGAGGGCTCCTTCTACGTGGACGACGCTGAGCTGGCTGAGCGGGGCATCCATAGGCTCGGCAACGTCTTCATCCCCCGCGACGACTACGGCCCGCTCCTCGAGAGGGTCATGCGCAAGGTTCTCGACGAGCTCTACGCTGGTGGGGCCTTGAGGCTCTCCTCAAGGAGGCTGGCTGAGGAGCTGGGGAGGAGGTTGAGCGATGAAAACTCCTTCTTGAAGCAGGCAGCCGATAGGCATGTGCCCATCTACACACCCGGCCTCCTAGACTCAGCGGTGGGCACCCAGCTCGTCCTCTACTCGCAGACGAGGAGGCTTGAGCTAGACCTCCTTCAAGACGAGAGGGAGCTCCTAGACGTAGCTTTCAGCGCCGAGAGGCTTGGAGCCCTCATCCTGGGCGGAGGGATCTCAAAGCACCACGTCCTCTGGTTCAGCCAGTTTAAGGGCGGGCTCGACTACGCGGTTTACGTGACCACGGCCCAGGAATATGATGGAAGCCTCTCAGGGGCTAGGACGAAGGAGGCCATCAGCTGGGGCAAGGTCAAGCCCAAGGCTAGGCACGTGACGGTCGACGGGGACGCCACCGTCATCCTCCCCCTCATGCTGGCCTCGACGTACGCGAGGCTGAAGCTATGACGCCGCGCGCCGCAGAGATATACAGGCTCCTGAAGGAAAACCTTGAGCTCCCAAGCTTCCCAAGCATCTTTCGAGACCCCTTCCAGGTCCTCGTCATAACCGTGATCTCTCAGAACACCAACGACCTGAACACGGAGAGGGCCTATAGGAACCTTGAGGCCAGGGGGCTGATAAGCCCCGAGGCCATCCATAGGGCCAGCCTCGAGGAGCTTGAGGACGCCCTGAGGGTCGCAGGCCTCTATAGGAACAAGGCGAGGAGGCTAAAGGAGCTGGCGGATAGAGTCTTAGAGGAGTATGGAGGCGACCTCTCTAAGCTCCTATCCATGCCGCTAGAGGAGGCTAGGCGTAGGCTCCTCGAGCTGCCGGGCGTCGGCTTCAAGACGGCCGACGTAATCCTACTCTTCTGCGGAGGCAAGCCGGTCATACCCATCGACACCCATGTGAACCGAACAGCCAAGCGGCTGGGCTTAGCTAGGGCGGAGGCTGGCTACGAGGAGGTTAGGCTCAGCCTCCAGAAGCTCTACCCCCTCGACGCGCGCCTCTACTTGGAGCTCCACCTCCTCCTGATCTCGCTGGGGAGGAGGTTTTGTAAGGCTAGAAGGCCCCTCTGCGAGGCCTGCCCCCTGAGGGAGGCCTGCCCTTCAGCTGCGCTCAGCCGCCCAGCCTAAAGCCCTTAGGCGCGCAGCGCTACTTGACGGCGGCAGTGGTCATCAGCTTCAGGAGCTTCACCCCCTTCAAGCCTGCGATCCGGCTGGCAAGCTCCCGAACCCTCTCAGCCCTACCTCGGCTCACCACCACCTCAAGGCAGTTCTCACGATCCAAGTGGGCATGCATCGTTGAAACTATCTCGCCGCTGAAGGAGTGCTCCACCTCCAGCAGCCTCTTAGCCAAGTCCCCTACGTCGTGCTCGTAGATGAAGGATATAACTCCAACGACTTCTCCAGGCTCCTCCCTCCAGGCGTGCTCCACGATGAAGCTCCTCATGGCGTCGCAGATCGCTCGAGAGCGCTTACGGTAGCCCAGCTTCCTCGCCAGCTCGTCGAACTCCCTTAAGAGCTCGGGGGGAAAGGATATGCTGGCTCTAGCTACACCGCTCTTCTCCACCATATCCATCTAGGGGTCAACACGCGGAGGTATTTAAGGCTGAGCTGGCTTCAGACCTATTGGATCGACGTCAAGACCCTCAGCCATACATCGCGGTGTCTTGGCTACTCCCATGCCATAGGCGCATGAAAAGCGCCTTGAAAATATCAGCGGATGAGTTGATGGGGCCACGGTTTGAATATTTAGAGCTCATTGTGGAGCTATTTTGGTAAGGCGCGAGAGGCTAGACTCGACATACCCAACACTCATATGGGTGGCATACACACTCGTCCACCTAAGGGTTCTGCAATGAGTTCTGAACTCAAACCAAAAGACATCAACAACTTAAGCCTTAACCACTACATAAGGCTTAAGTTTGCAGAAGCTCTACGTTTATGAGGGCAGTTGATGTTGCTGGGACGAACACCCAATAGTATGGCGAAAAGCAAGCGCTGGATGGCTGATCCGCGATAAATTCTTTACTTTGAAGCTCACTCGCTCTCTTCTAACCATTTCTCAATGTCGGCAGCGGCTTTTGCGAAGCGTCTTCTAAAATCATCGGAAAGTCCAACCTTTTTGAGGCACTCCGCACAAGTAACGCTGACTACGGCATTGTGGCTCACACCGATCAAGCCTATTTCGACAAGAATCTTTCTCCCGCACCTTGAACACCTCAACTTATGATATTCATACATCAACTCTTCCATCTACATCCGCCCAGTAAGCATTTAGCGGGTTGGAGGCAGATAAAGCGCGCGGCGTCTCTTGAAGTACCTTAGTGCCCGCGCCGACTATGTCGCGACTTTAAGGGGCGAGCGTCTTGGCGCGCTTGTGCGCGAGATGCGTCGAGTTTAGGCTTGATTGATCGACGTCAATGGCCTTTTAGTGAGCCTTAAGCACGTGCTACGACATGTCCTTGGCCTCGAGCCTCGCGCTGCATAGGCTACATCCCATCCACCCTCCTCCCCTCATGCGCGCGAAGCCCCTCTACAGCTCTAACGCGGTGCTCGCGGCAGGCTTATGAAGGAGCCGCAGGAGAGGAGCTATGCTATTGCGTGAGCTGCCCGTGGCCTCAACGAGCGTGTCGATCACGCTGCCTAGGAGCCTCTACGAGAGGGCTAAGGAGGCAGGGATCGATGTGGAGGACCTACTGATAGTAGAGCTCGTCGAGAGGCTTCATCTCGACTCGACAGACGCTGCCCTCGCTCACCTTGAGCTCGCCAAGAAGTACGTCGTAGAGGCCAAGGAGCACATTAGGAGGGGTGACGCCGTCCAAGCGTCAGAGAAGATGTATAAGGTCGTCGAGGAGTGCATCAAGGCTCTGGCGAAGCTACATCAAGCGCCGGAGCTCAAGGAAGCTGGTAGGAGAGGCGGGTGGGCGACGTGGCTTCTAGGAGCAGCAGCAACACGGCTCCCCCGAGAGCTTAACGACCCGAAGGTGGAGATCGCATGGGGGATCGCGTACGATACGCACGTCTGGGGCTTCCACGAGGCTAAGTACGACGTAGAGGTCGTTAAGGCGAGGATTAAATACGCGGAGGAGCTGCTCGATATAGTTGAAGAGAAGCTGAAGGCCGGAGGAAAGGTTTAGCTCATCGAAGTAGCCTCAGCTACAGCTTTACGCAAAATTCAACATCGTAAGAGCAGCGCCATTATTCTCACTGCTTTTTGCATGCATCTTGTGGTTTCCTTTTTGTCGCTCTTCTTCCTAAGGTTGGGGGGAGATGAGGGGGTCTATTCTGCGCATACTGCTTCTACATTTCCCGAAGGTTTAGGAGACGTATAGGCTCACGCGGTTCATGAGCGCGTATAGGCCATGCCCGCTCTGCCCCTCAAACACCCTTCTCCCGCTCTGGGCTTGTCCAGCCGCTCTTAGGGCTTTCTTTAAAGCCCGAGTTCGATGTTATTCCCAAGGCCCTCTGCCTCGCCCACAGGGACTGCAAGATGGCGAAGGACTGATGAAGGAGATTTATAGAAGTGTCGTCCTGAACCTCTTGAGCCAGAGCTTGGACGAAAGGCTGATGGGGCTGGTGTGGGGCGCGGCGCTCGACTAAATGATGGAAATGGTGGAGTAGTGGCTTTAAACTAATTTATGATGACATGTAAAGCTATAAATCCTCCCTTTTCGCCTTGTTTTGGGGGGCGACAGGATGAGCTTGAAGACGCTGCTCTCTTGCCTTTCAGAGGTAAGGGCATATCTTTCAGAGGCTGAGAAGGATCTTGAGAGGGCGGCCAAGCTCTTGGAGAGGGTTATTAACAGCATCCCCGACCTCGTTGCAGATTACGTAGATGACGTCGAGAGACTGGAGATAGAGAAGGTGCTGATAGGAGTGTGGGAGAAGGTGAAGATCGCGACTTCGATAGTATTCGACGCGCGCTTCCTCGTCCTGGAGAAGGATTATGAGCTTGGAGACATCCTCCTTAAGTTGAAGAGCGTGGAGAATGCGCAAAAGTCCACGTCGTGAAGCTTGCTCATTCCGACTTCTTCCCCGCTTGCACATTCCTTGAGTGAGCGCTCGACGTAGATGCTGCCCCCTCTAGGATGGCCGAGGGAAGGTTTAAGAGCCCTCTCTTCTGAGGTCTTCTTAGATGAGGCCTTAGAGAGCGCCGTGAGCGGTGCTCTAACCCCCTTGTGCTCTGAGGAGGCCTGTGAGAGGGTCTTTCAGGGAGGCTCGCTTAGACTCGCGACGCTTTAACAATCGCTTGGACGTCTCTTTTAAGCTCCTTCAAGCGCAGGGAATATTGGTGGGGAAAGAGCTGTCAAGCCCGTCAGTTCCAGCAGGTCTGTTGGCGGGAGGTTGGCCTTCGACAGCTCCTCGAGGTACTCCTCTCCCTGAAGGGGGTCTATCATGCCAGCAAGCCCTAGGCTGTGGAGCTCCTCGACCTCCACCTTCTCGTAGCCCAAGTAGTGGTGGGCTATGTAGTAGACCCTGTTGCCTTTACGTTGTTGCCCTATGAAGGATACAGGCCTTCCACAGCGAGGGCAGGCGGGATTTTGAGCGCAGCCACCTTTGCCCCTCCCCCTCGGCCTCGAAGTATGGCGTGCTAGGCTTAAATCCTTCGGGGCTTGAGAATCGTTGAGCTTGCGAGCCCTTAAGGAGGTCCGTTTTGAAGGCGGGGAGGTTTAAGTGAGGAGGGTGAAGCTTTCGTTCGCGAAGGGAGTTGAGGTCGAGTTCCGCGATAGGGGGAGGGCGATTCGCCAAGTGGAGGAGTTCGCGGAGAGGGGTACCAGGCACCCCGTCGTGGTGTTCGGGCCTGAGGGCTGCGGGAAGACCGCTTGGCTGAAGCAGGCCGCCGAGACGTTGAGGGGGCTGGGCTTCGAGGCCATCTACGTTGATCCGATGCGAAAGGACTTCGTGGCCCACACCGACGTAAAGGAGCTTGTGGACAAGTTCGCTGAAGCTGCAGCAGACGTCGTCGGAGTAGCTCAATTGAAGCTAGCGACACTAGCGATAGACGCGGTCAAGTGGCTGGTGAGCAGATGGAAGAGGGGGAGGGTCGCTGTTCTAGTGGACGATGCCTTTCAGGCAATAGGCTTAGACAAGGCGGCGATGTACGTGAAGGCCCTCCTAGGCCTAGTCGAGTATCCTCCAGAGGGCTACGAGAGCATCGTGGCGATCGCGGCTACCAGCGAGGGGCTGTCGAGGAGGGAGATCGGCAGGCATAGGTGGGCAACCCTCAGGCCCATGTGGAACATGAGCAAGAAGGGGCTGGAGGAATTGTACGAGAGGATACCCGGGCCGAAGCCAAGGCTCGAGGACGCCTGGAGGCTCACAGGCGGGAACCCAGAGATGCTGGCGAGGCTCTATGAAGCTGAGTGGAAGGTTGATGCAGTCGTGGCTGACCTCGCTAGGGCGAAGGACTTAACGGAGGGCTTCATCAGGAAGTGGGGGCCTCACCTAAAGAGGGTCGTCGAGGATCCTCAGAGCCTTTGGGAGGAGGACTTCCCAGACGGCCTTAGGGAAGAGTTAATTGCCAAGAACCTCATAGTGTACAACATGTACGACAGGGATCCTTGGTTCTGGATAGACGAGCCGCCGCCGGAGAGGGACCTGGAGCTGGGGATTGGGAAGGACGTTGCATGGCAGACCCCGCTGCATAGGGAGGCCGTCAAGAGGGCGATGGAGTAGTTGAGAGAGCTAAGGCTACGCAGCTTGGCTTCGCTGCGGCATTAATGTACCTACCCTAGTAGGCGGCTAAGGTTAAACGTCTCGTAGACCATCTCCCTCGGCTCGATGAAGAGGATTTACAGCTCTCCTCAATCCACTTCGTAGGCCATTCTCAAGCCCCAATCTTAATGCTGTATGCGTTCTCATAACCCCTGAGCTTGACGACGTCGAAGCCCCTCATGGAGTCGCGGATCGCTCGAGAGCGCTTACGCTAGCCTAGCCTCCTTAAGCTCCTCAACCGTCAGCGGAGGCTTCTTCAGCCTCAAGCCCAAGGCCTCAGCAGCCCTAAACGCCGCTGGAGGAGCCATGTCGGCTAGGCTGAGCAGCACCTCGTCTGTCAAGACCTGCCTAGCGCTCAAGCCTCCATGAAGCCTACCCTCATTCAGCACGTATACCCTGTCGGCCACGCTGGCCACGAACTCGACGTCATGTGATGAGACCAGCACCCCCTTAGAGGCCCCTCTAGCCTCCTTAACCACCTCTACCACCTCCGCCGCCGACTTGGAGCTTAGGTTGGCGGTGGGCTCGTCGAGGATCAAGAGGTCAGGGTCGTAGATTAAGACTGAAGCTAGAGCCACCCTACGCTTCTCACCCACGCTAAGCTTGAAGGGAGGCCTATCTAGGAGGTGGCTTAGCTTAAGCTTCTCAGCCAGCTCCTCAACCCTCCTCTTAACCTCAGCCTCGGAGCTTAAGAGCTGCCTCAAGGTGAAGGCCAGCTCGTCGAACGCCGTCGGGTTGAAGAGCTGGTCGTCCGGGTCTTGGAAGACGAAGCCTATCCTTCTACGCGCCCATGGGAGCTGCTCCTTCAGCGGGGAGCCTTCGAAGAGCACCTCGCCGGACTCCGGCTCGAGGAGGCCTGAAGCCACTAGGAGGAGCGTAGTCTTCCCCGAGCCGTTTGGGCCTATGACAGCCACCACCTCGCCTCGATCCAAGGTGAGGCTCGCCCCCCTAAGCACCTCAGGCCCCTTCGGATACCTAAAGTAGACAGAGTTAGCTGAGAGAAGCAACCATCACATCACCCCGCCGCTCATGGATAGTGGAGGCTCCTAGCCATAAATGCCCTCTCCAGCCTCCACGCCCTATCATGCCCCCTAAGCAGTAAGTCGCCCACCACCGTAGCCATCAGCCTCCACGACTGCTTAGCACCCACCCTGCCCAGCATCCTCGCCTCCCTAGCCAGCAGCATCCTTAAGGCCTCGCGCAGGAAGAGCGGGATGTAGAACAGCGAAAGCATCGTCAACCTGACGAGCAGCTTAGGGATGCGCAAGCCCTCTAGCCCTTGAAGCCAGCCCCTCCAGCCGAGGAGCTGGATGGAGGCTGTGAAGATAGAGGTTGACGCAGCAGCCCTCAGCGTAAGCGAGAGGGCCTCGTAGGCTCCCTTGGCGTTGAGCTCAAGCCTAAAGGCTCCGGACGACGTGAGCTCGATGAAGGCTAAGGGGGCTGAGACGAAGCCAGCCCATAGGGCTACGGCAAGCACGGGCTTGATCCATGAGCGGGGCAGCTTGAAGGCTAGGGAGGCTAGGAGGCAGCTGATGAATGCCGCCGCTGGTATGAGTATTCCTGAGCTGAAGGCGACGAGGAAGGTGAGCGCGAGCGATAACGCTGTAGGCAGCGCTGGCCTACGGAGGCTTAAGCCTACGTCATGCTCTAAGGCCTCCAAGGCCTCTGCTAGGGCCTCAAGGAACCTAGCCGCTAGGCTTCTTGTCCTCAACCCTCCTCATGGCCCTCAAAGCCCTCGAAGCCGCCAGGCCTATGGCGAGGATGATGGCTACCCCTATGAAGCCAGACAACATGTAGCCCACCTCAGCCGGCAGGCCGGGGACCATGTAGTCGAGCAGCGGGGTCCAGTTCATGGTTTCGGTGAGGTCCTCTAGGCCGAGAGCTTCAGCAGCTACGTCTAGAGGCTCATGATACCCCACTAGGTCGGCTAAGAAGACGCCGAAGATGGGGCTCACCACGACCAGGATGAGGGTGGCTATTAGGGCCTTCTTTAAGCAGGTCATGCTACACCCACCCCAGCCTCCGACGCTATCAAGTCAGGCGACTTGCGGGCCACGTAAAGTATAGTTAAGGCTGTAATTATGCCCTCGATCACGCCCAGCGCTGCATGCCAGCCAGCCATGATTGGGACGGTCACAGCCACGCCATAGGGGAAGGCAGGCGAGTACCCTATCTCTAGGCCGCAGGCTAAGCCAGCGATCGTTATGCTCAGCCAGCCGCCGATAAAGGAGCCTAGCAGCCTAGCTGCATCCCAACGCTTAATCAGCTTCAGGGCCGACTTGTAGGTTAGGTAGCCTGTGAGGCAGGCCACGATAGCCATGTTGAGGACGTTGGCTCCTAAGGTCGTTATCCCTCCATCGTGGAACACGACACACTGTATGAAGAGGACTAGGAAGAGGGCTATGAAGCCCAGCCAAGGACCCAACAGTATAGCGGCCAGCGCTCCGCCTACTAGGTGTAGGCTAGTGCCTCCAGGCAGGGGCCAGTTCAGCATTTGGGCTGCGAAGATGGCAGCCGCTAGCACCGTGACGAGCGAAACCAGCTCAGCGCTAAGCATCTGCTTGGCCTTGTACAGAGCGTAGCCACCGTAGCCCAGCATGAGCAGGTAGGTTAAGGCGGCAGTAGCGGGGTCCAGGAAGCCGTCAGGTATGTGCAAGTTGATCGAGAGGCTAGCACCTGAACCCTTATAAATGTTACTATTATAAAAATGGTAACAACAATTAGAGGTGGTGCCTACAACCGCCCTCCTGGCGGCTCTCCGCTAAGGCTGGGCTCGACCCCTTAGGCCTTCAAGGCATTAAGGGGTGAGCCCCTTCAAGCTCTCTCCGTACTCTACGAGCGCGCTCAAGGCTTCAACCGCAAGGTCAGGGGTTGGGTAGGTTGGGATGCCGAGCCTCCTGAGGCTCTCCCTCTCCACGTCCCAAACTCCATGGGGGTAGCGGAGGCACATCGTCACCGGCTTCCTCGTGTCCCTATGGGCCTCAGCGATGGCCTCGACGGGCAGCAGCGTGAAGTCCTCAGACCAAGAGTATATGTAGTTTATGACTACAGCATCCACGTTCCTGTCCTTAAACACCAGCTCGATCACCTCCCCGCACACCTCGACCTCGTTGGCTATGAAGCCGAGGTCGACTGGATTCGACTTGACGGTGTGGGGCGGCAGCAGCTTCTTGAGCTCTGCTGAGGTGTCGTCGCTGAACGAGGCTAGCTCAAGCCCTTCAGCCTCGCAGCGGTCCGCGGCCACCATGCCCAGCCCAGCTGCCAGCGCCACCACCGCCACCCTCCGGCCCCTTGCTGGAGGCTGGAGGGCGAGCGCATCGGCCTTAGCTATGAGCTCGAGGCATCCATCCGCTAGTATCAGCCCAGCCTGCTTAAAGGCGGCCCTATAGAGCTCATAGGTTCCTGCCAGCGAGCCTGTATGGGACTTAGCTGCCTCGTCAGCCTTCCTAGACCTTCCAGCCTTGTACGCGACCACGGGCTTGACCTTCAAGGCCTCCCGAGAGGCCTCGACGAGCCTCCTAGGCTCATCCACGCCCTCGATGTATATGGCCACGCTGCGGGTGTGGTCGTCGAGCTTCAGGTAGTCTAAGAGGTCGGCGAAGTCTAGGTTGAGCCTATTGCCCAGCCCCACGATCTTGCTCATCCCAATGCCCTGCTCTATTAGGAAGGGCATTAGGAGGTGGCAGATCCCACCGCTCTGGCTGATTAGGGAGACGCCTCCCCTCTTAATCCTTGAGAAGGCGGGGGTGAAGCCAGCGTTCAAGTGGTGGTGGAGGTTTACGAAGCCGAAGGTGTTGGGCCCCACCACCTTAACCCCAGCCCGATCAGCCACCCTCTTCAGCTCCTCCTGGAGCCTCCACCCCTCCTCAAGCTCAGACTCCCTCAGCCCAGCCGCTATCAAGACAGCCCCCTTCACCCCCACCTCCCCACACTCCTCGAGGACCTC
>Ga0272445_1000783_pt1 | contig 27352 bp, 40 predicted proteins | sample YNPCB0031_FD_194404 | JGI IMG/M metagenome (GOLD analysis project Ga0272445, IMG submission 194404) | Hot spring sediment microbial communities from Yellowstone National Park, WY, United States - YNP-CB-003-1 | ecosystem: Environmental > Aquatic > Thermal springs > Hot (42-90C) > Sediment... | reverse complement strand
CTTCATTCCTCATTTTTTAATTTATCGGCAGTGGCTGTCTTAAGGACAGCCACTCTTTGCCAAGACCCGTGAAATTTTGTCTCAAAGCCAGCCATGCCATCCTTATTCAGGTTTTTTGTAAAAACTTACTATTACGGTTGGTGCAATATCCTGACTGTTACTTCGCCACCAACTTATCTTGTGAGACCTGAGTTGGTATAAAGGATGGAACCGTCTGCAAGCCTGATGGCGTAGATTTCTTCTTTTTTCTTTCTGAAGTCCTTCAGATTTAATCTTCTGTAACTGTTACTTTCACCAACTCCATAGCCACTTAATGAAAGCACCTTTTTTACATACTGAAGGGTCTCGCCTATAGGAGGTATCTTCCCGAAGCGCTCAACAACAGTTGGGCCAGCATTATAGGCAGCAATGGCGAGGATAAGGTCTCCATTAAATTTATCGAGAAGATATTTCAGGTATCTGATACCAGCACGGATATTTTCTTCTGGGTCATAGGGATTCTTTACATTCAGAAGGGATGCTGTCTGAGGCATCAACTGCATGAGACCCATTGCACCCTTTCTTGATATAGCAAAGGGATCCCAATTTGATTCTGCTGTGATTACTGCCTTTATAAGATTGGGGTCTATGTAATATTCCTCCGCAATCTTGTGAACAAGTTGGATGTGGTTAGGGTCTCTGAAAGATCTCTGAGAGGTAAGAACCACAGGCCTTTTGTTGTAATTTATGTCCTTCTCTTTTCGATTAGAGGTGGCTATTACCTTAATAGCCCTTTTGTTAGCTGGTGGTGAATCAGTAAAGCATACTGTGCCGTCATTATCTATATATTTGTAAATGTCAGCCCAGCAGGTGTTCCTCTCAATACCAATACCTGAATTTAAAAAAAGTAATAAAATTAAAAGTGCAAGCTGATACCTTAAATAACAGCCCATGTTTAAAATATACCATTAAAAAAAGTCAACAGTCAACAGTTCTTTTGACTCTTCTGTTGACTTCTGACTTATGACTCATGACTTCTACCTGTCTTTTGTCTTAATACTTCATAAATTGCTATCCCTGCTGCTACTGATACATTTAATGAATTGACCTTTCCGAGCATTGGGATCTTTATTATCTCATCTGCAAGCCTCAGAACCGTCTCCCTAATCCCTCTACCTTCAGAGCCGATTATAAGTCCTATCCTTCCTCTTAATTCTACATCCCAGAGCAATTTTTCACCTTCTGCCTCAAGGGCAATCAGCCTGAATCCCTCTTCCTTCAAAAGATTTATTGCGTATTTGATATTGTTTTCTTCAGCTATATCTACATATTCAAAGGCACCTGCTGAGGCCTTCACAACATCTGGTGTAATACCTGCCTGCCTGCGTCTCTGAATGATTACTCCATCCACTCCTCCTGCCTCTGCAACCCTCAGGATTGCACCAAAGTTCCTCGTATCCTCTACTTCATCAAGGAGGAGAAAAAGGCAGGAGCTCCTGTCACTTACTTTCTTAAGAAGTCCTGCTGTGTCAGTTAGTCTCTTTTTCCTGACAAGGGCTCCTATAGATTGATGACCTTTTGGAAAGCGTGAGCTAAAGAATCTCTCCTCAACAATCCTGAGAGGGATATTCAGTTCCTTAGAAAGTTGAAGTATCTCATTAAGCCCTTTTTTCCTTGAAGAGGATATATAAAGTTCCCTCACCCTTCCTGCCTTGAGGGCTTCTTTTACAGGATTTATTCCATATATGAATTCAGAGTCTGACCTTCCATTCTGTCCTGTCACGCTTGTCCTCTAATATTATTCCTTTTTCTTCAAGTTCCTTTCTTATGGCATCAGCAGTCTTATAATCCTTTGCCTTTCGAGCCTCTGCCCTGAGCCTGATCTTTTCATTTATATATTCCTCTGTAATATCAATTCCTCTCATCCTCGCAAGAGCAAGGTACCACTGCCTTGGTGTTTTAGTAAATAGATTCAGGACACCTCCTGCCTTTTTTATCTCCTCTAATGCATCAGTAAGAAGCTCTATAGCCTTTTTACTTCTGGGTCCTTTATCAATAAACCTGTTAATCTCCTTTATCAACTCAAAGATATGGGCAATAGCAAGGGCTGTGTTGAAGTCATCGTCCATGGCATCTATGAAGGCCTCTTTAAATCTCTTAATGGATTCTTCAAAACTACTGGTCTCCTCAGTAACCGCCTCGTCTATCTTAACTAATCCTAAATATTCCTGAACCCTCTCAATGGTGTTGTAAAATCTTTCAAGGGAATGGACTGCCTCTTTAAGGGAATCCTCTGAAAATTCAACAGGACTTCTGTAATGAGTGCTCAGCAGAAAGAATCTCAAGACCTCAGGGTCGTATTTTTGGAGGACTTCCCTTATGGTAAATATATTCCCGAGGGACTTTGACATCTTCTCCTTATCAATGGTGATAAAGCCATTGTGAATCCAGTATCTCGCAAAGGGTTTTCCTGTATATGCCTCTGACTGGGCAATCTCGTTTTCGTGATGGGGAAATATAAGGTCTGCACCACCACCATGGATATCAAAGGTCTCACCGAGGTTCTTCATGGACATAACTGTGCATTCAATATGCCAGCCAGGCCTTCCAGGGCCCCAGGGGCTCGGCCATGATGGTTCTCCCTCCTTTGAGGCCTTCCAGAGGGCAAAATCTATTGGATCACGCTTTCTTTCATCAATCTCTACCCTTGCACCAGCAAGCATGCTTGACCGTTCACGCTTCGAGAGTTTCCCGTATTCAGGGAAGGAAGATACAGAGAAATAGACATCTCCATCCACAACATAGGCATGCCCTTTTTCAATAAGGGTTTTTATGACCTCTATCATTTCATTTATATACTCTGTAGCCCTCGGTTCTATGTCTGCCCTTTCAACACCAAGGCTATCCATGTCCCTGTAGAATTCCTCTGTATATTTTCTTGCAACTTCATGCCAGGGAATTCCTTCCTCCTTTGCCCTCTTTATAATCTTGTCGTCAATGTCTGTAAAGTTTCTTATGAATGTAACCTCATAGCCTTTAAATCGCAAGTATCTTCTTATCACATCAAACACTACAGCACTCCTTGCATGTCCCACATGACAGTAGTCATAAACAGTGACTCCACAGACATACATCTTCACCTTTCTATTGTCAAGAGGGATAAACTCCTCCTTTCTCCCTGTGAGTGTATTAAATACCCTCATCTTTCCGCCTCTCCCTTCAAGTTTCTCTATCCTCCTTTCAAACTCTGATAGCCTTTGCTCAAGAAAATTGAATCTCTCTTCCACAGGGTCAGGGATGTGGACATGGTCGAGCATCTCAACAATGCCCTCATCCATGAACCTGAGGGTCTTTCTCTTTATGACCCTTCCAGGGACCCCCACAACAATGGAGTGATCGGGCACTGATTTGAGGACAACAGAGTTTGCACCTATCTTCACATAGTCACCTATCCTTATATTTCCGAGGACCTTCGCACCTGCTCCAACAACCACATGGTTTCCAAGGGTCGGATGCCTTTTACCCTTCTCCTTACCAGTTCCACCAAGGGTAACTCCTTGATAGAGGAGGCAGTCCTCACCTATCTCTGCTGTCTCACCAATAACAACACCCATGCCATGGTCAATAAAGAAACCAGGCCCTATCTTTGCACCAGGATGAATCTCTATACCTGTAAGAAATCTTGCGAAGGCTGAAATCAGGTATGGAAGAAGAGGGACCTTCCGTTTCCACAGGGCATGACTGATTCTGTGCAAGAAGATGGCATGAAACCCTGGATAGGTGAGAATCACTTGAAAGCAATTCCTTGCAGCAGGGTCTCTTTCAAAAACAGCCCTGTAGTCCCTCTTTATAGTCTTCCAGAATCCCATTGTTGGAGAACCCTCAGCCTATCTTTCATCGGATAACAAGCCCTTTTCAAAGAGCCTGAATTCATAAGAGTCAAGATTGACAGGCCTCTTGAGCATTATGCTGAGTTTCATTAGCTTAAAGTTAAGCTCCCTCAGTCTCTTGAGTCTCTTTTCGTCGTCATCAATGGTATTTATCAAATCCCTGAGAGAGACAATCTCCTTTTTCAATTCAAGCTCTGGAGGGAGATAACCAGTATTCTTGAGGACCCTGTAAGCCATCCTCAGGTCTTCAGGCACGAGGGAATCATCATCAAGATTGAGGGGTTTCCCTTTGTTGGGAAGATTATCAAACTCCCCCCTTTCCATAGCCTCTCTTATACGCTCCTCTGCTATCCTCTTTAAAAAATCCATGAAAAATTATAACATATATATTCTGGAGATAGCGTGTAATAGGTAAGTTTTCCAAAAACCTGAATAAGGTATGGCATGGCTGGCTTCGAGGCAAAATTTCACGGGTCTTGGCAGGGAGTGGCTGTCCTGAAGACAGCCACGGCTGATAAATTAAGGATGAGGAATGAAGACATAAGTAAGCTTTTGACCTTGAAACAAGGTAGTTTAAATTTTGCCGAGAAGACAGTCATGCTGTACTCTTTTGGGAAAACTAAACTGTTACGATAGCGTTAATTTCTGGCTGAGTTTACCAGCTACTTAAAATTGTTTAAATTTTATGACCGACATTGTAAAATAACTTTATAAAATGGATAGCGAGCGTATTCCCTGCAGTTTACCGCAGGGTCAAGCGAGCAAATAAGATAAAAAAATATTTCCTTGCATTAAGATTCCCTGTTGCAAGCCACAGGGAATCTTCAATCTCCAAAGAGGAGGTGGATTATGAGGGTATTGAATTACAGGATATTACTCAAGAAAGAGCCAGAAGGGGGTTATACCGTAACAGTTCCCTCTCTTCCTGGCTGTATAACCTATGGTGAGACATTAGAAGAAGCCATAAAAATGGCAAAAGAGGCTGTTGAATTATATTTAGAAAGTTTGAAGGCCCATGGTGAGGAAATCCCAACAGAGGATGAAATATTCGAATATACCCTTTCAGTAGAGAGTCATGCCTAAACTGCCTTCTCTAACACCTCAAAAGGTAATTCAAATATTGGAGAAAAAGGGATTTGTATTAGATAGAATCAAAGGAAGTCACCATATTTATTACAATCAGGAAATGAAAAAAAGAGTTGTCGTCCCCTTGCATAAAAAGGATTTGCCAAAAGGGACATTACTTGAAATTCTCAAGCAGGCAGGTATAAGTAAAGAAGAATTAAGCAATCTCATATAAGGAGGTCGTTGATGAAGATTAAGGTCAAAAATCCCATTGTCGAGATTGACGGAGATGAGATGGCAAGGATTATCTGGAGGCTCATAAAAGAGAGGCTTATACTTCCCTATCTGGACATTGAACTCAAATATTATGACCTGAGCATCCAGAACAGAGACAGGACAGAAGACAGGATAACCCATGAGGCAGCAGAGGCAATAAGGCATTACATGGTTGGTGTAAAGTGCGCAACGATTACTCCAAATGAAGAAAGGGTAAAGGAATTCGGCCTCAAAAAGGCCTGGCCAAGTCCGAATGCAACAATAAGGGCAATCCTTGATGGCACAGTTTTCAGAAAACCCATAATTGTAAAAAACATCCCTCCTCTTGTAAAGACCTGGAAGAAACCGATTATCATAGGCAGGCATGCCTATGGAGATATTTACAGGTCAGTAGAGGCAATCGTAGAAGGACCTGCCCTGGCAGAACTCAGGATAAAATATGACGATGGAAGAGAAAAGGTTCTCAATATTCATCGCTTTAATTCAGCAGGCATAGTAATGGCAATACATAATATAGAGGATTCCATGAGGAGTTTTGCAAAGGCATGTATAATGTATGCCATAGACCAGAAGGTTAACCTCTGGTTTGGTGCAAAGGACACCATATCAAAGACCTATCATGGAAGATTCAGGGATATATTTAACGAAGAGGTGGAGTTAAAGAAGAAGGAACTTCAGGATGGAGGCATCAACTACAGATATATGCTTATAGACGATGCTGTAGCACAGGTCCTTAAATCAGAGGGGGGAATCCTCTGGGCATGCATGAACTATGATGGAGATGTCATGAGTGACATGGTGGCAACAGGATTTGGAAGCCTCGGGATGATGACCTCTGTGCTTGTGAGTCCTGATGGAAGGTTTGAATACGAGGCAGCCCATGGCACAGTCGTAAAGCACTACAGGGAGTATCTCAAGGGCAATCCCACCTCCACAAACTCTGTTGCCTCCATATTTGCCTGGACAGGAGCTATAAGAAAACGAGGAGAGCTTGATAAAACTCCTGAGGTGTGTAAATTTGCCAATGTCCTTGAAAGGGCCGTTATAGAGACTATAGAGTCAGGCGTAATGACAAAGGACCTTCTAAACCTTGCAGAACCGAGGCCTGAAAGATATGCCCTGACAGAGGAGTTTATAGAGAAGGTAAAGGAGAGGCTGGAGAGGACCTGGGCTTAAGTAGAGCAGAGGTTTACCCTCCAGCCTTGTTTTTTGCATGGAGTATTGTAAGGCCTACCAATTCTTCATTATGGTAGTGATAAATTATATCATCTTCCATAACACTATCATTAGCTTGTTGTGGCTTTCTGAAGCTGATGTACAACACATCCGCCTCTTCATCGTAATCGATCCATACCCGATTAGAGGGCATTTTCAATAAATATGGGAGTGAATCCAGAACAGCACTTATTTTTTCCATTTTTAATCTGAAAAATAATCCTTTATAATAGTCTTAAAAACTCTTCAATGCTTAACTTAGCCTGCCGAAGAATAGACCTTAAAGTACCCATATTCAGATCTTTTGAATGAACAGGTATCGTAACCAAAAGATTACCGCGTTTCATTTGAAGATGACTACCTTTCTGTCTGATTCTATAAAAACCAATGCCTTCCAGCACCCTAATTACATCAGATGGCTTTACAGCAGGAAGTTTAGACATGAACCGTTATCTGGAAATCTACTTTCAAATTAAAGATTTTTACAATAGATTCAGGATTAGTTATTCTTGGATCTTCTTCAAGAGGAACAGGGCGAAGATAGGGAAGATTTGCCTCAATAGCTGTTTCGAGATAAAGTGTTACTGCTTCCAGTAAATTTGTTGATGCCTCCTCAGGAGTAGAGCCCTCTGATGCCACATCAAGTTCGGGGCAGAGAGAGGTATATCCTTCGCCATCTTTAAAGATAATTCCCGTAAAAACAAACTCTGTCTGCATAAATATAAAATATCATAGTGCCTTGTTTTTTTTCCAGCAAAAACATCTTTGACTGTGTAAAAGGCCCTTCACCCTGAGATAGAAACACCTCCTTAATGCTGGTGTTTTTTCTCTGAAAAGTAGAAATATAAACCTTAAGAGGGGGAACATTTCCCGCAATTTTGAATAGCCAGTTAGCGGTCTTTTCTCTTTTGTTGTAATGTCTCATCTTGAGTAAAATCACTCAAAAATCGGAGGGTCTCCAATTTTAACATTTCTATTTTTGTTTTTTTAGTACCAGGTTATGGGTAAATGCCAGAACAAACAATATTAACAAAATCCCTACGACTATCGATCCGATTACCTCAAACATTTGATGACTCAAAAATCGGGAGTGTCCCCAATTTTAAAATCTCAATTTTAATGTCTCCTTTTCTTTTCCTGACTTATAATCAGATAATAGGCAATTAGAAGGGCAATAATACCTCCACCAAAAAGGATTATAGCACTTAGCGTCATGTTATCCGTTAACTCTAAAATTGGGAGTGTTCCCAGTGTTAAAATTTCTGTCTGCATGGTTACAGATTAATTATTTTTATGCTTTTTCTCATATCGTTGAATGTAAAAGAGCACAATTAGTAAGACTACAATGCCCATACCAAAGAGTATTGTCAACCCATCTATCATCTTATTACTCCTCTTTTATCTTTTCAAGCTTAACAGCAGTTATAAATGCCAATAATGTAAAAAGAATGCCAGCGAACAAAAAGTTGTGTTATAAAAATAGGGAGTGTCCCAAATGTTAAAATCTCTTTTTATTTTCCAAAGAATATCTGTAGTATAGCTATCAATGCGCCTATCTGGCCTACCCAGAATATGAACATCCATTTTATAATGTCAGAGCGTATTTTTTCCATTTTTATTTCTAATTCTGCTTTTGCATTTGCAAGGTCTTCTTTCTCTCCAATCTTTGCTTTTAAAATCTCGAAAAGTTCTATTTCGGATATTAACTGCATAAAACCTCCATAAAATAGTTTAGCAAAGAGGCTAAGTTTTGTCTAACTGAATTGTCAGAGATGTCTTTTCCTGTCATGAAGGTGAAAGTAGATACCAACCCCAATTAATATCAATGAACCAATTATAAATAACAGAGTAAGATTATCCATTGTTATCTCCGTTTCTGTCAATTTTATATGCAGAGATAAAACATAATAACACAAAAATTACTCCCGAAACAAATATCGATAAGTTGATGCCTTGTGGAGAAATAATCTGGCCAAGAACAAGTGCTGCAAATGCAAGTTTGCCAAGGTCATAAATAGCCTTTGAAAGATTTTCACGCCTTTTCATAAATTCAACCTTACAAAAAAGATATTTCCATCTATCATTTAATTGTCCAAACCATTTGTCAATTCACTTTTCAAGGATGTTTTTTTCTTTTCTGTCTTCTGCGATAGAAATTGCAAGGAATACTAAACCGATAAGGATTATCCCTATAAGAATCACATATAAAGGATCCATCTTATTGTCCCTCCTTTTCTGGTGGTATTGTAAAGAACCCGATTACTAAGATAAATGGCAATTTCTTCGCTCCCTGTGTTTCATAATATTTGGCACAGGCATTATTAGCGGAAAAATATCTGTAATAAGGCTATCAAGGAAGCCAGTTGACCAATCCAGAAAAGAAACATCCACTTGATAATGTCAGATTTCATTTTCTGCATTTCGGTTCTCAGTTCTTCTATATCAAGTTTAGTAGCCAGGATCTCTTTTTTATCTTCAAACCTTTTCTCAACCTTAGCCTCAATATACTCAACTAAAATCTTAGCTTCTTTGTCGCCAATCTTTTCTTTTAGGATTTCATAAAGTTCAATCTCTGCAATGTGCATAAAAGCCCCTTTCAATATTGCTACCTTAAGTTTAGCAAAAGCAATCTTTAAAATCAAATAAAAAGGCGCCCCCCTTATCAGGAGACGCCTTTGAGATTCAACTCTTCAGCTCTTAGAATTAGAAGGTGAGCATTATGCCGTGCCTTACAGCATAGGCATCATCAACCTTTGCATTAGCATCTCCACCTTTCCAGAAGTCGCCTGCCATAAGGTATCCACCCTCAATCCAGTAGGTGAGGTTTTTGTCGATCTTATAGGTAACCTTGGGGTCAATCTCTATACCGATGTCCTTCTTCCAGCCATCGGGAACCTGATTTGCCCTGAGCCAGAAGAGGTTGAGGGATGCTGTGAGGTCCTTCACTGGCTGGGCTGATGCACCAAGCTTTACATACATGGTATTGCAGATACCACCATATTGCATTCCCTCGGTTCTAGGATTTACTGTTCCATCTTTATTTACATCTAAAGCGCAGGCATTTCCTGTACGGTATTCATATACATAAGTAAAGTGAGGGTCTGCGCCAAGGCTTGTTACGAATGCCTTTATATCTCCACCGCCAAGGTTCTTGTCACCACTTCCATAAGCGAACTCTGCAGTGAGGGTAACAGGGTCAACCTTCATGTCTGCACCAACAAGGAAGGCCTTGCCCTTAAATTTTGGCTCAGCTCCGCCAGTATTTACAATCTTTCCTGTCTGGAGCTCTACATCTGCCCTTATTGTTACAGGGTCAACCTTCATATCACCCCTTAAGCCAAAGTTCCAGAAATGGATATCGGAACCATTAGGTCTTGGTCCAGATACAGTAGTGCTCTGGTCATCCACATATGTGATGTCACCGCTCAGATTGAAGCCCTGACCTTTATAAGTGAAAAGACCCACATAGGCATTGGCATCATCAGCACTATTTGTAGCACCTTCCCTGAACTTTGCTGTGAGCAAGCCGATATGGAGCTCCTTTGTAGGGTCAACAAAGAAGACTATGGCATCATCGCCGAACTTTGTGTGGTCAAAGAAGAGCTTGTTGCCAAGTGCAAGAGGCATATGACCAACCTTTACACCAGCAGGCACACCAAGAAGCCCTTCGCCTTTGTGAAGTATCCATGCCTGAAGGATATTGAATGAACCCTGCTTTGCATTACCTACATTGTAAATTCCCTTTGCACCATTTCCAGCTGTTCCCCACTTGTAATTATCATCTGTAGGTCCACTTCCAGCCTCCACCTGGACAAAGCCACTTGTATTTGGTGTTACCTGTGCATCTACTGAGAGCCTTACCCTGCTGTCATAGTAAGAATCTCCAGGGGTGTCCTTATCAAAATCAACCTCTTTGTATTCACCCCTTGCCCTTATCTCACCACCAAGGGTTATCTGGGTTGTGCCCTTTGCCACTACAGCCTGAGTATCTGATGGAATCTCAGCATGGATGGCAAAGGCTACGGCTGTAAAGCCAAGGACGAATATCAAACCTGCAACTAATGCTAAATATCTTTTCACCGACGCCTCCTTATTGAGCTGGTGAATTTCTCCTGCCAAAGGCAGGTTAAAAGTTCATAGACCTTCTTGAGCCTTGTTTTTTTCTCTGCCTCTCACCTCCCTTTCAGTTAAGATAAACCCTCTTATGAGGGAATTATAATAAAAGATAAACCCTATGTCAAGCCTTAACAATAAGTTTCTCCACAAGGGCTTTAAGAAAGTTTATCTCATCCCTCTGGGTCTCATAGGCCCTTTCAATCCCCTTGCTCCTGTTACCGAGAACCCAGAGAGTCCTGATAATAAAACCAAAGAGAAGAAGGGCTATGCTTATGAATGTCCCAAAAAGCCATAACATGGTTGACCTGAGGTCATCTATCCTCCTGTTTGTATCATCTATCCTCCTGTTAGTATCATCTATCCTCTTGTTCAAGCTATCCTTTGTCTCCTCAAGGAGCTTCATTAACATCCTTATGTCCTCTTTTGTGGCCAAGTCTTTATTGTGGGCTGGGGATTCAGCACCGAGAAGGGAGTTACACCAAATTAAGACATTTAAGGTTAAAATTATAAGTGCTATCCCTCTCTTCATTGATACTTTATATCACACTCTTTTTTAAGATGTCAAGTAAAGATTTTGTTAAATTTATTTGAAACTTTTATTGCAAAAATCAGGCCAGAGGCAGGAGCTCAAAAATACTGTTTTTATTTTAAAAACTCCAGAAACAATGTGGTGTAATTTCAACACCTGTGTTGTAATTTTGCAATATTAAGCTACCTTTGCCTCGAGCCTTTCAATCCTGACTAAGATGTCCTCTATGACCTCTTTTCTGGAAAGGGCCTCTTTTACCTCTCCCTTTATCTCGGAGACCTCTATGTATAAGGCATCTATCCTCTTGTTCGTCTCGTCTATCCTCTTGTTCATATCGTCTATCCTCTTATTCGTCTCGTCTATCCTCATGCTTATATCGTCTATCCTCTTGTTTGTCTCGTCTATCCTCGCTGTGTTCTGCATTATCTCTGCCTTCAGCTCCACCCTCAGCTCGTCTATCTTCTTGTTTGTCTCGTCTATCCTCTTATTCGTCTCGTCTATCCTCTTGTTCGTATCATCTATCCTCATGCTCATATCGTCTATCCTTTTGTTAGTTTCATCTATCCTCTTGTTTGTATCTCCTATTGCTCGTCTTATGTCTATTAACTCATTCTCCAGATTATCCTGACGAGACTCAAGAGAGGCTAACCGTGATTCAATCCCTGATAGCCTTGCATTCATGCTTTCAATGGCAAGTCTGAACCCATTCAGTTCACCCGTCACAGAAGCTTTAAAGTCCCTAAACTCCCCTTTTATATCTGCCAGTATCACTTCCCTGAGCTTTTCTACTAATTTCTCCAGATCCATGGTTTACCTCCGTTAGAGACTTTTCGTAAAACTATTATAGCACAAATCTTTTCCAGGCAAATATTCAAGGGTTTTAAAACAGGATAGATAAGTGTTAAAATTCTCTGATGAAGATTATTTACAGATATATCTACAGAGAGCTCTTTTTCTATATCATCCTGAGTATCATTGCCATAAATACCCTCGTGATGGTGGAGAAACTCATAAGGGTGGCAAAGACCCTCTCAGGCATGGCCGGGTCTTTAGAGTTCGCAAAGGTCATTATTCTGATCCAGCCCCAGATGCTCCTTATCACAATTCCTGTTGCCTTCCTGATAAGTATCCTCCTCGTTTATGGAAGAATCAATATGGACAATGAACTCATAGCCCTTATGAGTGCTGGAGCGAGTTTTAAAGAGGTCTCTCTTCCAGCAGTGAGGACAGGGGTGCTCCTCCTGATTGTGAGTCTTCTTGTAAGCACTATAATCGCCCCTTATGGAAACAGGAGGCTCAGAGATGAGATAAATCATATCCTTAAGGCGAATATAACAAAGAAGATTGAGGAGCGAACCTTTACAGAGCTTGGTGATATAGTGATCTATACAAACTCGAGAGAGGAAAATCTCCTCAATGATGTCTTTGTCTTTGACAGAAAAAGAAACAGTGTAATCACAGCAAAAAGGGCATCTATAATGTCAGAAGGTTCTGGGATTGTAATGGAATTTAATGATGGTCTTATAAATATGGTGGAGAAGGAGAGGCGGACAGATATATATTTTTCGTCCTACAGGTTCCAGACAGGTCTTGATATACAGGGGATATCCAGAAAGGCAGGGGAGTTCATGCCTCAGGAACTTCTCAAAAAGGCAAAGGAGGTAGAGGATAAAAAGGCCCTGCAATACATTATGGAGTTTTACAGGAGGTTTACCTATCCCTTTCTTAATATTGTTATGGCCCTTATAGGACCCGTGCTCGGTGTTCTTTCTGGAAAGACAGGAAGGCTCGGTGGCCTCGTGGCAGGAATAATATTTTTTGTTGCCTATTATCTAATGGCTATGTATTCTGAGGGTCTTGTGGAGGCTGGCAAGGTTCCTGTTGGTGCAGGCATGACAGCTCCGATTATTATAGGGCTTGTTGCAGGGTTTATCCTTCAGAGGTGGAAAAGGTAATATGAAGATAATCGAAAGGTATCTCCTCAGCTCCTTTTTAAGGGTCTTTTTTATACTACTTGGAGGCATGGGGTTCCTTATAGCAGTCGTTGGTCTTGTGGAAAGGTATCCTGAGCTTTCAGAGTTCTCCCCCCCTTTTTATAAGATAGGTCTCTATCTACTCTATACCATCATGAGCTACGGTAGTTATCTCATTCTAAGTATTACACTTCTTGGTATTATCTTTGTTCTTGGACAGGCATCACGGCATAGAGAGATAATGATTATCTCTGCAAGTGGTGGAAAACTGAAAGAGGTTATAAGACCCATCATTATCTCCGGGATTTTTATCACCATAGGATGCGGCCTTTTTACAAACCTGATAAGTCCAGTTGCCAAAAAATTCTCAAGGGAGCTCCTTGAAGATATAACCCATGAGTCTTCCCAGAAGAATTTTCTCTTTGGTAAAAGTGGAGCCTGGCTCCGCTCTGAGGAGTTTATTGTAAGGATTGGCCTTTACGAACCGCTGGGTGGAGAGGCAAGGGATGTTAGCGTCTATTTTATAAAGGATGGGGCACTGGTAAAGAGGATTGAGGCAAGAAGGGCAGTGCTAAAGCAGGAACAATGGGAGCTGAAGAATGTATTCCTTTATGACCTCGAAAACTCAAAGGTCTTTCAGCTTGAGAGTTACACCCTGAGAGGTTCAAAATATAGTCTCAGAATACTCAGGGCAGGAAGCTCTCCTGATGAGATGAATTCCTCAAGGCTCTGGAGGTATTTAAGGGCACTAAAGAAATCAGGCCTGAAAAATACAAAGCTCGTTGCTGACTTCAATTTGAGGCTAAGCCTTCCAATTACATGTATTGCCATGAGCTTATTAGGTATTTATCTTGGTGTTCTTAGAGGCTTATCAGGACTTGTGGGAGCAGGAGCAGGGGTTGTTATAGGTCTTCTTTTCTGGTTTGGCACTACTTTTATGATGAGCCTTGCTTATTCAGGTGTGCTATCTCCCTGGATTGCACCATGGATTATGCCTCTTCTGTCTTTAACTGCCGGGATAAGTCTTTACAGAAGGCTGGAGTAATATTATTTCCTCCTTTCAGAAAGCATATGCATTATCTGATCAAGGCGTGTATGGATCTGGTCTATCCTGCTATTTAAGGTTTTAAAGTCATCTTTGTGCTCTCTCCTTAATTCATCCATCTTAATTTCGAGAGACCTCTGAGCCTCTTTGAGTTCTTTTAACTCTTCCTTCAATTCTTTAGTTCTTTCATCAATAACTTCATAAAGAAGTTCAAGGGTTACCTTTTTTACTATCTCTTTTACTGCTGTTTTCATTAATCTCCTCCACCTAAAAGTGTTGTTAAATTATATCATCATCCCTTCCTGTTTTCAATACTACTGGCTTCCTCCATAATCTTTACTCCAGAGGAGGTACCAATCCTTGAAACCCCTGCCTGAAGAAACTCTAATACCTGATGAAGGGTCTTAATACCTCCTGATGCCTTTATCTTAAGGGAATCTCCAGCTATCTCCTTTATAATCTTTATATCATCAAGGCTTGCACCCCTTGAGGAAAATCCTGTTGAGGTCTTTACAAACTCTGCACCACTTTTTATTACTGCCTCTACTGCCCTTTTTATTTGATCCTCTGTAAGGAGGCCTGTCTCAATAATAATCTTATGAACTACTCCATCAGTGGCAATCACGATATCCCTGAGCTCTCTATATACAGCCTGCCAATCACCAGACTTTGCAAGTCCGACATTCATAACTATGTCAAGCTCTTCAGCTCCCTTGAGCCTTGCATCCATTGCCTCGTAAAGCTTTACCTCCAGTGTACTGGCACCAAGAGGAAATCCGATTACTGTGCAGACCTTTTGAGATGAACCCCTGAGAAACTCTTTTGCCTTCAGAATCCAGCAGGGATTTACACAGACAGAATAAAATCCATATCTCCGTGCCTCCTGGCAGAGCCTTTCTATATCTGTAAGGGTGGCATCAGGCTTAAGGAGGCTGTGGTCTATAAAAGAAGCGATATTAAGCATTACATACTCCTTGCCTCTCTGAGGCCCTCTTTTATGATTATTATAAATACAATAGTTAAGCCTGTGAGAAGACCGAATACATTAATAAGGTGTTTCCAGATGAGAATAAAAAGAATCACGAAGAGGCCAAGAAGTCTGAAGGTGCTCAGGATTATATACCTTCCTGTAATCCTCTGGCTGTTACTTCCGCTTATAGACTGGACATTCCTCACAATTGCCCTCAGATTAAAGAGCCCTGCAATACCTCCAGCAAGGATACCGAGAGGAAACCTGAAATCGCCTGTTAATATTCCTGAAATGACAACAGAAATGCCCACAAGAGGGATCGATTGTTTCAGTATTCGCCGAAAGAGTTCCATATTATTTTATCTCCTTCAATGGTGTAAAGCCTCTTGTAAAGGTGTTCCATGCCTTAAAAAAGCTTTTCCTGTGAGTTCTCCACTCACTCCATCTTATAGGATAAGGGCTCACTATACCTTCACTAACAGCCTCTTCAATCGCCCTATTCACAATACTATCTTCATTAAGTTGAAATTTATAAGCCATGTACCACGAAACAGCTCGCCTGATCTCATCTTCAAAGACATTTCGCTCTAACAGAACTTCTCTGAAGGTCTCTTCATCAAATACCATGTCGACCCAGAGGTGTTTCCTTGAGTAGAGAATCTCTTTAATATCTGAGATTTCTCTGCCCTCGAGGATTGATAAGTATCGAAAGCTCATATATTATTTCCTCGCAAATTTGAAGAGTTCCCTGAAGCCAGCTATGAGGCCAAAGACGAGGAATATCCATTTTAAAAATCTTGTACCAAAGAGACTATCAAGACCATAACCGATAGCAAAGCCTATAAAAGTGGCAAAGACGAGCTGGAGACCAACGGCTGAGGCAAGCATGAGCTGTTTGAGGGGTGAACCATTGCTTTTCTTTGAAGACGCCATGTTAAATTATACCACACTATCTATTTAGCTCATCGTATTCTGACTCAAGGAATTCCTCAAATACGCTGATGGATTCTTTATAAAATTCTGTTTGCCCATGTTCTTTTATCTTCTGGCAGTATTCGGGAACCCAGCTTATTATATGCTCCTCAAAAAACCTTTTGAAGGTCTCGTTGAGTTCCGTCTCTATAAGATAACTTAAAAATATAAGCTCAGTAGAGAGATGGTCTGGCGGGAGGTTAATCTCCTCATCGAGCATTATGCCAGCTCTGTGATAAAATCTTTCAATATCCTGCACAAGATAGTCACTGAAGATCTCCTTTCTCTGGATAGATTCCAGAGGTAATAACTCTCTGTTATAAATAAAAAGGTTATTAAAATCCCTTCTGATATACTCAACAGGGTCATCAAAAGTCAAAAGGAATATCTCCTTCATGTGGAAAATGAATTCGTCAGAAGGTTCGTGAAGGAATAATCCTGAAAAAAGTCTGTAAAGCTCTGCCCTTTCGTATTTTTCGAAAATATCAAGGGAGACCATAAACTATTTTACACACTTATGTATCTGGATGGAATGGGCAGGACAAAGGGCTTTTTACTCAGGGGATTCTCCCTGACTATAACAACAGTCCTGTAAACCTCTTCAATGGTCTGGTAAGTGATAACCTCGGAAGGTGTACCATATCTGTAGATGGAACCTTCTTTAAGGAGAATAAGCCTGTCACAATATTCTCCTGCAAGATTGAGGTCATGAAGGACTATTAGCATGGTTAAACCAAGCTCACTATTGAGTCTTTTTAAAAGGTCCATGACCTGGATCTGGTGGGCAATATCGAGATGGGCAACAGGCTCGTCAAGTAATAGTATCTCGGGCTCCTGAGCAAGGCCTCTTGCAATAAAAAGGAGCTGTCGTTCTCCACTGCTGAGTTCTCCCACAATCCTGTCCCTGAGGTGAAGGACACCTGTAAGTTCCATACATTTCAGGGCAAACTCCCTGTCCCTCGGTGTTTCAAAGAATTGGAATCTTCTGAAATGAGGAATCCTTCCAAGGAGTACATACTCCTCTGCCCTGAGGTCCTCCTGTGGAGGCCCCTGACTTACTGAGGCAATGCTCCTCGCAAATTCCTTTCTGCTGATCCCTCTTATCTCCTTCCCCTTTAAATATATCTTTCCCTTTAAGGGCCTGATAATACCAGAAATAGTCTTAAGGAGGGTCGTCTTTCCTGAACCATTAGGTCCAATAATTCCACAGAACTCTCCCTTTGACACAGAGAGATTAATATCCTTAAGGAAAAAGGATGGATAACCAGCAACGAGGTCCTTTATCTCGAGCAATGCTTCCATTATCCCGATTTTTTTAAAAGGATATAAATAAAAAGGCCCCCTCCTGTTATACCTGTAACAACACCTACAGGAAGTTCCACAGGTGAAATAATAGTCCTTGCCACAGTATCAGCAAGAAGGAGAAAAGAGCCTCCAGCAAGAAATGAGCCAGGTATAAGAAATCTGTGGTCAGGGCCTGAAAGACTCCTTACGATATGGGGAACCACAAGACCAACAAAACCTATTATCCCTGTTATGGATACAGTAATGCCTGTAAGCATGCAGGCAAGGAAAAAGAGCCTCTTTTTTAGGGCATCAACATTAATTCCGAGATGGTGCGCCTCTTCATCTCCGAGCATCAGGGCATTAAGGGAAAGACTATTAAAGATAAGATATAAAAGGGAAGAAAGGGAGATAAATACACTTATACCTATTAAGGGCCATACTGTCTCATCAAGAGAACCCATCATCCAGTAAATAATACCTTGAAGGTCCTCAATTCGAGAAAGGGCCATAATAAGCATTATAAGGGATGAAGAGATAAAACTTATCATCACCCCTGTCAGCAGGAGTCCCTGAAGCCTCATCATCCCCCTTTTCAGACTCACGGCATAAAGAAAAAGAATCACCATAAAGGCTCCTCCGAAACCTGTAAGGGGAAAGGAGAGAGAGCCAATTGTTTGATTAAGGCCAGCAAGGAGATTCAGGGCAACGCCGAGGCTTGCACCTCCTGAAAGCCCGAGGGTGTAGGGCTCTACAAGGGGATTTCTGAAAAGGGCCTGAAGTATGACTCCTGCAAGGCTCAGGGATGCACCAGCAGAGAGTGCAAGGACAATCCTTGGCAGTCTTATACTGTAGATAATGGTGAAGGTCTTCTGGTCTGGGTTTATGAGGTCTCTAACAGAAATAGCCACAGGTCCTGTAATCAGGGAAAGAAAAAGGGCTCCTGTTACAAGGAAAAAAAGAAAAAAGAGAAAGGCAAATCTCCTTATTATTATCTGACTCATCAACTGTTACCTTCGCCACCTCCAGATTAATAGTTCAGTTCGCATCTGTCCAAAATAAAGTTTTAATGGGCATAAGTAGGCTGAAGGCTTAAGGATTAGGTTTATAGCGTGTAGCGAATAGCGTATAGCGTGTAGGGAGTAAATCTCTTACCTGTTCGCTACCCGCTATACGCTCTACGCTTACTTCAGCCTATGGCCTGTAGCCTTCAGTCTATTTAATGCCTTATGCCTATTTTAAAAGCCTTCCAATTTGTTTTGGACAGCTGTGAGTTCAGTTTTTCTCATGCAATATCCTTACGAGCTCCTTAAGGGCTTCAACAAAGCTAAGGGGTGTAGGGCTTCCGATCTTATATGAGTCAATCACATAAATCCTTCCATGCCTGACTGCCTTAAGACCCCTGAATCTGCTCCATTCCTTTATCTCTGCCTCTGCATCCACACCCATGGTTGTAATTAGTATAACATCAGGGTCGACTTTAACAACCATCTCCCTGCTCCAGAGACCTGTCTTTGAGTCCTTTGCAATATTAACTCCACCTGCGAGCTCTATAAGGTGATTAACAAAGTTATCACCTGTCATTGTAAAAAGTGGTTTTGAGCCCACCTGTATGAAGACCTTCTTCTGTGGAAGGTCTTTTATGGACTTCCTGATGGAGATAATCTCTTCTTTTGCCCTCATGACAATACCTGATGCCTCTTTTTCTTTTCCAAGGAGTCTTCCAAGCCTCAAAAAATTATTACAGAGGTCTGAAAAATCCCTTGCGAGAGGAAATTCCTCAACCTTTATTCCGAACCCTCTTAGTCTCTCGATAACCCTTCGGTCTGTTAACGAAGTAGCCAGTACAAGGTCTGGTGAGAGGGAAAGGACCTTTTCTAAATTTATCTCTTTAACAGAGCCGACCTTCTCCTTCATCTGTGCCTCGGGAGGCCTTATGCAATAGGTGGTAACACCCACAAGCCTTTCCTGGGCATTGAGGAGAAAGATGCCTTCTGTAATGCCAGGGCCGAGAGAGATAATCCTCTTATATTCCCCTGCATCTAATCTTGAAGTGCCGAGAAGGATAAGCAATATTATGACAGCCTTAAGGTGCTTCAAGGACAAACCTCACAGGAAGGTATACTATGGATGGCACTGGTATCCCATCCTTTGTAGCGGGTTTGAAGCTTGATGCCCTTATAGCAGAAAGGGCTGCCTCGTCAAACCCATAACCTGCCCTTTCAACTATCTCAAGATTTATAAGCCTTCCTGTCTCATCAATATGAAGTCTGAGAAGAACCCTGCCTTCTTTTCCGAGTCTCCTTGCAAGTTGAGGATATTCTGGTTTTACCATCTTCAGGAAGGAAGGGCCATTAGCCGAACCAAAGACCACCTCAACAGGCCCTTTCGAATTATCCAGACCACCACCATTGATGGCAAAAGTAACATCTGTTCCTCCCTGCACCAATTGGATTTGGGGTGTTGAAATTCTGGAGGTATCATCTCCGTTATTGCCTTTCTCTCTCTGACCATTTAATACATTACCCATATCTTCAGAAGGAATATCCTCTGCACCACCTGATAATTGATGGGCTAATTTTTTCAGTATTAACTCATCACTGGTATTGATTGGTGGTGAAGGTAACGCTTGAGAAAAAGTTCGGTTAGAAGAGGGAGCCTCAAGACCTTTCACGGAAGGTTCTTCAGTAATTGCTGAAGAAAGACCCTTCTTGACTGACCCGATTTCCGTAGAATAGACGAGTCTGACATAGAATCCTATGTTATGCTTATCAATCTTTATCATGAGAAGGGATAAGAAAAGACCAAAATGGAGTAATATGGAGGTGAGGAAGGAATAGATTAGTGATCCTTTGGTGGCGAGATTAACAGTTCCTCTACTCCTCATTCCTCACCTCATAAATACTACAGGGTCACCTTCATCCCTCCATAAATGGAAAGGCCTGGCCTACCATAACCACCAGCTTCTTCATAATTTCTGTCAAAGAGATTCTCTATCCTCATAAAGGTACTGAGGGTATTACTCACTCTATATGAAGCACTTATATTTACAACTGAATAGGGAGGAAGGTTGCCTTTTATAGCAGAATCATATCTGCCACCTGTGTAGATGTAATAGATACTTGAGCTAAAAGGCCCTTTCTTTCCTGAAAGCTCAAGGTTTAATCTGTGCATGGGTCTCCTCGAAAGCCTCTCACCTGTTTCTCGGTCCTCTGCATCAAGATTAACATAACCAGCCCTCAGGCTAATATCCTCTGCAAGGCTGACCCTTAATCCTGTCTCAACTCCCTTTATCTCTGCCCTGTTTATGTTTGTTGCCTGCCATGTTAGGGGATCAGGGACTATAAGGTCCTTATAATCCTCCCTGAAATATGTTAGAGAGAGAAGAAGCCTCTCTGAAAAAAAGGCCTTCTCTATGCCTGCCTCCCATGAAGAGGACCTCTCTGGCTTAAGGGAGGCATTTCCATACCATGGATAATAGAGTTCATTCATAGACGGAGCCCTGAAGCCTGTACCATAATTGAGTCTGAGTCTGGTATTGAGTGGTCTTATATTATAAAGGGCACCAAGCCTGTAGGTTGTCCTGTTGCCTGTAAGCTCATAATGGTCATATCTCAGACCTCCATTAATGATAAGGTCCTTTAAAAGGGTAATCCTGTTGTTAATGTAAAAGGCATGGCTATCTCTTGACTCGTCAAAATTCCCTTCATTAATTGCATCCTCATATCTCAGGTCAATACCTGCAGTAAGAATATAGTTATCATGAAGATAGAGATTATTCTGCCAGTTCAACTCCCTCTGAAGGGTCTTTATGGTGTAGTTATTAAAAAATGTATCAGGGTCAGAGCCTTTGAGCTTTTCCTCTGATTGAGAAAGTTTGATAATCTGCTCCCAGGACTCAATGAATAATGTCCTCATAGTAATTAACCCAAGAAGGCGCTCTCCCCTCTGGACATAATTTGTATCATCTATTGCCCTCCCTGTCATAAAATCAAATCCATCAAGCTCTGTCCTATCATCGATATAACGGGTGAAAATGGTGAGGTCAATCCTTTCAGAGGGCTTCAGGGTGAATGTGCCTGAGAAGGAGGTATTCTCATAGCCATCCCTTTCACTGCCAGCACTTGCAGCTGAGATTCCATCTGTTGAATAATAGGAGCCTGTAAGCCTCAAGGAATGCCTCTGGGAATTGGTAAACAGAGATATCGAGGGGCTGTATGTTCCATAGGAGCCAGCCTCAAGGCTGAGTTCAATTCCTGTCTTTTTTGCTTTTTTTGTAATGATATTAATCACACCCGCCATTGCCTCTGAACCATAGACTGTACTCTGGGCTCCTTTTACAATCTCTATCCTCTCAATATCATCAAGGAGGATACCTGAAAAGTCAAAGGAACCAGTGGTAGGGCTGTTGACCCTTACACCATCAACGAGCACAAGGACATGTCTTGAATCTCCACCCCTTAGAATCACAGATGCCTCTTTGCCCGGTCCTCCATTCTGGACAAGGTTTAACTCAGGAACTGTTCTAAGGAGCTCGGTAATATCCTTTGCATTGCTCCTTTTAATATCCTCAGAGGTGATAATAGTTACAGAACCTGTTGTCTCTTCTGCTGGTTCCTCAATCCTTGAGGCAGTAACAACGACCTCCTGAAGGCTCTCCTGAGCAGAGATTTGAGAAACAATAGAATTGGTGAAAGTAAAGAAAAGGATAAAGGTGAGGAAAAAGGTAAGGCACTTCATAACACAGACCTCCCTCGAGGTAATTATTCGGGTAAGACCCGAAGGCCTGGGCAGGTCTTCCGGCTCGGGGCATTATGGAGCTTAAAAATTATGCTCCACTTCCTACTCGCCAGCCTTCCCGGCAAGGTTTGATTCTTCGCCAGTGGCTTCATTTAAGGCTTTCGTTCCCCTCACGGCTGCGGGGCAGCGGGAGATTTTCACTCCTCTTCCCTGTCGCCCGGCCAGTAATGTATTCAATGTCCTTTTTTGCTCTTTCTTTTCTCTTCTAATCTCTCATCAATCATTATTAATATATAAAGCCCTAAAGCAAATATTGCTATACCAATCATCGCTATTAAAAAATTCATTCCCCTCCCTCCCTATCTTTTGGGATTAATCTATAGGCTATATAAGCTATAACTCCTGCAAGAAAAATACCACCTGCTGTCTGTTTAGGATTAATCGTTGTTGTAAAGATATTTCCTTTAACTATTATAGTCAGGATATACTTTACTACATCAACAAGCATCTGGCCAAATATCTTTCTTCTTTCCCTTATCATCCTTAATTAATTATAAGCTACTTTTACTCAGAGTTCAATATCAATGAGATAAGTTAGTTCTCTCAAACACTGGAAATATCTTTGTAAGTATCCAGAAAAGGACAAAGGGCATAACAAGGATAACGAGCATACCACCAAGTCCTTCCTTGAAGGTCTCGATATTATGGGGTATCATTGGAAGCTCATAATGCATATAACCTGAAAAGGAGAGGGAAAAGGACTGACCACCTATAACAACATTCCACCTCATCATAAATACCCCAAAAAGCACAAGCAGAAGGGTTATAACAGCCCTCTTTATGGTAAGGCCTGGTATAAGAAGGGAAATGAATGGCACAAGATTACCGACTGTATACTGGAGAATAAAGATATTCGTAAAGTCCTTTCCATATATAACGCTCCTCAGGACATCCCAGGACTTCACAGCAGTATAACCCCTGAATACAAGGTCAAGGAGCTCAAGACTTATAGCAAAGATCATAAAGAATATAAGGTATCTTGAGGTCATTCTTATCTCATTAAGCTCAACTCCCCTGATCTCTTCCCTGAGATGATAAGGGATGCCAGGTCTTGAGGCTTTGAGCTTCCTTATCTCCATTGTAATAATATATGTAAGCATGCAGAGGGCAATGCCTGAGACTATGGCAGACATAATGAATATAACTGGCATAAGGGGTGTCATCCAGAGGGCATTTGCCTTTACAGACCCAAAGATAAAACCTGCATAACCGTGAAGAAAGCATGCCACGGGTATGCCAACTCCTGAAAGGATCTTTATTGCCTTCTCATCCCTGTGAAGGGCCTTCTCACTTATATCATAGGAGCCGAGGGTGAGAAGGGTGGTTATGAAGTATTTCAGATTTTCAGGGAATGTCCTGTCAAGTTTGTTCTTCAGTCTCAGGGAGGTCTCCACAAAATATTTTCTATAAAGAAACCAGAGCTCAGAGGCAACTATAGCACCATAGGTAGAAAAGACTATACCAAAGGCAGCTATGGCAGAGGTGAAATGGGGAGTCATGAATACATGAAAACCCCTAAAGGGCTGCTGAAGGTGGAAAAGGAGAGGCATAGGTGCAACAAAGAGAAGGGCAAAGGAGAATACAAGAGAGAATCTTGCCATATCTTTGAGCTGTTTTATTCCGAAGACATGATAAAGGGATGAGAGTACAAAGGCTCCAGCAACAAGGCCTGTCATAAAGGGATAGAGGACTATCTGGATGCTCCAGTAGATATATTCATTGGGATAGACAAAGAGTTCCTTTATAGTCCACTCCTCACCATGAACAACAGGATTACCAAGATTTATCGCGAGAGTAGTTATGGTGCTTAAAAATCCCGGCATTATCTCACCTCCTTGCTGAGGCCTATGTAATAGACCTGGGGCTTTGTTCCATATTCATCCTTTAGAACCGATACCCTCTCCTTCATGATTATCTTTGTGACAGGGTCATCAGGGTCTTTTATGTTACCTATATTCCTCGCACCAAAGGGACAGGCCTGAACGCAGGCAGGTTTAAGACCTTTTGTAATCCTGTGGTAGCAGAAATTGCATTTCTCTGCAACCTTATATACAGGATGGAAGAACCTCACTCCATAGGGGCATGCCATTATGCAATATCCACAGCCGATACACCACTTTCTATCAACAAGAACTACACCATCAGGTGCCTGATAGGTTGCACCAACAGGACAGACCTGAACACAGGGAGGATTCTCACACTGGTTGCAGAGCTTCGGGACAAAGAAGGCCTTTTCTATTTCTTCTGGTTTTATGTCTTTATATTCTCCTCTTCCAAGGTCAACCCTGGAGGTGATGAATCCATCCCTTGCACCCTTTGGTGTGTCAGCAAGGAGTCTGCCATCCTTCGTTAAAATGTATCTTTCAACCCATGTCCTTGTGACATTTGCATTATAAGGAACTTCGTTTTCGAGTTTACAGGCCCTCACGCACATACCACAGCCAACACATTTATAGGTATCAACGAGAAAGACCCATCTCGTACCCTGTTGTTTCTCACCAAAGATATTCTGTGGTTTGATTAGCTCCAGAAAGGAAGAAGAAAGGACAAGGCTACCACCTGCTATTAATGTCTTTTTCAGAAACTCCCGCCTCGTCATCTTGACCTACCGAGGTTTGGTTTATGGGGATTGTGACACATGGAGCATTCAATCCCTGGATTATGCTTATCAGGATCAATTCCCCTGATATTTGACCTGTTGCTCGTTGGATAAGGGAGATAGGTATGACACCTGAGACAGAGCTCCCTTGACCTGTCTATAGAGAGTTTCAGTGGCTCTGATGGATGGTCTATGGCAGGGCCGTGACAGTTCTCGCACTGGATAATGGCATGGGGAGAGCCCATAAGGTTCTTGTAATTATCAGGATGACAATCCTTACAGTACTCCATGCCCTGATATTTAACCTTGACCTGTTTCCACTCCTCTTCATTGGATTTTCTATGCCAGCCATACATGTAGCCCCTTTCGTGAATTCCGAAATCCTTTGGCACATAGAAAAACCTTACTATAAGCACAATAGCCACAAAGGCAAGAAAGACAAAGAAGGGTCTTAATACATGCATAATCTTAACGCCTCTCTAATGTTTTATTCTGCCCTTTATGAGCAGAAGACCTACCTCCACCTCATCTCACCCTTAAGGCTCTTTTGTCTTGAGTTTTATCTTTACCCCACACCCGTCCAAAATAAAGTTTTAATGGGCATAAGGCTGAAGTAAGCATTAAGAGGTAGGGGTTAGGGATTAGGGGTTAGTCTACTCCCTACACCCTACTCCCTAATCCCTAAATCCTGAAGCCTATTTGAGGCCTTATGCCTATTTTAAAAGCCTCTTCCAATTTGTTTTGGACAGCAGTGTCTTTACCCCTTTATAAATGCCTTCGGGTCTTTATATTCATGGCACTGGGTGCAAGTGGTCTTTGCCTGTTCTGGGGTAACACGCCATACATGGGGTTTATGACAATTCATGCAATTCTTTCCAACCATCTCGAGGTGACCACCATGTTTCCCAACAAAGGGTGTATTCTGGTGGCATCTCAGACAGTCCTGTGCATCAGGCTTCACCTTTGTGTGTGGTTTATGGCACTCATAGCAATAAAACTGCATTGGTGCATTCCTGGGGACATTTATCTTTTTTGCCTTTGCAATAAGCTCTTTTGAGGGAGTGAAGTATTTCACATCTATAGTGCCATCCTCTATAAGCTTCTTCCTTATACTCTCATCTGTGCTGTGGCAGAAGAGACACTTGTTCCTTCCTGGTTTAAGGTCAACAGTCCTGTCTGTATGGCAGTTTATACATGCAAGGGCCTCCATACCACCATGAACCTCCCTATCCTGATGGCAGTTCTTGCAGAATTTTTCTTCAGGAAGGAACCGGTGGACAATATAGCCGTGACACTTAGAGCACTCCACCTGCTCCATGAAGACATGCTTTGCATGATACCTGCTCTTTGCAATACTTGGTGCATTTGGATATTTTTCATTCCTCTCCCAGTGGCACCTTATGCAGAACTTCCACGGTACTATTACCTTGCCATGTCTCGGTGGAACAGAGGTGGGTCTGTAAAGAACAAAATTTATTAAAAGTTTATTCTGTTCAGGGATGCTGAGGTGATGGCACTCATGGCAGTTTATTCCTGCATGCTCACTCTTCTCCCAGGCTGCAAAGGCTGGCTTCATCAGGTGACAGCTTATGCAGAACTTTGGATTATTCTGGGTGAAGTCATAAAACCTGAAGGCAATATAACCACCACCAACAAGGATTATCAGGGCAAGGACAGCAATTATGATCTTTCCCTTAAGGGGCATGCCCTCTCTCAACCAGTAAAAAGGTTTTAGAACTTTCCTTAGAAAACCCTTCTTCTCTCCTTCAGCCATCTATTGAACCTCCTTTTGAAATCAGAAATGAAACAAAAAACTCGAAAATTTTAAAACATTTAACATGAACTTGTCAAACAATACTTTCGAGCCAGATGAAGAGGACATTCTCTGCAAGGAATGTAATGCCAGCAAGGCTCCAGAGAAGCCTCTCTCCTGTCTTTAATGATGACCTTAAAAGGCAGAGCCCTATAACAGAAAACCATATAATAGAGACCCATTTAAGACCCCAGGGAGAGACCCAGAGTATGAGCAGGGATATATAGTAACCAAGGCAGATAAAGGGAATCAGTATCCATGCCTTAGAGCTTAATTTAATCTTCTCTTCAATAGTGTTACTTACCTGAGTATCCCTTAATCTGGCCCTCCTTATCCTGATAGCTCCGAATATATAGACCTGCCACCAGGCCCCAAAGAAAAGGAACATTACTCCGTATCTGTCGAATCTTGAAAGGCTCTCTGTCTGGAGGGGAAAGAGTCTGTATTCAAGGGAGCCTATGGTAAAGATAAAAAGGGCTGGAATAAGGACGATGAATAGAAAACCTGAAATCTCAAGAAGGTATATACCTGTTGAAGAGGCTCCGGACTTCTTTTCATCCCTTGCAAGGAGAAAGAATTCAATTCCCAGAATAATAGGGACAAGGAGATAAGCAATCTCCTGATACCTGTAAGTCTCCACCCCGTTACCTCCTTATTAACAGGCTACAGACCGATTTTTTTAAGGTATTATATTATTTTTCTTCGGTCTAAAGCCTCTTCATTACTTCAAAGGCTGACCTTACTGTCTTTTCTATATCCTTTTCAGAATGGGCTATTGATAAAAATCCTGCCTCAAACTGGGATGGTGCAAGATATATCCCCCTTT
>Ga0272445_1000781_pt1 | contig 27368 bp, 26 predicted proteins | sample YNPCB0031_FD_194404 | JGI IMG/M metagenome (GOLD analysis project Ga0272445, IMG submission 194404) | Hot spring sediment microbial communities from Yellowstone National Park, WY, United States - YNP-CB-003-1 | ecosystem: Environmental > Aquatic > Thermal springs > Hot (42-90C) > Sediment... | reverse complement strand
CATCCATAAACCTCTACTATATCGCCTACTTCTAATTGTTCAACTATATCTCTAAGTCTTTTAGCTGGCTCATAGACAGCTATAGTTACACAACACACGTTATCACAGAGCTCGAAGAATAAGTGGCCACCAATATGCCTTCTAGGCTTAGATGAAACTATGCCTTTAGTTGAGATACAAGTATATGGTCTAATATCACATATAGAATTAACTGGGTATATATGGCTATCTGTGTGTTGATTTGTCCTATAAATAGCGTAGTATTCTACAGGCTCACATATTTTAACATGTCTAAATGCTTCTACTAATATAACTGGGTCTTCTCCGCGGAGTCCTAGGAGAACTGGGTCTAATCCACGTGGAGTTATAAGTACTCTGCCTGATTCATAGTCGTAGTTAAGAATCATTTTATCACCATATAACCTATCAATCTCTATAATACTCTCAGAGTCTACACATCGTGGTTTACCACAATTCTCACGTAGTCTATATGCTAATAGTTCATATGTGTAATCAGTATTTCTCATAGTATACCCTATAGCTGCTAAAGCACCAATTACTCCTCGTTTACCCTTAACACAATATATTCTCGTAGTAGGTGATTTAATTAAAACCCTCTCAGCGAGACTTAAGGGTATAACGTCGTGAAGGGCTTTTATAGCTAACATCTCGAAAACGCTAGGAACACTCCCGGTGTGAACTACTAAGCAAGGCTGGTGTTTAGGGTCTTTGAGATCACTAGTGTATTCTTCAAGCATAGTTACTAATAGGCCTATTATATCCTCTACACTACCCTCGGAGTTAACTAAGAGTCTTAGTGCTGTAGCACCATTACCCCTAGTCTTCCATGGAATACTAGGATTTAATCTTACAAGGTTAGGATAATCTGTGAAAACTACTCCTCGCTTATAGAGCTCCCAGGCAACTATAGTTGTATAGTGTGTTGTACACCCACCGCTCTTCGCGTCAACATCATCTATTCCTATGTGAACCTCAATCATCTCTTACCCTCAAGTCTACATAACACACCTGCAACTATAATTGGGAGTATTATTGTCGCGTCACCATAGACAACTATGTGTTTACTTGTTGGTTTTAATTTACCCCAACTAATAGCTTCACGTGGTTGAGCACCACTGAGACTACCATCGTATTCTACAGCGGTAGTCACGTATATAGCGTAATCTAATCCCTCTTTGAGTTGAGCCCACCATATAGTATGGTGTTTACTAATACCACCACCAATAATTAATGCTCCAAGCCTTCTAGATGAAACTACTAACTCAATTATCTTCTTCTCATCACTAATAATATCTAACTCTAATCCCAGTGCTGGATAATTAAAAACAACTTGTGAGCCAAAAGCACCATCATAAATTCCCGGTATGAAAACCGGTATTTTCTTTTCAAAACTAGCTCTGAGAATACTGTGTTCATCACTAATTCTCTTACCAACCTCCCATAACACCTCATAAACACTCCACTTCTTTTTAACTCTAACCAGTTCCTCAAAGAGATTTCTCGCAAATTTCTCTACTGCTAATCCATAGCTCTCAACAGGAACTAAGACATTACCTAATCTATGAATTTCAAGTGTTCTCAATACTGCGTCATCGTAGCCCCAATCACCCTTATAATACTTATGCCCAGTTCCACGTGCAATATCATGATCTACTGTGCCACAGGTAGTTATTACGGCGTGAAACCAACCACTCCTCACAAGTTGAGCTAATATCCCTCTTAAACCAGTAGCCACCAAGTTACCTGTAAACGAGAGTATTCTAGTAGCTTCAGAGTCCTCTATCATTTCTCTCAATATATTCACTGCTCTAGCCACATGACCAGCCATAAAGCCATGAGCTCGCTCAAACCCCTCCACTAGGTCACAAATACTCATATCAACGCTAATAACATAGTCAATTATAGGTTCCTCTAAGATCTTACTCCTCATTTCCTCCATAACATCCCCCAGACAGAGATCTAGAAAAACCATATTATTAAGTATGTGAGAAACGTAATTTATTTAACCATGAGATCTAAGAATTGAATTCGAGATATCTTAATGTAGGAAAACAGCTACATGTAAAGCCAACATGCTACGAAGTGTTCTTTTCTAGTAGTCACTAAGGGGGGTTCTTCTCTCTTACACTTCTCTGTAGCATATGGACATCGAGGGTGAAATCTACAGCCTAGTGGAGGATTTATAGCACTTGGGGGCTCTCCAATAGGCTTTAATGAGCTCTCTAAGCTTTTTTCTTCAAGTAGTAGTGCAGATGATATTAATAACTTAGTATATGGGTGTAATGGCTCTGATAAAATAGTGTCTGCAGAACTCTTCTCTACAATTTTCCCGAGATACATAACTCCAATAGTATCAGCCATGTATCTTGCAACTGAGATATCGTGTGTTACGAGTATGTAAGATAAGTTTAACTTTTCTTTTAAGTCGAGGAGTAGGTTTAATATTTGAGCTTGTGTTGAAACATCTAGAGCTGAGGTGGGTTCATCTAGTAGTAATAGATCTGGCTTTATACTAATAGCCCTAGCTATAGCTACTCTCTGGGCTTGCCCACCGCTAAGACTCTGTGGGCTTTGATCTAAGATGCTCTCAGGTAGCCCAACAAGCCTGGCAAGCTCATGTACTCTACTTAAAACCTCTTCACGCGGTATTTTCAAGTGTAATTTCAATGGTTCAGCTATAATGTCAAATACTCTCATTCTGGGGTTTAATGAACCCTGTGGGTTTTGAAATACTGCTTGAACTCTACGCCTATACCACTTAAGATCACTCTCTCTCCTATTAGTTATGTCGACATTATCAAATACTATTCTACCAGAGTATATGTCAACAAGTCTTAATATTGCTCTTAGCACAGTGGATTTGCCACAGCCAGATTCACCTACGAGAGCGTATATTTGTCCTCTCTCAACTGTGAAGCTGACGCCATCAACAGCTTTTATATAGCTAACTATTTTTCCAAATAATCCACGCCTTATTGGAAAATAAACTTTTAAATCCTGGACTTCAAGTAGGCTACTCAGGTAATATCACCTCGAGTAGAGATTACAATAGACCCTGCGATCACCTATTTTCACGTAGTCTACGCTCTCAAAGCATTTATCACGTGCACTTGGACATCTATTTGCAAAAGGACAACCCGACACCTCTAAGCGTGGATCTAGTGGTTCACCCTGTATGTGAATTATTCTAGATACTCTATGAGAACTCCTAGGTATTGATGCTAGTAAGCTCTTAGTATATGGGTGTAATGGCTCCTTAATAATATCTAGAGTACTGCCATCTTCGACGATTACACCGGCATACATAATTGCCGTTTTCTCACAGACCCTTAATGCAACACCTAAATTGTGTGTTATTAATACTAAACTTGTACCCTCAGACCTCACGAGTTCTTTCAGTAAGCTTAGAATTTGAGCTTGAATAGTAGCGTCAAGCATTGATGTTGGTTCATCAGCCACTATTATTTTAGGCTTAGTGAGTATCGCTGCACCTATAGCTGCTCTCTGTAACATTCCTCCTGAGAGTTCATGTGGGTAAGATTTTAACACTCTATCAACATCAGGCATGCGGACTTTCTTTAAAACATCAACTACTATGTTACTAGCCTCTCTCTTTGATATCCCAAGCTTACTAATAGCTATATCTTCTAGGTGTTCTCCTATAGTGTGTAGTGGGCTAAAAGTTGCTAAGGGATCTTGGAATATCATCGTTATCTCTCTCCCCTTAATTTTATCAATAACGTCTCTGCGGGCTCTTAACAAGTCTATATCATTGTAAATTATACTACCACTCTTTACAACAGCATTAAGTGGTAATGCTAGTGAAAGAGCTACTCCAAGTGTTGATTTACCACTACCACTTTCACCTACAATACAGAGTGATTCGCCACTACAGAGTTCTAAATCTACTCTCCTCACAGCGTGTATTATACCGCTGAGTGTATAGTAATCTATACTCAGACCTCGAATAGATAATAGAGGTTTACTTGTACTCATCAAGTATTACCTCTTAGCAACAATGCTTCTTAATCTAGGATTCATATATTCTTTCACCGCGTCACCAAGTAAATTAAAACCTACAACTGTTACTAAGAGCACGAGTCCCGGAAAGAAAGTTATCCAGTAAGCTTTACTAACATAAACCCAGCCCTCACTTATCAGCCTACCCCACTCAGGTATTGGTGGTGGTACTCCAACACCTAGAAAACTGAGGGCTGATGCCTCTAATATAGCGGAACCCATATCTAGCATTGCTTGAGTTACTACTGGGATAAGGGAGTTGGGCAAAATATACTTAGTCATAATTGTAAACTTACTTAGTCCTATTACTTTAGCGGCCTCTACATATAGTGCTGATTTAACAGAATTTACACTAATATACATTAATCTAGCGTACCAAGGCCACCAAGAAATAGCCAGGGCTATAATCGCGGTTAACACACCACGTCCAAGAACACTTGCAAACGCTACTGCTAATAGGAGTGGTGGATATGCTAAGAACATATCAGTGAGTCTCATTAAAACAGTACCAATAATGCCGGCTAAATAGCCTGCTACTAGTCCAACAATAACACCTATTATTAATGAGAGGCCGACAACGCACACTGCTATTATGAGCGAGTATCTTGAACCTAAAATAACTCTATTCAACATATCTCTCCCATATGCATCTGTGCCAAAGGGATATTCTGGTGAAGGAGGTTGAAACGCTTTATTTAAGTCATATGTAACTCCCCAGGCATCTTCAGGCTTAGTAAGTATATATGGCGCTATACACCCTAAGATGATAAAAGCTACTACTATTATGAATCCAGTAGTGTAGAGTGGTCTTTTAACTAGGAATTTAAAGAAGTCACATGGAAAAAGACCCACTAGAATTTCACCCTAGGATCTATCCATGCATGTATAATGTCGACTACGAGGTTGACTAGGGAGTATATAATGGCAACAAAGACTATTCCTCCAAGTATAGCTGGGTAATCAAAACTTAATAGAGCCATTCCCACGTAGTAACCTATGCCAGGATATACGAAAATGAGCTCTACCATTAAAGCTCCTGTAATAGTATAGCCAAAGCTTAACCCTAGAGAAGCAATTACAGGTGCAATAACGTTCTTTAAGACATATTTATAAAGCATTTTACTCCTAGGTAAACCCCATACTTCAAGTGCTTTAACATAAATTTCCTGTAGAGATTCTATAGCCATAGACCTAGTCATTCTAATCGTTAATCCCAGTGGATACATCATGAGCGTTATTACAGGTAATATCATGCGTTTAAGTACATCTAATAACACTGGAAAATTAAGCTGTATTAATGAGTCTAATATATAGAAGTTTGTAATAGGTTTAAACCCTGTCTCTATCACCAAGGAGGGATCTACTCTCATACCACCTGGCAATATTGGATACCATATGCTAAATATTGTTTGAAGCACTAAGCCTAGCCAAAATACTGGTATTGAAGCTACAATTATACTGAACACTGATATAACTTTATCAATTGCTTTACCATAACTAATAGCTGCTATAAGTCCAAGTATAACTCCAATAATAAATGCTAATATAAAAGCAGTAATTGTTAACTCTAATGTTGCCGGTAAACTAGTAATTATGTCTAAAATAACTGGTTGCCTCGTTCTCCACGAAACACCCCAATTACCCCTAAAGAAGTCTGCGAGATAATAGTAGAGTTGAACATATATAGGTTCATCTAAATGTAATTCTTTCCTAGCTCTCTCTATTTGCTCAGCTCTAGCATGAATACCCACCCAAAGTAACTCTGGTCTTGCAGGTATAACTCTTGTAATTATAAAAGAAATTATGAGAACTCCAAAGGCTACGAGAAAAAGTAATAGTATTCTCTTAGCAAGATATGTCCTCGTTATGGGCAAATTCCTTCTTACCCTCTTACATCTAACACTTGTGCAAGTATAGCTGTCGCTATAGCTGGATTAATGGCTTTGTCTAAGTTGCCTATTTTACTACGTGCGATTCTAAAGTCGATCATATCCCATAAGCCTACTCCAGGGACGTCTCTATAAAGTATTTCCTGGGCTCTCTTATATAGTTCTAAGGCTTTATCAGGATTTACTCCTTCGAGTCTATAGGCTTCTATTATTAAATCATCGAATTCTCTATTCTCATAGTAAGATAGATCGAATACTTTGTTTTCACTATGAAAGCAGTAGAGAAAGGTTTTTGGAGAGAGCACGTCAGGCCACCAGTAAAATATAAAGAGGTCTTGGGCAGCATTAGGATCCTCCCACCCCTTCTGTGCTAAAGCCCATTGTTCCTCCCAGCTTAAAGGTCTAATCTCTACTGTTATACCCAATTGTGCTAGTGAACTACTAATGAGTTCTGAGGTCCTCTGTTCATAAATATCGCCTGCAGTATATACGAGGATCAAGGTCCTATTGATCCCGGCAGGGTAACCAGCTTCTGCTAGTAGTTGTTTGGCTAGAGTTAAATTGTATTCATATCTGAAGTTTTCAAAGTGACCCCACATACCATATGGTATAACTCCACTAGCCACTCTCGCTAAACCCGCTCTTGCTGCTTTTACTATGTCGTCGTATGGTATTGCGTGGGCGATAGCTCGACGTATTAGTGGATTATCTAGTGGAGGCTTCTTTGTATTGAAGAGTAATAAGAGGTTTTGAAAACTCAGCGTTTTAACTACAATGTAATTGGGGTCTTTTTCAAAGTCTTCTACTGTTTCAGGTGGCACATATTGTGCTATATCTATTTGACCTGCACGTAGCATTCTCTCCTGAGTAACAGCATCCTTAATTATTTTAACAATAAAAACATCTGGCGCATTAGGACTTGCTAGCGGATAACCTGCCTCTTTCCAACCCCACCAATCTGTAAATTTTTCAAGGATAACTTCGTTCTCAGGATCCCACTTTACTAGTCTATAGGGGCCACTACCAGCATCATTTCCTTTATTAAGCCACTCTGCTACTTTAGGATCTGTGAGGTTTTGTGCTCCTGCATGTTCAACTATTCTAGGACTAATTATGTAAACTCCATAGGGACATGCGAGGATCTTATTTAGTGGTGCTGGATATTTTAAGTAGAATTTAACAGTATAGTCATCTATGACTTCAATTCTCTCAACAGGTTCTAATATATAAGCTGCTTGTCCAAGCATAATTGTCCGTTCAAGAGAAGCTTTAACAGCATGTGCAGTTACAGGTGTTCCGTCATGAAAGACAGCATTTCTCCTCAGATAAAATGTCCAGACAAGTCCATCTGAGCTTACCGTATAGTTAACTGCTAATCCAGGTATGAACTCGTCTTTAATAGGATCATACCATAAGAGAGTCTCATAAACGAGAGGCAGCCATAATACAGAGTTAGAGAGCTCAGTACTGGGATCAGCTGTAGTCATTTCAGATAATGAGGCATATGTAACTATTTTCTTTGCTGACGGAGGTGGAGGCCTATGAATAAATACTATACTTGCAATAGCGATGGCAATTACAAGTATTATTAAGAATAAGGCTAATATACGTTTTGAAACTTCAATCATGAAAATCCACCTTCTATTTACCTTTATAATATTAATATACCTTTAATATTTATAAGCTTTCTTTTTTATTTAATTCGATTATAAGCCTTTAGTCGTGGTGTTGTAGTTGGGTCTTCGTTTTAAATCTGAGCTTGACGTGAAAAAGCTTGTTCTTGGTGCTACAATCCTGGCTACTGGTGGTGGAGGGGATCCTGAGGAGGGTTTTAAAGTCCTATATAAGGCTATCGAGGTAACCGGTAGGCCTGTGGAGTTAATTAACGTTGAGGATATTCCTAGTGAAGGATTTATTGTAGTACCTTACTATTTGGGTTCAATGGCGCCTGGTTTAAAGCCTAGAAAAACTATTAAAATAGTAGATCCTATTAGCAGGGCTTTTGAGCTTCTCGAGAGAGAACTCGGTGGCAAAATTGTAGGTGTTGTTGCTCCTGAAATGGGTGGATTTAATACGCCTATAGCTCTCAGTATTAGTGTCTTAAAAGGGCTTCCAACAGTAGATGGTGATGTAGTAGGTAGAGCTGCACCTGAAATACACCAGTGTACTGTTCACATATTTGGCTATTCAATGGCGCCATCAGTTCTAGTTAGTGAGACTGGGAATATTATTGTTGTTAAAGAATATGCTGATATAGATGACTATGAGTCAATAGCTAGGTATTTGTCTATTTTAGCTGGTAGATTTGTAGCAGTGGTTGATACTCCATTAACGAGGGAAAAAGCTGATAAGGCTGTTGTAAAGAACACTATTAGCCTTGCTTATAAGCTAGGTGACGAAGTTTTAAGAGCTATTGAGAGTAAAGAGTCTCCCGCTGAGAGAATTGCTAAGCTCTTAAATGGCTGGATTGTATTCGAGGGCTTTGTAGAGAAATATACGTGGAGAGATGAAAAAGGCTTCTTAAAAGGTGAAGTATATATTCGTGGTAGGGGTAGATATACTGGTAGACTTGTTAAATCATATATTATGAATGAACACATAATGGTGTGGATCGACAATGAACCCCTAGTAATGCCGCCAGACCTCTTTACACTTATAACACCAAATGGAACACCAATTACAAATGCTGTTCTAAAAGAGGGTATGGAGGTTATAGCTATAGCAGCACCAGCTCCTAGAGTGTGGAGAACACCACGTGGATTAGAGCTCTTTGGTCCACGCCACTTCGGCTTTGACTACGACTATGTTCCCGTAGAAGAGCTTATAGTTAAGCGAGGTGTTATATAACGTGAGAATACTTGTTGTAAACCCTGTTGTTCACACCACATGGGATAATATAGACCTCGAGATTTATCGCTCTTACGCGAGTCCTCAAACTGAAATTGTTGTTAAGTCTCTTCCAAGAGGACCACGCACAGTAGAGACTTTAAATGCATATTTTGAAGCTGAGAAGGAAACAGTAAATTTTGTTCTTGAAAATTACAAGGGGTTTAATGGTATTATAATTAACTGTTTTCTCGAGCCCGGTATTAATGTTCTCAGAAAGAAGCTCAGAGGTCAAGTAATTATAGTGGGGCCAGCAGAGGCTTCTTTGAGCTATGCGAGGGTTTATGGGGATATAGCTGTAGTATCTGTGGGTGCTAGTGTAGAGGGGCTTGAATTAATTAGAGAGAAGATTAGGGCTTTAGGCTTTGAAAAAAGAGTTGTAAGTGTTAGCGGTATACCATTAGGGGTTATAGATGTAGATGTTGATAAGAAACGTACAATTGAGCTTTTAATAGCTGAGTCTAAGAAAGCTTTACTTAGTGGTGCAGATGTTATAGTACTTGGATGCACGAGTTTCGCAGGCTTAGCTAAGATTATTGAGAGAGAATTAGACGTGCCTGTTATAGATCCAACATGGGCCTCAATTAAACTCCTTGAAGTATTACTTTCGAGGTGAGCTATATGGTGGAGTTTTTAGATTTTGAGTTAATGAAGGCCTCTATTAAGCTTGTAAGAGACGTGCTCAAGATCTCTAGAGGCGATGAAGTAGTTATTACAGCAGATACTGCTAGTGATTGGAGAGTAGTAATGGCTACTGCTAGAGCTACATCTATTATTGGAGGTAAACCTGTAATTTTTCTTCACGAAACCCCCGTTGGTGTTGGTAAAGCAGCAGATCCCTATCTACCGATTAAAACACTTACAGCTGTATTAACATCGGCAGATGTGTGGATCGAGTATAATAGAAACTGGCTACTCTACTCAACACCATACTGGGAGGCTGTTACACGTGGAAGAGTTAAGTACATGTGTTTAGTCGGCTTATACAGTGAGGCCATGGTTAGAATGATTGGTAGAGTAAATGTAGAGGTTATGTATAAGTTTCAGAGAAAGCTCGCTGAGATAACAGCACATATTAGACACATGCACATTACATCACCAGCAGGAATGGATGTTGTTTTCGAAAACGACCCTACAAGACCAGTATTCGTTGAAGGTGAAGTTGATGGGCCTGGGGAGTATATGTTATTTGGCCAAGTAGACTGGGCTCCGCGAGAAGACAGCATAAATGGCGTTATTGTATTTGATGGTAGTGTCTGGCCTCCCGAGGAACTAGGAGTTCTTAAATCACCTATAAAGCTCTATGTGAGAGATGGTAAAATATATAGAGTAGAAGGGGGGTATGAAGCAACTCTATTTGAAAAATGGCTTAGATCATTTAATGACGAGAAAATGTTCAATATAGCACACATATCCTATGGATGTAATCCAGGTGCAAAATTAACAGGCAATATACTAGAAGATGAGAGAGTATGGGGTGTAGTAGAGTGGGGTTTAGGTTCACAGTCACCAACATTTAAGGGTAAAGTTGGACCAGCAACAACACACACGGACGGAGTTTGTACCAGGCCTACTCTCATAGGTGATGGCGAAGTTATTATTAGAGATGGTGAATATGTTCACCCAGAACTATTAGATTTAGCCTTTAAACTCAAACAAGTTATGTAAAGGTGACTACCACTTGGCGAAAATACTTATTATAAATCCTGTTTCAACGACTATATGGGATAACCTTGTATATGAACATGTTAAGAAAATTATTGAGCCTACAACTCAAATTATAGTGAGAAATATTAAAGAGGCTCCACCAGCTATTGAATGTGAATATGATAAGACTCTAGCAGAACACTTGGTAGTAAGGGAAGTTATTAATGCTAATAGAGAGGGATTTGACGCTGTAATTATAAATTGCTTCGATGACCCAGGGCTTCGATCTTCACGTGAAGTCTCAGATATACCAGTACTAGGTATAGGTGAGACTTCTCTCTACTATGCATTAATTCTCGGAGATAACTTAGCGATAATATCTATAGGTAAATATTCTCTAGTAGCTTGTCGTAGGAGAGCAAGAGAGCTAGGTATTGAAAAACGCGTAGTTTATATCTCAGGCATAGAAATACCGGTATTAGAGTTAAAAAAGAACGAGAAACTCGTAAAAGAAATGCTCATAGGTGAAATTAAAAAAGCAATTGAAAACTATGGGGCAGAAGTAATAGTGCTCGGTTGTGGGGGGTTTATAGGGCTATCAGAAGAATTGTCAAGAGAGTGTGGTGTTCCAGTAATAGATCCAACTCTAGTAACAGTTAAAATAGCTGAGAGTACAGTAAAATTAAGATGTACTCACAGTAGAAAATTCCTTTTAAATAGGCTTAAAACACCTTATTTTTAACTTTAAACTACAGATTTAACATCAAGTAAGCCATTACTTTTGCATCGCTCACAATATTATCTATTTTTGCATATTCATTAGGCATATGTGCAGTATCATCTACTGTGGACCATGCTGCAGCTGGGATACCTAATCTCCTAAAGAAAGCGGCTACAGTACCTCCACCTATACCGCCAATTCTTGGTTCAATACCTCTTAGTTCCCTTAGAGCTTTAACTAATCCTTGCACTATAGGCGAATCTAACGGTGTAGGCGGTGCCGCGTCTAATCGCTCAATAATTTCTAAATTTAACGCTGGGTATCTAATGTCACCAATTATTTTTTCATATTTATTTGAAACCTGTTCAAAGATTAATTTAAAGTCTTCTAGAAGACTGTCTACAATATACTCTGGTAATATTCTACAATCATATACTACTTCGTGTTCACCTGGAATTATATTTGGGGATTCAGAGGGGTTTTTAACCATTGTGGGTTCACAGGTGGTTATTGGTGGATCAAATAATTCATTTTTAACATTATATTTCTCTCTGAGAAGTTTTTCGAGGGCTATAATATAGTCTGCTGCTACTCTATGGGGATTAAGCCCTTTATGAGGTGTACTAGCATGTACTTGGATACCCTTAATTCTCAGTTTAATCCATAATATAGATTTCTCAGCTACCTCTATAAAGTCACCATTACTCGTTCCAAAATCTGGTACTAGTGCTACATCATTATCACTAAACATATACCTGTAGTTCTCTACTAGATATCCGAGACCATATTTTGAACCAGCCTCTTCATCACTAACAAACGCTAATACAATAGTCCTCCTGGGCTTAACACTCTCCTCGAGGAGAGCTTTAGCCGCTATGAGTGAAGAAACTAGTGATTGACCATTATCTTCAGCACCTCTACCATATACTTTACCATTTTTAACAATAGGTTCAAAGGGCTTAGTCACAGTCCACGCGCTGAGATCTCCTGGGGGAACAATATCTAAATGTGTGAGAATCCAGAATTTATCTTCAACACTTCCCTTAATAAAAGCTAATATATTTGGCCTAACCCCACATTTAGCCCTAGAATCAGGCACATTAATAACCTTAACATCATCAAAACCCCACTCCCTAATAACCTCATAGAGAAACATAGCTTTCTCATATTCACCTCCACCACCATAAGCAGGATTCACAGCAGGCCTCTTAAGAAGCTCAACAAGTAAATTAACACCATAATCTCTGAGAAGATCTACTCTCTCAAATACCCCCATATCACAGCCCCCCATATACATGTAAAAACGGGGGAAGGTAATAAGTGGAGAGATATTGAATTTAAAATTTAACTAATACGTGAGAATTAAGAGAACTTTACACGGTTTCACTTTACACTATCACTTAAATGTTAATTTAAATGACGTAGTGAATCTCTAATTTAAAGAACACGTATTTTTATTAAAGACTATATAGTCTAAATGTAGAGTTAGTAAATTAAAATAAAATTAAAATAAGGGATCTTTATGGGTCATGTAGTAGCGAGAGTTTTATTAAAGGGGTTTAAGAACTCTGTTGAGCTTAATGCTTTAGTTGATACTGGAGCATCTATAACTATTATTGATAAGGATTTAGCAGATTTTATTGGTGTTGAATATACGAGTAGAGAAAGAACTCTTGTCACAGCTTCAGGTGAAGTGCTTCGTGGGAGAGTTGCAGTGATCAGGGAATTTATTATCGAAGGCGAGTTTTTAGATTATGAAAGAGTGCTTGTAGTTAACTTCAACGAAAACGTTAAGAAAATTCTTAGAGGTATGGGTGTCAGCGATCTAGTGATCTTAGGGTTGACAACTGTGGAGTCAGCGGGATTTATACCTGACACGAGTACTGGTAAACTTAAAAAGACTGAGATGTTTCTATTCTAGTCTTTGAGTATTCTTGAAAATTAGTCTTCATGTTTAATTTTATGCTTACTTGTAACTGGTTCTACGTGTACTGTTGTCTCATATCCCAATTCGCTTTTAATTTTCTCTTCTACTAGTGTAGCTATTTTGTGTGCTTCTTCAAGCGTAATTGTGTCTGGTAAATCTACGTGTAGTGTTACTTCTACGTGTTCACCATATTTATGAACATGTATGTGATGAACGCTTAGTATTGTTGGACTAGCATTTTTAGCTATGTATATGATCTTCTCAATAATATTCTTCTCGGGAGCTTTGCCGAGTAATTCACTTGAGGCTTCAAATACTAATTTAACAGCTACATAGAATATTATTAATGAGAGAGCTAATCCAGCAGCACCATCAAACCACCAATACTTACTACCAATAAATATAGCTATTGCTAGAATCCCTGTTACAAGTGCATCAGATCTATGATGCCACGCATCACCTCTAATAGATTGAGAATTATACTTATCTGCTAGTCTAAAAGCCCATTGTGCAAGTAACTCTTTAACAAGAGCAGAAAAAGCTAATATAATCACTAGTATTAATGAGAATACTAATGTAGATGCCTCTAATAGCTTCCTATAACTCTCAACACTAAGTTCATAGGCGACAAACCCTAATACTACTCCAATAATTAGAGATGCTATGAGCTCTGCGCGACCATGACCAAATGGGTGTTCATAGTCAGGTCTTCTATAAGCTATTTTAAATCCAACTATGAGAATAGCTGAGGTTAAACTATCTGATAATGTGTGTATGGCGTCAGCTATAATAGCTATCGAGTTAAAGAGTAATCCATAATAAAACTTCACAATAAAAAGCAATACATTCACCACTATTGAAACAACACCCTCTAAATAACCAGCCCTCTCACGCTCAGCGCACATATTAAAACGCCAAGAGTTTTACTATGTACATAAAAGACTATAAGTAGAAGGAAGAAAAATATTTTGTGAAAGCATAATAGGGGGCTTCATAAATATCTAACGTACAAGGGTGCTATGTTAATTTTATTTATAACATTAGTTTTATTGATGTCTTTTCTTATTAGTTAGATCTTAGTGTTCCAAGACGGTGTATAAACTAAGATATTGGATAAATGTGTAAATAGAGATATTTGTTATGGATATAGTTTAAAGATCTGGAATATGTCTGCGAGCTCTTTTAATACTTTTTCAGTATCACTTTTACTTGGGACTTCAAAAATTATGTCTACTGCTGCGTGACCTACTGGTATATTAATACTAAATCTATCGTGTTTAACATCTATTACGTTACATCTATATTTATAAAGGATTTTGAGTGCTTTGTAGAGTTGGCCTGGGATATCGGGCATTATTAATCTTAATGCTACAACTCTTCCTTCAGCAACTAATCCCCTAGTAACAACTCTATATAGGGTTGTTAAGTCTATATTACCACCACTCACAATTAAAATTATTTTCTTACCTGAGTTATTTAAATATCCTTCAAGCATAGCTGCTAGTGGTAGTGCACCAGCCCCTTCTACAACGATCTTAGCTCTCTCCATGAGTAAATATATAGCTCTTGCAATAGAGTCTTCACTAACTTTTACGACGTCGTCAACAACATTATTCATAATTTCAAATGTGATATCACCAACGCTCTTAGTTAAGACGCCATCAGCTAAACTCGGCCCTATATTAACTGTTAATAAGGTACCAGCTTTTCTGGACTCGTAGTATTTAGGTGCTACTTCAGGTTCGACGCCAATAACTTTAACACTGGGTTTTAACTTTTTCAACGCTACTCCTATTCCCGAGATCAATCCACCACCCCCAATTGGGACTAATACAGCGTCAACATCGCCAAGTTGACTTAGTATTTCTACGCCTATTGTTCCTTGTCCCGCGATAATTTCTTCATCATTAAATGGATGTATAAAAAGAGCTTTAGTATCCTCAGCTATTTCTACAGCTTTCTTATAGGCTTCATCATATACCTCACCATAGAGAATAACGTTTGCACCATAACTCTTAGTAGCGTTTATCTTGTAGATAGGAGTTGTCTCAGGCATGACTATAGTTGCTTTAACGCCGAGAACAGATGATGCAAAGGCTACTCCTTGAGCGTGATTACCACTAGATGCAGTAATTACTCCTCTATTCTTAGCATCTTCTAAGTGCCTATAGATTTTAAAATAAGCTCCTCTTATTTTAAAAGCCCCAGTCTTCTGCATATTTTCGAGTTTTAAGTAGATGTTACAGCCTAACATATGAGATATTGATAAACTATGTTCTAGTGGGGTCTTATAGGCTACATTATACACAATATTTTCAGCTTCACGTATTAGAGTCCATATCCTACTAATGCGATTATTCAAAATTAAGCACCAAGTTTATGAACAATAAGATTCCTTTTATAAATTCCCATGTAGAGTAAAGCGCACTTAGTACTTCACACCTCATATTAAAACACATAGATCTACGTAGGAATACTTTACATAGTCATTTTATTTCCAGTTTTCATTTATCTTGTAATAAGAGAGTTGGTTTTATCCGCGAGTTTAGGGAGTACTATGAGTATAGAGCTTAAAGTATTAGAGGCTTTATTAGCTAAGAGGAGAGTTCTGGTTAACGAGTTGACTAATCTTCTTAACTGTAGTGAGGAAATTGTTCTTGATATTGTAGCGAAATATAGTAGTGTAGTAAGAATGTCTGCTAGCGAATTACTTGTTTTAAATCCACTAGAATTAGCACTTCTACTTGTTGAGAGAGGTGTTGAGTTAAGGAGGATTAGTGAACATCTTAGTTGGCGTGACTTCGAGGTATTTTCTTCTAGAATTCTCGAGGAGTTTGGATACATAGTTGAGCGTAGTGTTAAATTGACCTCTCCAGTGAGATTTGAAATAGATGTTCTCGGAGTAGAACCTGTTAGTGGATTAACACTAGTAATTGACTGTAAACACTGGTCTCTCATGGTGAAGAGTAGATTAGTAGAGGCTGCTGAGAGGCACTTTGAAAGAACATTTAAATTAGTTAGGTATTGTTCTCGCGTGAAGCAGAAATATAGGGTCTTAGATAAGGCTTCTAGACTAATTCCACTCATAGTTACACTTACAGCTCCGGGTATTAGAGTACATAGTAATGTACTACTAGTCTCTATAAGAGAGTTTCCGGCACTATTAAGAGACATACATTTAGTATTGGACTATTATGATGTTAAACCACTACAATTACAGCGGGGTTAACGTGTGTTTTAAATAGCTCTAGGAGTTATAGTAAACATGGTGGCGAATTTGACTCGCGTAGTATTACCTGAAGCTAAAATATTTAAGGAGATAATTGATGCTATTAGTAACTTGGCCGATGAGATCTCGATTGTGTTAAATCCTGATGGCATGGTTATGAGGGCTATGGATGTTGATCAATCTTCACTATTAGAAGTAAACTTCCCTAAAGATATGTTTTTAGAATACGAGGTTGAAGAACCACAAGTTATAGGCGTCTCTGTAGGTAACTTAAAGAAGGTACTTAAACACTTAAAGAAAGGTGAAAATCTCACAATTATACCTGAAGGAGACTATGTTAAGTTCTCTATTGGAGAAGGTGGTGTATCGGCGAGGAGATTTAGATTTAGAAATCTAGAAGTGACTACACCTCAAATACCAGAACTAGAATTACAGTTCACAGTGTCAGCTCAAATTATGACGCAGGCTTTGAAAAAAGCTCTTGAAGATATTGAGGAGGTTGGGGGTAGTGCAGAGTTTAATGCTAAAGAAGAAGCTTTAATAGTTAGGGCTGTAGGCGTGGGTAGAGTTGAAGTTAGATTTGCGAAAGGATCTCTTGCAACAATATCATTAGAAGTGAAAGAACCTGCTAGTGCAGTATATGATGCCGCTAAGTTAACAAATATACTCTCAGTAACCAAGATCTCTGATATCGTTAAACTTGAGTTTGCAAGTAAAATGCCTCTTAAAGCGGAGTTTATTGTGGGCTCTGGTAAAGTAACTTATTTACTAGCACCTTTTGAAACAGCTTAATTATATTCTTGGTGCATTTTTTGAACTCTAATACCTCTTTACTAGTACACGTTGTTTTCTCAGCTCTCAACACCATTACTAAGAGATTTAATAGCTGTGAGTATACAGTACTAAATGATATCGCCACAGTACTATATGGTCTTATTAAGCCAGTTGAGGAAGTGAGATATCTAATTAGTGAAAATAATGTTGAAAACATATTAAGCACTATACTAGAAGCTCATGGAGTACACGAACACTATGAAGAAGCCTTGAAAAAACTAAGAGAACAGGGGTTAATAGCGATATCTACAGTATTCTACCCATTAGTAGTTATTGAAATAGCCTCTGGACGCCTAGACAAAGATGTCTTATTTAATACTCAACTAGTTGATCTGGGGGAGTACAAGATGTGTATACCTAGATTAGAATACTTAATAACTAAGCTCTTATCAATGAAACTCTACCCTTATACACTATATGGATATACATTACTCTTCACGTGGCTTAATACTAGACAACTAGATTTAAAACTATTAGCAGGTTTACTTAAAAACGCTAATATAGATGTTAAAAATGTAATTAGAGAGCTGGAATCTATATTTGACCACTTATCGCTATTTAAGCCTCAAGAACTAGATAAAAGCTCATTTGAGTACTTAAAAGCCTTGCTAATTAGTTAAGTAGAGAGGTGGGTGTTAGAGTGTTCATAGGTGATCTGGATGTCGGGTGAAAGCGTATTTGCAAAAATACAGCCGCAATCACCTGGTCAAGAAGAAGTAGTTAAGGTGTTAGCTGATAAGAAATATGAGATTGTAGGATTATTTGGACCCACAGGAAGTGGTAAGAGCCTGTTTAGTATAATGTATGGTTTAGACTCTGTTATAACTGGCAGATATAGGAGATTTATTATTACGAGGCCACTAATAGATGTTGTTAGTGGTAGAGAGATCTCGGCGGCGGATCTCGGAGAACTCTACTATAAGATAATTCAGTCATATATTGAAGACCTAGTCTCAGGGTTTATAGAGTGGAGTAAAGTTCAAGAGTTAATTAATAGAGGTCAAGTAGTCATAGCTGATTCACATTATTTGAAAGGTAGGACTTTTGATGACTCAGTAATACTACTTGATGACGCTCAAAGCCTCCCAGTTGAGAGTGCTATTGAGGTTATTACTAGGCTTGGTAGAAATAGTAGATTAATTATAGCTGGAGACCCAGTATTTCAGAGGAGTATTGGTAGTCGCGACTCAGCTTCAATGCTCCGTGAGCTGTTACTAGGCGAAGAAAATGCCAGAATAGTTGACCTTGGACTAAAAGACATTGTAAGACCAGGTGCTAAGAGGGGTATTAAGCTACTACTAGAATCTAAGATGAGGAGTAGACAATTAGACGACATAGAAAAGAATGTTTTAAACTCTGCGCGCGTACATGCACCAGACGCTGATATTGTGACTATTGTTAATATAGTGGATCTCAAGAAAACATATAATATTACTAGTGAACATGCTCCAGACGTCTTAATAATTGCTAAGGAGGGTTATCAAGGTAGAGTTATTGGTAAGGGAGGAGAGAGGGTACAAGCTATTGAAAAAGATACTGAAATGAAAATTAGAGTTGTAGAATTAACACTAGATTTTAAACCATTTATTAGAGCAGTACACCCGGTGAGCTGGATATATAAACACGTAGTTGATGTAGATTTTGCAGGACCAAATCTTGCAGTTAAAGTGGAGAGTAGTGCTTATGGTGCTTTTGTTGGTCAAAAAGGTATACATGTTAGATTCATAGATCACTTCTTCAGAAAAATACTTGACACAGGCGTGAGATGCTATGAGGTAGAAGTAGAAGAAGAGAAGAAAACAGAGAAGAAGACTAGGAGAAAATAGTAGTTCCCCCTACTGGCGGCAACAAGTTCTCTGCTTATATAACATAGTATATGACAGTAGGATTAAGATGACAATTAGAGCTAATAGTGTAATTACCCATAGTAGATTACTAGTTTTAAATGGTTTTTGCATCTGAGTAGTAAATTCCTCTATTTCACTAGTAGTGGGCTTTGTTTCAGGGGTTTCTGTTATAGTGCGAATAGGGCTTAAAGGTGAAGTTGTATTAGGTGTTCTAGGTGTTTGTGTTGTAGTATATTCCTGTCTCCCCTTAGCTAGTTCTTCAACTACTCCTTTGAAGTATTCGTAAACAGCGTTTAAAGTTATATTTTCGCCAATAGTATTCCTAATGGTGTTTTCTGTAAATACTGCTATGACTTGTGTAGCATTTATAGCTCTGTGGAGCTCTATAAAGTTCTCTACGGCTTCACTAGGTACACGAGTCTCTCTAGTATATTCTTCAATTACAAATGGATATATTATTAGGGAGCCTGCCAAGAGATCTATGGATATCCATCCAAGCCCTTGTACATAAACAGCTGTGAACGCGTGTGGTCCATTGTTAATAAACTTATATGTTACGTTTTCAACTGGTATAGTGTAATTAAAGTTCTCAATAACAGTGTAGCCGTTAATAATAACTGCCGGTATATTGTAATAGTTGAGTAATTCTACTAGAACTCTAGACATGTCATCACAATCACCTTTTCTCGACTTAACAACGTCTTCTATAGATCTGGGAGTAGCTTCAGGATTGTACTCTATGTATACAATGTATATGAAGTATGCTGCAGTTACAGCTATTCCAAGACTAGTTGCATTAGTAATACTTATACCATAACGTGATTTAAACCAAGACTCATACTCGGGCACTACAACTTCAACTATTATTTTACTAGGCTCTTCAACATACTTCTCTCCCACATCACTCGGCACATTCTGCCCTATTTCGCTTTCACTTGGATTATAATTGGGATTTTGAAGAGCTGATTTTATGTAATCTAGTACTCTTCTCAATGGTTTAGTACATAACTTAACTCTACTAAGAATAAAGCCCTCAAAGCCTTTACCACTTTCCACGGTGAATTCAAATGCTCCTTGAGTCTCATTATATGCTACATTATAATAGACTAAGTGTTCTACTGTCTGAGTAAAACCATTAGGTAAACTTATATTTCGCGGTGTTTCAAGCAAGAGATCTTCTGTAATCGTTGAGTTATATACCACTATGCCGTTAAAGAAATAAAGCGTAAAACAATCAAACTCACTATTGCTCTGAGTTGACTCAGATGTTAATGCTGAAGGCTGAGTGATTAGGGATAATAATATAAAAATAGCTATGAGTGCTTGTTTCACAATAACACCTACTACTCCCTAATATTTATCTAGTGTTTAGTGATTAATATGGAGATTTAACATATAAGTCAACAACTACTTGGTGTAATCTTGGACCAACATTTCTCACTTTTCTAATTAGAGTAATAGTGTAGTCTCCTATTGAGAGCTCATTTAATCTCTTTTCAACCAACATACGTGCTTTACTCCTCCAGTGTTCGCCGCGATCTGTTCTCACGTGTAGATATATGTGAATCCACCCGCGCTCTTTGAGAGAATTGAGTGCGTAAGGTAAATATTCTAATGCTAGTTCAGGATATGGCATAAGTACTCTCACAGTACTTTTCACAAGCATATGTGTGGCTATGTTTTTGGAGTCTCCGAGTAGTGGTATTACTACGTCTTCAACGCGGTTGAGTTTTATATTTTCAACCATGTAGTTGTATGCATCTGGATTTATATCTACACTGTAGATCCTGCTTGGCTTAGCGTGCTTAGCAATAATGATGCTAAATAAGCCTGCTCCAGCAAACATGTTGAATATGATTTCACCAGGCTCTACTAGTTTTGCTACTCTAATATGCTCGTAGTTAAGACTTGGTGATATATATACTTTATTAATATCTACTTTGAATATGCATTTATGCTCTCTATATATTGTTTCACTCCTTAATTCTCCAGCAAGCCATATGTTTTTTCTAAGCCTATAAGATCCCTCAATACCTGGTAGTGAGGCCCATACAGATTTAATATAGGGTATTCTCCTCAAGATCTCCTCTGCGAGGGGTTTTAACTCGTTAGGGTCCATGTTGAGAGGTGTTCTAATTAACGCTATGTCTCCTATAAATTCTACTCTCTTCCAAATTCTCTTAGCAAAGTCTTCGCCAAGAACCTCTCTCGCAATTCTCTTCAATAGATCTCCTCGTGTCATTTTAAACCAGCTCTATAATACTCGCAGAGATCTTTGATAACGCATTCTATGCAAAATGTTTTCCTAGCTTTACAAGTTTCACGTCCATGCTCAATGAGTAGTAAGTGTAACTCTAAGTACTTATCTGGACTAGTGTTTCGCGCCCAGAACGAGCTGATCTCCTCGTAATTTCTCCTCTTCACAAAGCCAAGTCTATTAGTAATTCGAGTAATATGAGTGTCTACCGGAAAAGCTGGCTGATTAAAGTACATTAAGAGTACAACATCAGCGGTCTTAAAGCCTATGCCTGGCAGTTTTAGTAATAAGCGTCTTAACTCCTCTATATCTCCTCTCTCAATGTTCTCTTCGATAAGACTCTCTACATTCCTCTCGGCGAAGACCCTGGCTAATTCCAATATTTTCCTAGATCTAGTATAGTGCATTCCAGCTGGTCTAATGAGCTCTGCTAATTCACCTGGATTTATTTCAAGTACTCTTTTAGGTGTGATCTCTTTTAACCTGGACTTTAAGTTGCTGTAAGCCCTCCAAGCATTCTTATCACTAGTGTTTTGACTGAGTATGACGGCAACTATGAATTCAAAGAGTGACATTCCTCTGAGTCTGGGCACTACAAAGTCTTCTAAGTTAAGCTCGTATTTAGATTTCAATCTACTGTAAATTAAATCGCCAAGTAGCAAAAAGTTCAAGCCCCCTTTTACTTTACGGATATATTTTCTCCCTATATCTTGGGAAAGGAATAGCTTCTCTAATGTGATCTAGGCCTGCAATCCACATAACAACTCTTTCAACGCCTAATCCAAAGCCGCTGTGAGGTACACTACCATATCTCCTAAGATCTAGATACCATTTGTATTCTTCTGGGTTTAATCCCTGCTCTAATACTCTCTGATAAAGTATATTATAGTCGTCTTCGCGCTCACCACCGCCAATAATTTCACCATATCCTTCAGGAGCTAAGAGATCAAATCCGAGTACTACCTCGGGCCTAGATCTATCGATCTTCATATAGAAGCTCTTAATGCTCTTTGGGAAGTGTGTGAGGAAGAATGGTGTTTCAAACTCCATTGTTAATATTCTCTCTTCATCAGCTCCAAGATCATCGCCCCACTTAACATTAACACCTTTTTTCTGTAGTATTTCTATGGCTTCATCATACTTCACTCTCGGGTATGGTGTATTAAGAGATTTTTTAAGATTATTAATATCTCTCCCTAGGTCTTCTAACTCTCTCCTCCTTTCCTCTAATACTCTTTCTACAATGTGGGCTACTAGTCCTTCTGCAACTTTCATCATGTCCTCCATACTATGCCAAGCTGCTTCAGGTTCTAGGTGCCAGTATTCTGTGAGATGTCTACGTGTTCTAGACTTCTCAGCTCTAAAACTAGGCGTTAAACTAAACACCTTCTCGAGGACATATACTAATGCTTCTAAGTATAATTGTGCACTTTGACTTAAATACGCCTTAGTGCCAAAATAGTCTACTGAGAAGAGTGTTGCTCCACCCTCACAAGCCGAGGCTGTGAGTATTGGTGGTGTGACTTCCCAGTAGCCATTTTTAATGAAATATTCGCGTCCAGCTGTGAGAACAGTATGTTTGATCCTAAATATTTTAGAGTAACGTGGGCTTCTAATCCACAAGTGTCTATTATCCATTAAGTAGTCTATTCCCTCTCCACCCTTAATCGGGAAGTCTCTACTATACCCAATAATAGTGAAATAATCAGCTTCTATTTCAAAACCCCCTGGCGCTCTCTCAGATTCTTTAACTAAGCCACAAGTAACAACACTAGCCTCTAAACCAATGTCTTTTAAAACATCTACTAATTGCTCGCCGAGTTTACTAGCATCTACAACAACTTGAACAACACCAGTAGAGTCACGTACACGTACAAAAGCCTTCTTACCTACAACACTACGCCTATAGATCCAGCCACGAATACAAACACGTAATCCAACACATTCAGACTTTAAAATCTCCTCGATATGCTTAAACTCCAAAACACTACACCACTAGACTACTACACTGAAATATCAAGTTATACAGAGGCTTTAATAACCATGACAGCGCGTTCTCACATGAGAACATATATAACAAGAATTTTTATCTAAGCTATTTTAATCTATCTAAAAACTATTAGCAGAGTTTCCTTGCTTAGAAGGTAAATGTATTTAAATAAGTTTCTTTTGAATCATTTCAACAAGGTGTGTATAAGTATCTGCGCTATTAGTGTGGCTATAACTGATCCTGCCAGTAACCATGAAATCCTAGCTACATAGTCCATGCGCTTATCTAAACCATCTATTCTCTTATCTAATGAGTCTATTCTTTTATCTAGTGCATCAATTCTCCTATCTAGTGCATCTATTCTTTTGTCTAGTGCATTTATCCTCTTGTCTAGTGCATCTATTCTCTTATCTAATGAGTCTATTCTTTTATCTAGATCGCCTATTCTTTCAGCGAGCTGAAATACTACGCCCTCAAGTTTAGAAACCCTTTCACGGAGTTCAGAGATCTGGCTATAGACATCTCTTCGAAGAGTTTCTATTTGACTATATAATTTATCAATATCACTTCTAGTAGCTACATCTCTTAAAACAGCGTTTATTAATGATAATCTAACGTCTGGTTCTGAAACTAATAGCTCTGCAAGTCTCTTTCTAGCTCTCACATCTTCCTCGAGTAGTTTAACAATATTATCTGCTGTAATACTCAATAAGTACACCAGGCTTATTATTTGAACTAAGAGGTAAATAAAGCTTAATGATCTCTGATACATATGTATTATCTCATAGTAAGCTGATAGGTGATGATTACTTATGGTAGTTTTCTAGCCATTACGTAAGCGTCTTCACCGTCAAGATAATAACTTTTTTCCACCTTTACTACTCTGTAACCAAGTTTCTCGTAGAGCGAGATAGCTGGTCTATTTGAGACTCTTACCTCTAGATAAGTCTCACTGCATTTATAGTCTTCAAGCATGCTTTTCATTGCATAAGCCATTAGTGCATAACCTAATCCTAGTCTCCTATGATCTCTTCTCACAGCAATACTTACAACATGACCACTCCTCACAATAAAGTGTTTAAAGAAGCCTGGTTTCAACTCTACACGGGTCATAATATAGCCAACTACGCTTCCACCAGGACTCTCAGCTACGTAAAAAGCCTTACCCCATTTACCAAGTAACTCCTCGAAGAAACTCCTGGGGTAGTGTTCAGGAAGCTCATTCATATTAATATCTATGACGAAGTCTATATCATCTATAGTGGCGTTTCTAACACGATAACCTGACGCCTTAGTAGATAGTTTTCTCAAAGCTTCATCAAAGATCACATAAATACCCGGCTCGCTATCCACAACAAACACCATAATACAATATTATATTGCTCATTGTAATACTTTAAATTATACTCATTCAGAAACCTTTTGAGAATATGTTGAGGAGCTGAAGGGCAAACAGGCTGTTGCAAGTTGGAAGTGATTTGTAAATAGCTGTAAATATTTTTAAATACTTCTCAGGGCTATGAGATATGCTGATGCCACGTGTCTGTCAAGTATATAAACCCTAAACCCTTATAAAATTATTGGTGTCTCCGAGTTTCCGAGACCTGTAGGGCTTTGAAGCCCCTGGCGACAGGGGCTGAGCTACTGCGGTGAGGGGGCTCGGGGGCAGCGTGATGAACCACTCGCCAAGTATTCACAGCTATTCACAAGTCTTGGTGAGTGGTAAACGCTTCTTAACTCCACTTTGACGTTGAATTTTTCAAGTATATTTTCCAGGAGCTTTAAGTATATTTAATACTTATTCTGCGAATTCTTTGAATTAGTAAAGAGATTTAGTTGATTGATATGAGCTTGAGGGAGGAGGCTGCAAGTTTTGTTTACCGGTCTTTAGTCGGTAAAAATATAGTGCTCGGTGTGACTGGTTCTAGTGCTATATATAGGTCTGTGGACTTAGCTAGGAGATTGATCAGGATGGGCGCTGTTGTGAGGGTTGTTATGAGTAAATTTTCTACTAAGCTTATTGGGCCAGACCTCTTCTACTGGGCTACTGGTAGTAAACCCTATATTGAGATGACTGGTGAAACTGAACATATAGATCTCGCGAAGTGGGGTGATGCAATGGTGGTGGCGCCAGCTACTTTAAGCACTATGAATAAAATTGCTCATGGAGTATTAGATGAACTCTTACCACTCGTAGCTGTCACTATGATCGGGTCTGGTAAAAAGGTCATTGTTGTACCAGCTATGAATATCAGGCTCTTTAACACACCACACTATAAGAAAGCCGTTAAAATACTAGAAGAATATGGTGTAGTTGTTATACCTCCACTATTAGAGGAGGATAAGGCTAAGTACCCTCCACTAGAAGATCTTGCTCAATGTGTAGATGCCGTAGTTAATCGTGGGAGAGATCTAGTAGGATATAAGGTACTTGTTACAGCAGGTCCTACTAGAGAATACATAGATCCCGTGAGAATTATTAGTAATCCAAGTAGTGGATTAATGGGTGTTCTCATTGCGAGAGAAGCTGCGTGTAGGGGTGCTATAGTAGACCTTATTCATGGCCCATTAAGCGTTGAAGCACCCTACATGGTTAATAGGTTTCGAGTTGAAACGACAGAAGATATGGCTAGTATCGTGAGAGATCTCACCGAGAGACATGAATATGATGTGGCCGTCTTTGCAGCGGCACCAGCAGATTATAAGCCTATAACGCCCAGTGCCCAGAAAATATCGAGTAAAAGTAATTTAAAATTAATCCTAGAACTTACAACTACACCTAAGATTGTAAAATTAATTGTGAAGAGGCCTAAAATACTAGTAGGTTTCGCGGCTGAAACAGTTAGTGGAGATGGCCTCGTGGTGAAAGCTATTGAGAAGATCAGCGAGTATGGGTTTGACTTAATAGTAGCTAATAATGTGCTTTCAGAGCAAGGAGGTTTTGGTAAACATTTTCTCGACGCTGTAATAGTAGAAAAGAGTAGGGGTGTAATAGAGAGAGGATTGCTCTTAAAATACAATATTGCTAGGAGAATACTAGATTATGTTAGCGAGAGATTAAAGAGCATTCCGAAATAAACACCTAGCACGTTAACCTATATTTAATTCCCTCTTAATGTATTGATCTATTTCAACACCTATCTCTATAGATCTTCTATGTGTAGCTTCTATAGTCTTCATTAACGCAGCTTTAACACCCTCAGACTCCATCACCATAACTCCTCGTATAGTTGTACCAGCTGGTGTTATAACTTCATCTCTCACAACAGCCGGGTGTTCATTTATATTTCGTAGTAGTATAGCTGTACCCTCTAGAACATCTAATATAGACTTATAAGCAATATCTCTCGGCATACCTGAGGCAATGGCTCCTAAGACGAGGGCATCAACGATCTCTGCAATAAAGGCAGGTCCACTTCCAACTAAACTAGTCCATACATCTAAAAACTCCTCAGGTACCCAGTATACTTCACCCATACACTTAAACAACTCCTCAACAATAAGCTTGTTCTCTGAATTGTTCTCGGGAATAGCTATAGCAGTTGAGGCTCTTTTAACTAACACATTTATATTTGTCATAGCACGGTAGATTTCAGCTTCAGGCATGACAGCTTTAAGAGTCTTTACTCTAACACCAGCCATGACTGATATTACTAATTTGCCAGACCACACTTCTCTACCAGTCTGTCTTATAACCTCAGGGAAGTGTTGTGGTTTAACACTTAATACAACTATATCAGCTTCTCTCACTGCTTGCTTATTATCCCTAGTCACAATAGCACCCAGCTTTTCAGCATTTTCTAAAGTCTCACTCCTTCTACCAGTAGCAATAATTTTAACGACATCTCCATAACAATCTCTTATAGCGCGTATAATGGCCGAACCAATTCTACCCGCTCCAATCACTGAGAAGGTTTTACCTCTACAGCTCACATATAACACCACAATACAAATACGCTAATTACAGATTTAGTTACAGAGAAGTAAAAATCATGTCACTTAAATACTTTGTGTAAAGAAGAACGTATGTTACAGAATAAAATCAATTCTACTTGTAACATGTTGCTATATACATAGAATTCGCGGTTACAAAAGTAAGC
>Ga0272445_1000780_pt1 | contig 27382 bp, 28 predicted proteins | sample YNPCB0031_FD_194404 | JGI IMG/M metagenome (GOLD analysis project Ga0272445, IMG submission 194404) | Hot spring sediment microbial communities from Yellowstone National Park, WY, United States - YNP-CB-003-1 | ecosystem: Environmental > Aquatic > Thermal springs > Hot (42-90C) > Sediment... | reverse complement strand
ATTTAGGTGATGAAAAAAGAACTATTGTTTCTGGAATTGCTGATAAATATACTCCTGAAGATTTAAACGGGCAACTTATAGTAGTCATTGTTAATTTAGAAGAAAAAGTCATCAAAGGTATTAAAAGCGAAGGAATGCTTCTTGCTGTTGATGATCCAGAAAACGGTCCTGTGCTTATTGTTCCCCTATCACAAGTAAAGGTAGGTTCTAAGGTAAGATGAGTTTTGAAGAAAAATATAATTTAATGAAAATAGGAGGTGGTATATTAGCTGAAATTTTAAAAACCCTTTCTCAAGAAGTTAAAGAAGGTGTTAGCCTTAAAAAACTTGACTCTTTAGCAGAAGAACTTATTTATAGCTTTGGTGCTGAACCAGCTTTCAAAGGTTATAAAGCACCTTTTGCTACTAAAGAATATCCTTATACTTTGTGTACTTCCTTAAATGAAATAATTGTTCATGGTTATCCTGAAGAAAATATTTATTTAAAACCAGGAGACGTTTTAAAACTTGATCTTGGATTAAAATATCAAGGTCTTTTCTTAGATTCTGCTATCACTCTCTTTGTTGAAGAAACTAAAGAAGAAGTCATTTATCTTATAGATGTTACTAAAAAAGCCTTGAAAGAAGCTCTGAAAATTATAAAACCAGGAATAAAAACAGGAGATATTGGTTGGAAAATTGAATCCACTATCGAAGATGCAGGTTTAAGTGTTATTAAAGATTTTTGCGGACATGATATTGGAGAATTTTTACATGGTGATTTACAAATATTTAATTTTGGAGATCCTGGGCAGGGCAAAATTATAAAAGAAGGAATGTTTTTTACTCTTGAACCAATGGCTTCTTTGGGCTCGGGAGAAATTGAAAGAATTGATGATTATGTTTTTAAAACAAAAGATAATTCCTTATCAAGCCATTTTGAAGTTACTTTGGTTGTCAAAGAAGATAAAGCCGAAGTTTTAACACCTATTATTTAAATGTCCAGGGGGCAGGATTCGAACCTGCGCAGCCACGAAGGGCGCCTGGTTTACAGCCAGGTGCGTTTGACCACTCCGCCACCCCTGGTTTTTATTTAATATACATTTATAATTATAGCAAATGCTGATTAGAAATTTCAATAGCTTAGCTTTAACTAAGGAAAGAGAATTGCTTCTTAAAGCTTTAAATTACGGTTTAGAAAAAATCCAACCTGAAAATTATTTAAAGGAAAAGATTAAATTTTATGAAAGCGTCTTAGAAATTTCTGACAAAACCTATGATCTGGAAAATTTTGAAAATGTTTATCTCATTGCTTACGGTAAAGGTTCATCTTTAATTTCGAAATATTTAGAAGAAAATCTTGGAGATTTTTTAAAAGAAGGATATGTTATTGATACTAAAGAAGCTGATTTTAAAAAAATTTATTTTACTTTAGGAACTCATCCTTTGCCATCAAAAGAAAATTTAGAATTTACAGAAAAAGTAGTTAAAAGATTTGAAGGCAAATTAAGAGAAAATGATTTAGTAATTGTGATTACCTGCGGAGGCGGTTCTGTTTTATTTGAAAAACCAGCAAAAATAGGCCTTGAAGAAATTATTAAAATTAATGAAGAACTTTTAAAATCAGGAGCTGATATTTACGAAATGAATACAGTAAGAAAACACCTTTCTTTAGTTAAAGGGGGAGGACTTGCAAAAATTCTTTATCCAGCAAAAATAATTTCTTTAATTTTATCTGATATCCCTGGTGATGATATAAGTTTTATAGCTTCTGGCCCAACAGTAAAAGATGAAACAACACTTAAAGAAGCTTTTGAAAATGTTAGAAAATTTAATATAAAAACTGTAAAAGAAGAGTGGCTTATTGAAACCCCTAAAGAAGATATTTACTTTGAAAATATTGATTATTTTCTTCTTTTAAGTAATAAAGATATTTTAAATGAGATTAAAAATTTCTTAGAAAAAGAAGGATTTGAAACGGAAATTTTAACTTATACTTTAAGCGGAAATGTTAAAGAAATTGCAGTAAAATTTAAAAATCTTAAAACAGAAAACAAAATTTATCTTTGTGGAGGGGAAACAACTGTTGAAGTCAAAGGAAAAGGAATTGGCGGTAGAAATCAGGAACTGGTTTTATGGTTTTTGAAATTTTTAAAAGAGGAACCTAGAAATACTATTTTTATTTCTTTTAATACTGATGGAATTGACAATACAGAATTTGGGGGTGCTTTAGGTGATCTTTTGAGTCTTAAAAAAGCAGAAGAAATGAATTTAAATATCGATGAATTTTTAGAAAATAATGATAGCTTTAATTTTTTCAAAAAAATAGATGACGGAATTATAACAGGAAAGTTAAGTTCTAACGTTTCCGATATAATGATTTTAGCTAATTTTTAATTTTCGATTTGACATAATCTAAATTAACTTCTATCTTTTTACCTCGATTAAAAATTCTATGGGGATCAAAAATATTTTTTATTTCAACAAAAATTTTATAAACCTCTTCGCCAAAAAGCTTTCTTAAATAATATCCTCTTATTAAACCATCATTATGTTCTGCTGTAAAGGAACCTTGATATTCTAAAACAAGATCATAAACCTTTTCCATTAAAGGAAAAATAATTTCTCTTTCCTTTTTCATATCCAAAAGAGGAATGATATGTAAATTGCCATCACCTAAATGACCAGAAATCGTATAAATTATTTTTGATTCATCTAAAATTTTCTTAAGCTTGGGAAAAAATTCGGGAAAATATTCAGGATTAACAATAATATCATCAATAAATGGTGCTGCTAAACGATTTTTAATTTTTTCTCTTAAAAGTTTGAATGTATCTCTTCTTAGTTTCCAATATTTTTGGTATTCTTTTTCATCTTTAGAGGTTCGATATTTTAATTTCAAATCTCTTAAAATTTTTTCAGTCTCCATTATTTTTTCTTCTACTAATTTTTCATCATTTTCTCCAAATTGAACGAGAATAATTAATTTAGGAATACCAGAAAAGGCTATAAGTTTTATTTCTGGTAAAAAAAGTTTAAATGTTGAAAAAATACCCTTAGCTCCTAAAACTTCTGCCATCTCTTTAGCAAATTTTAAGTAAATTTTAAAAGTATGATCATCGGTAATTTCTAAACTGGTTGGATTTAAAGGCAAAATTTTTTGTAAGAAATTTGGAATTAAATTCAAATCTTTCATAAAAACAACTATTAGTTTTTCTATTTTTTCTTTTTCAACCAATCTAAGTTTTGCCTTAGTAATTATCCCTAAAGTACCTTGTGAGCCAACAAAAATTTTGCTTAAATCAAAACCTTCTGGTGATAAGACGTTCCAAATATTATAACCAGCAGAATTCTTTTTAACTTTAGGTTGGCTTCTTTTGATAATTTCAATGTTTTCTTTTAAAAGTTTATAAGTTTTTCTATACACTTCTCCTTCAAAATTTTCTAGCATCATTTTTCTTTCTAAATCTTCAAAACTTATTTTTTTAAATTTATATTCATTTCCATCGTTTAAAACTACATTAAGTTCTTCGACATAATTTTCTGTTTTTCCATACTTAAGAGTTTTTTCCCCTCCTGAATTATTAGCTATCATTCCTCCTAAAGCACAAAGATCTTTAGAAGCAGGATAGGATGGCATCATTAATCCTAAACTAGAAATTTCTTTTTCAAAATCCTTAAAATAAACTCCTGGCTCTACATAAGCCATTTTTTCTTCTTTATTTATTTCAAAATGATTAAAATATTTTGTAAAAACTAAAATTAAATCTTCTCCAATAGCACCTCCTGACATATCAGTTCCTGCTGATCTTGAAGTTAAAGAAAGATTATTTTCTTTTGCATAATTTATAGTTAGGGAAATATCTCTTATGTTTTTAGGGAAAATAACAGCTTTAGGTTTTATTTTAAAAATGCTTTTATCTTCGGAAAACTCCTCTAAAACTCCTTCTTCACTTAAAATATCACCTTCTATTTTAAGATCTAAAACTTTATTCATTATGGATAATTTTATATAATATTTAAAGAAAAATGAAAACAGGTATAGCCACTTTTAGTTTAGATACAGGGAAATGTCCTCGCTGGCTTTTTGAAAGAATGAAAACTTTGGCGGGGATAATGAGCGAAATCATTATTGAAGAATTTGGCGAAGAAGAATTTTTAAAAAAATTAAGCGATCCCTTTTGGTTTCAAGCTTTTGGCTGTGCTTTAGCTTTTGATTGGAATTCTTCAGGACTTACAGTAACAACAACTGCTGCTTTAAAGTTAGCTCTTCAAGAAAGAAATTTAGGAATTTACGTTTGCGGAGGAAAAGGAAAAACTTCAAGAAAAACACCTGAAGAAATTTTAATTTTAGGCGAAAAACTTGGTTTTAACCCTCATCCTTATATTAACTATTCAAAACTTATTGCTAAAATTGATAATTCTCTTATTCAAGATGGTTTTAATATCTATCATCACACTTTTATAATAACAAAAAATGGAAATTTTGCTGTTATTCAACAAGGAATGAATACATCGTTTTCTCTTGCCAGGAGATATCATTGGTGGAGCGGTGCATTAAAAGAAGACATAACCTTAGAACCTCACACAGGTATAGTTTCTCAAAAAATTTTTAACAATGTTTTAAATTTAACTGCTAAAGAAAGTTTAGAAAATAAAAATTTAATTGTGGAATTGATAAATTCTCCTAAAGAACTTATAAAGGATTTAAAATTTTTAGAAAAACCAAAAAAATCTTTATTTCTGCCTAATATTGAATTTAAATACCATCCAGTTTTGGAAGAAAAATTTGATATTAACAGGTTAAAAAAAATTATTGAAAAAGCAAGCTTTTTAGAACCAAAGAAAATCGAAGAACTTCTTTTAATTGAAGGCGTTGGACCTAAAACAATAAGAGCTTTATCTTTAATAGGTGAACTTATTTACAGTAAACCAGCTTCTAAAATTGATCCTGCTAGATACTCTTTTGCTCATGGCGGTAAAGATGGTACACCTTTTCCTGTCGATAGAGGAACTTATGATGAAACTATAAGGATTTTAAATAAAGCTTTAGTTATCGCTAAGCAGAAAAAACTTTTTGTAAAAAAGTGATGCGTCTTAGAAGAGATTTTTTTGTAAGATCAACACTTAAAGTAGCTAAAGAACTTTTAGGGAAAATAATAGTAAGAAAATATAAAGGAAAGATAATTGCAGGAAAAATTGTAGAAACAGAAGCTTATATAGGGCCAAATGATAAAGCCTCTCATGCTTATACCTCTAAAGAGCAAGATGAAAAAGAAAAACTTAAAATTATTAAAGAAAATTTTGAAAGAATTAGAAATTATCTCGAAGATCCCCAAAAATTTATAAAAAGAATACTGAAACTTAAAAATGCTAAAGTAACTAGAAGAAACTTGGCTGAATATCTAAGAGGTGGTCATATATATATTTATTTAGTTTATGGAAACTATTTTCAACTTAATATTACTACTTATAAAGAAGGCTATCCTGAATGCGTTCTTATTAGAGCTTTAGAGCCTTTAACAAAAGATTTTAAAATCTTACCAAATGGCCCTGGTAAACTTTGTGAATTTTTAAAACTTGATTCATCTTTTTGGGGTTATGACTTAGTTGAAGGAGATGAAATTTGGCTTGAGAATGGTGAAATTTATAAAGAAAGTGATATAATTAAAACAAAAAGGATAGGAATTGAATACGCAAAAGAAGATGCTCTTTTGCCTTGGAGATTTTATGTAAAAAATAGTAAATGGATTTCGAAAAAATAAAAAACTTAGCTAATTTTTTAAAAAAGGAAAATGACTTTCTTTTGCTTACTCATAAAAATTTTGATTTTGATGCTATAAGTTCTCTTCTTTCGATGTCAATTATTTTAGATTACCTCAAAAAAGATTATTTTCTTTATATTGATGAAGAAATCAAAGACGAATTTTTTAGCCTTCCTAATATAAATAAAATTTCAAGCAAAATTGAAAAGAATTTCAAAAATGTTATCTTTTTAGATTGCGAAAGAAAAACTTTAGTTAGTGAAAAAATTTTAAAAGAAACAGAAGGAAAGTATTCTATTTTCATTGATCATCATTTATCAAATACGCTGAGCGGAGACGAAAATTATGTTTTTCCTGAAGCTTTATCGACAACGCAAATTCTTTACTATTTAAAAGAAGAGTTAGAAATAAAAGATAAGAATTTAGCTGAGCTTATACTTTTAGGTATTTTAGGAGACACAAAATTTTTAACTATTGAAAAAGATAACTTTGCTTATAAAGAAATATTTAAAATTATCTTAAATCTTTTAGAAGAAGGTGCTAATTATTTTTCCTTGATTGAAAGATTTTATTTTAAAGATTGGGAAAATTTTAAATATAACGTTTCTATTTTATCTAAAGCAGAAAAATTAGATGATATTTGCTATCTTATAATAAGAAAAGATGAAATAAAAAATAATTATTATGAAAACTTTTCTAATCAGCTTTCGGAAATAAAGGATATTAAAATCGCTTTTGTTTTAAAAGAGCTCGAAGAAAATAAAATAAAAATAAGTTTAAGATCAAAAGGAAATATAGATGTTTCCTATCTTGCTAAAAAATACTTTAACGGAGGAGGTCATAAAAATGCAGCCGGAGGTATGTTAGAAATGGATCTTAAATCTGCCCTTAACTTTACCTTAGAAAAAATTAAAGAATATTTGGAAGAAAAAAAATGAGAATTACTCTGGGGCCAGAGAAACCATATCTAGAAGAAGAACCAACACCTGTTTGTGAATCTTGTAAGAAGCCTATAAAAAATTATTTTTTACACCTTTCATTAGAAAAAGAATGCAAAGAATCAAAAGAGTTTAGGCGTTGGTGTTTAATATTATTTAGAGCTATCAAAGAGTTTAAGGATAGAATAAAAGATAATCCCAGTAAAATAAACACTTATGAAAAATCAATTATCAATTTTTTAAATAATGCCGGTCTTGGATTTTTCTCTTTTTTCCAAATAATTAACAACTTATTAGAGACTATTAGCAGGTATCGTGAAAGGGGTTATCATAAGAGCATACTTGAGGAAACAGAAGAATTTTTGTCTTTAATATTAAGTTTTACAAGCTTAGTTTATACAGAAACTGGGGAAGAAAAGTTGCATGAAGCAGAAGCATTTTTAAATGAAATTGGAGAAGTATATAGGTTAATCACGAAGGGCCACGGAGAGGAATCTGATTCCTATGTACCAACTACGCCTTTAGAAGGATTATCTGATATTACTTATTGTCCAAAATGTAATAGAGTGCTATCTTTTAATTTTGACCCCCAAAAGACAAAAGGAAAGTTTATGAATTTTTATGAAATTCTAAATAAACTTTTGAGTGAAAATATTCCTGAGATTAATATTAATAGCGAAGATAATTTAAGAAGTTATCTAGATTCAATACACAAAGATTTATTTTTTGATTTCATTAACCTTTTAATAGTCAAATTAATAGTAAAAAAACTGGGGCGTAGCTTAGATGAACCTATAAAAAACTTAAATCATGAAGAATTAGAAAGTTTAAATACGATCATAAGGTTTCTAAAAGAAAATTGGTGGTTCAGGGCTCTTGTCTATTATTTCCAAAATAAAGCTTTATTAGTTGATTTTTCAGAATTTATTTTAAATAACATACAAGATTTTATAGCATTAATTAGTAATTCAAATAATATACAAATTCCTGAATTTGATGTTATAAAATCTCTAGAATTAGAAAATTATGAATATTTGAAAAATTTTATATTATTCTTACGATTTGCATTTTCAGCTATAAATGAAAATAATCCGGAAAAACTTTTGAAAAGTCTTGAGAATATTAAGTCTATAAGGAATATCTACATTTGTCCATTTTGTAGCAGAATTTATTTTCTTTTAACAAATGGGGAATATATTGTTTTTGGTGAAGATTATTTAGAAATAGGAGATTTTCATGGAAATGAAATCAAGCAATGTTTTAAAACATCCCCAGCGCATTATGTCGTTAAGATATATCCTGACGAATTATCCTAGAAAAATCAAAACCATAATTTAAAATCTTCTATAAAATTTTTCATTTTTTCTTATATAATAATTTTATTAATAGGTCGAACAAATAAAAACTAAAAAATGCCTAAATTAGTAACCAAAAGATATAATCCTCAAAAAAGGGAAGAATTAACAGAAGAATTTAAAGAAGAAAAATTAAGAAATTCAATTAAAATGGCTGCTCTCCAAGCTGGAAGAGATGAAGAAAGTGTTTTTAGCATTGTTGAAGAAGTTGCAGAATATGTTATGGAACATTTAGGAGAAAGAGAGGAAGTAGATTCTCAGGAAATTAGAGAGTTGGTTTTAGAATATTTAAAAGAAAATTATCCTGATATTTATCAATCGTGGGTAGAATACGATAGAACAGTTAAAGGAAGGGAAGAATAAAATGAAAATTAAGAAATATTTTTTGGATTATGATTTTAATTTAAAAGAGAGATTTTTTGATGGGAAAGTAATCATAGATTTAGAATTGAATAGAGAAAGAAATTTTTTTGATTTAGATGCTAAAGATTTAGAAATAAAGGAGGTAAAAGTTAATGGTGAAAAAAGAAATTTTAAATTTAATAAAGATAAATTAAGAATTTTAGGAAAATTTAAAAAACAAAATCGAGTTGAGATTGATTTTAGAGGAAAGTTAATTGAAAAACTTAGTGGAATTTATTTAAGCAAGTATAAAGAAAAAGAAGAAGAAAAATATATTATCACAACTCAATTTGAACCAAATTATGCCAAAACAGCTTTTCCTTGTATTGATCATCCAGCTTATAAAGCAATTTTTCAAGTTCGTTTAAGTTTTGATAAAAATCTGATACCTATTTCAAATACTTTACCAATTAAAGAAGAAATAATTGGTGATAAAAAAAGAGTACTTTTTAAAGAAACTCCATTAATGTCCACTTATCTTTTGTATATAGGAATAGGTGAATTTGTTTTCCTAAGAGGTAAATATAAAAATGTATTAATAAGAGTAGCTACTACAAAGGGAAAAGAAAAGGGAGGAAAATTTGCCTTAGAAGTAGCTAAAAAGGCTTTAGCTTATTTTGAAAAAGTTTTTGAAGAAAAATATCCATTAGAAAAATTAGACCTTATTGCTCTTCCTGACTTTGCTGCTGGTGCTATGGAAAATTGGGGAGCAGCAACTTTCAGAGAGGAAGGACTTCTTTATTTTAAAAATATAAGTGAAACATTTAGAAAGAGAATTATTGCCGAAGTAATTTCTCATGAATTAGCTCATATGTGGTTTGGAAATCTTGTAACAATGAAATGGTGGGATGATCTTTGGCTTAATGAAAGTTTCGCTACTTATTTAGCTTATAAAGCTGTTAATAAAAATTATCCTGAATTTAAGGTTATGAAAGATTTTGTTGATTCAGAGATTGCATTTGCCATTTATAGAGATGCTTTTAAAAATACCCATCCTATTAAAGTTAAGGTTAAAAATCCAGAAGAAATAGGAGATATTTTTGATGAAATTTCTTATTATAAAGGCGGTTCAATTTTAAGAATGATAGACATCTTTTTAGGAGAGAAAAATTTTTATGGAGGTTTGAGAATATACATTGATAAATTCAAATATGGAAACGCTACCTCGCTTGATTTATGGAATTCTTTAGAAAAGTATTCGGGCAAAGAAGTTAGAAAAATAATGAATGATTTTATAAATAAAAAGGGCACACCTATAGTTTATCTCAAAAGCAAAGGTGATTATTTCTTATTAGAACAAAAAAGATTTACTCCTTGGAATGATTTGAAAGAGAAGTGGTTTATACCTATGAATATTTATTTAAACGGAAGAGAGGAAAAATTAATTTTGAATAAAGAAAAGATTAAACTTAAAGTTAAAAAAATTGAAAATATTATTCTTAACAAAAATTTTTCAGGTTATTATCTTGTTTCTTATCCAGAATTTCTTTTACCTAAAGTTATTTCCTTAAGCAACGAAGAAGAATTAATTAATCTTTTAATTTCTTATAGATTTTTAACATTTAGGGGTGACATCAGCTTAGATAAGTTTTATGAAATTTTTCATCCTTTAGAAAAAAAAGATATTAAGAAAAATATTTTTGCTTATACTAGATTTTTGAGTATTCTCAAAGAAGATTTTCTTACTTTTGAAAACAAACCATTTTTAAAAGAAAAACTTAAAACTTTAAGCGAGAAAGTTATAGAAATTTTTGGTAAAGAAATAAAAAGTAATGAAGCGTTAGAAATTAAAGAAATTAAAAAACTCTCTTTATTAAATTTAAGCTATTTAATCGGAGAAGAAAGAATAAAAAATTATTTAATAAGTGAATTTGAAAAGTTTTTAAAAGACAAAAATAAAATAAATCCTGAAATTAAAATTATATCTTTTACTGTGGCTGTAAATGAAAAAGATGAATATCTTGAAAAACTTTTAGAATATTATAGAAAAGTAGAACTAAATGAAGAAAAAAGAAAGTGCCTTATGGCTTTTTCAAGAATAAATGATGAAGAAAAATTTAAAAATTTCTTAAATATGCTTCTTACTGAAGAAGTTAGATTTAATCAAATATATATCTTTTTTGCTGGGGCTTCTTCTAATAAAAATAAAAAAGAGATTGTTTTCCAATGGTTGAAAGAAAATTTCAAAAAATTAAAGGAAAGAGGAGGAGGTGATAAAGGTGATTGGATACTAAAATATGTGATAGAAACTTCTTTGCCATATGTAGGTACAAAAGTTGAAGAAAAAAACCTAAAAGAATTTATCAAAGAAAATAATCTAATGAAAAAATATCCACAAACGCTTCCATACCTTTTAGAATACGTTAAACTTTTAAGAGAATTTAAAAAAAGAAATGAATCCTAAGTTTAATCCAGAATTATACGGACCAAAAATTGATTTATCACCAATTGAAGATTATCAAAATCTAGAAAAACTTTTTCAATTTGCACCTTATATTGCTTTTCTTGTCATAATTATCAGTCTTTTTTTATGGTATTTGAAATTACCTCCTGAGCAGAAAGAAAATTTTAAAAACTCAATTATCCCTTCAATAAAGATTGGATTAGCAATAATAGGTTTTACTATTATATGCAGATCAACACAAGAAATTATTAAAAATCCATTAGAGTCTTTTGTAATTTCATTAATTTTATTTTCTTTATTGACAGCGATTGTTTATCTTTTAAAAAAACCCTTACAAAAACTAAAAGTTAAAAAGGATAAACAATGACTTCCAATTATTTAGAAATTTTTATAAATTCATTTTTCGAAGACTTAGATAAATTTAAAGAAAAACTCATTTCTCTTTATCCAGAAAAGAAAGAAAATATTGAAAAAATGATTGATGAAATTAAAAACGTTGTTTTGAATGAAAAAATAGAGAATATAGATTCTTATATAAAAATCTTAAAAAGTTTTGAATCAGTATATAATAACTTTTCAGAAATAGTTCCAAATTTTTATGATCTTTTTAATCAATTCTTAGAAAACTTTTTAAAAAATTTTTTAAATAAAATTAGATGATAATTGAAAAAAATAAAATAATTGCTCCTCTTACAAATTTTAAAATAGGAGATGAAGCTCTTTATTTTGTAACCTTAGAAAACTTAGAAGATATATATGATTTTTTAGAGCTTAAAGAAAAATTTAATTTACCTATATTTATTTTAGGAGGCGGAACCAATCTTCTTTTTGATAAATTTAACGGCTTTGTTATCAAAACAAAATTTAAAAATTTTGAAATTTTAGAACCTTATGTACTAAAAATAGGATCTAATTTTTTAGTAAGCGAAGTTTTAGAAAAACTTTGCGAAATGGGTTTTTCAGGTTTTGAGTGGGCTGGAGGTCTTCCTGGAGAAATAGGCGGTGCTATAAGAGGAAATGCTGGTTGTTTTGGCGGTGAAATAAAAGATCTAGTTATAGAAGTGGAGGCTTTAAATTTAAAAACAGGAGAAATAAAAATTTTTAAAAAAGAAGAAATTGAATTTGAATATAGAAACTCTTTTTTTAAGAAAAATAAAGAATGGCTCATTTTAAGTGGAATTTTTAAATTTAATCAAGGAGAAAAAGAAAAAATTAAAAAAGAAATTGAAGAAAAGATAAATTATAGGAAAGAAAGACATCCTTTAGAATATCCAAATGCAGGAAGCATTTTTAAAAATATAAATTTTGAAAAAGCACCAGAAAAATTAAAAAATTTAGCTTTAGAAAAAAATAAAGTCAAAAATGATCCTTTTCCTGTTATTCCTACTGCCTTCGTAATTTCTGAATTGGGTTTGAAAGGTTTTAAAATAGGTAAAGCACAAATTTCTGAAAAGCATGCCAATTTTATTATCAATTTAGGTGGAGCGACTTTTAAAGATGTTTATAGTCTCATTGATTATATAAAAAAGAAAGTTGAAGATGAGTTTGAGGTGAAGCTTGAAGAAGAAATTGAAATTGTCAAAAGTTATTAACAATTTAACTTGATTTTTAAAAATATTTGAATGAAAATTAATATTAATCAAAAAGAATAACTTTGAAAAAGGAGAAGGGGTTTGGTCGGCCCCGTAAGAAGAAAAAAAATAAAAATGGCAGCAAGAAAAGCAGCAGCAAAGAGGTCATCCCGATCATCCCGAAAACCAAGCAGTAGAAAATAAACACAAAAATTCGCTAAGGTGGACTTCCCGGGGCTAAAAGCCCCGGGTTTTTTATTTAGACTAAAAATTTTAATTGTGAATAAATTGTTAGTGAAATTAATAAAAACTTTTTTAATTCTAATTTTTTAAAATGACGTGTTTTTTGATATTTTTCAAAAGAAAAATTGTAAAGTAAAAGTAAGTGGTGAAAAGTGGTAAGTTGTGGAAAAACTTGTGGAAAATGTGGAAAAATTAAAAAACAAATTAAATGCTTATAGGTGAATATAGATATAACATAGATCAAAAAGGAAGGCTTATGATACCTGCAAAATTTAGACAAATCTTTGGTTTAGAAGCTATTGTGACAAGGGGGATTGATAAATGTTTATTTGTTTTTCCTAAAAGCGAGTGGGAGAAAGTGGTAGAGAAGCTTCTTAAACTTCCGATAAGCCAAGCCAATTCACGCGCTTTTACAAGACTTATGCTTTCAGGAGCCCATCAAGTTGAAATCGACAGTCAAGGTCGAATATTAATACCAGAAAACTTAAGAAAATACGCTGAAATTACAAAAAGAGTAGTGGTGGTTGGTTTGTATTCAAGATTGGAGATTTGGGATGAGAAAAATTGGGAGAAATATAAAGAAGAAAGCGAAAAACAAGCACAAGAAATTGCTGAAAAGCTTAGTGAGCTTGGAATTTAATAAATGCATATTCCTGTACTCTTAAAAGAAACGTTAAGTATTTTGCAGCCAGAAAAAGACAAAAATTATATTGATGCTACTTTTGGAGAGGGAAATCTAAGTTTTGAAATAGTAAAACTCATAAAACCAAAAGGAAAGGTACTTGCCTTTGAGTGGGATCCAGAGCTTTACAAGTTAGGTTTAGAAAAAATAAAAAAAATGAAAGAAAAAAACATAAAACTGGTTAATAAAAATTTTAAGGAAATAAAGAAAGTAGTTAAGAAGGAAAAATTTTATGAAATTAAAGGAATTGTTTTTGATTTAGGAATTTCAAGATGGCATTATGAAAGTTCAGGGAGGGGTTTTAGTTTTAAAAAGGAAGAACCTTTGGACATGAGAATTAATCCTCAGGAAATTAAAATTACTGCTTTTGATATTGTAAATTATGCAAGCTATTATGATTTAGTAAAAATTTTTAAAGAATATGGTAACGAAAAAGAAGCAGAAATTATTTCTAAAGCAATTTTAGAAAGAAGAAAAATAAAAAAGATAGAAACATCTAGAGAATTAGGAGAAATTGTTTCTCAAGTAAAAAAAGAAAAAACAAAGATTCATCCAGCAACAAAAGTTTTTATGGCTTTAAGAGTTTTTATTAACCAAGAATTGGAAAATTTAAATTTAGCCTTAGAAGATTCCTTAGAAGTTCTAGAAAAAGGAGGAAAAATTGTTATCATTACTTTTCAAGGTTTTGAAGATAAAGTCGTTAAAAAATTTATCAAGAAATATAAAAGGGAAGGGAAGATAGAAGTTATTACAAAAAATGTAATTAAACCTAAAGAAGAAGAAAAAAAATTAAACCCAAGTGCAAGGTCGGCAAAATTAAGAGCTATTAAAAAAATATGAAAAAAAGAAAAATCAACGCTAAGAGTCCTCCAATTAATTTTCTTTACTTTTTAGATTTCTTTCTAGTTATGAGCATTCTTCTTCTCGCCTTTTTCATAATTAAAGAAAGAATTTATCTCGAACAAAACAAACTTTTAATTAGTCAATATAGAATCCACCTTAGCGAAATTTTTCTTAAAAAAAGCGAGGCTTACAAAACAAACAAAAATCAGACCAACCCCTCCTCATCAACAAACTTTATTTATATAAATCCTCAGAACTTTTCCTACTTAGAAACATATAGAAGATAATAAAAGCTAAATGAAAAACAAGCGCATTTCTTCATCGAAAATTTTCTTATTTCTTCATCTTTCTTTTCTTTTTGTTATCTCTTCTTTTACCATTTATAAGCTTTATGAAGTTCAAGTTATAAAAGCTAAAGAAATAGAAAGTTTTTACAAAAATAACATTAAAATAATCCCTCCATTAAGAGGCAATATATATCTTAAAAGCAAAGATGGTTCATTAATTCCTGCGGCTCTTTCTTTTTATCTCTATGATGTTTATTACAATCCTAAAAAAGCAAAAAATATAGAAAAAGAGATTGAAGAGGTTTCTAAAATTTTAAATAAAAATAAAGAAGATGTTTTGTCAAAAGTTCTTTCAAGTAAAACAAGTCTAATCTTAGAAAAAAATGTTGATGAAAAAGTAAAAGAAAAATTAAGAAAATTAAATTTAGATAGTCTATTTTTTGAAGAAAAAGTTGTGAGGAGTTATCCACTAAAAAATTTACTTTCACAAACAATAGGTTTTTCTGTTTATGATGAAAACGAAAAAATTACTAAAGGGCTTTACGGTTTAGAAAAATATTATGATGAATATTTAAGAGGTGAGAAAGGATATATTTCATCTTATGGAACTTATAAGCCTCCACAAAGAGGAGCTGATTTAATTTTAAATATAGATTATTACCTACAAGTCAAAACTGATACCATTTTAGAAGAAGCTATAAAAAATTTCAAAGCTGAAGGCGGTCTTATTTTAATTATGGAAGCAGAAACAGGAAATATTTTGGCTATCTCAGAAAAACCTGATTTTGATTTAAACAATTATTCTTCTGTTAATGATTATTCAATTTATTTAAGCAAATTAAGTTTTCCTTATGAACCTGGTTCAGTAATGAAGCCATTTTTTTATGCTGGTGCTTTCGAAGAAAAAATTTTATCACCAACCTCAACTTATTTTGATCAAGGTTTTGTTACTTTAAACAATAAAACAATTTATAATTTTGACAAAAAGGGCAGAGGAGAAGTAGATTTAAGAACTGCTTTAGTTCATTCTTTAAATACTGGTTCAGTTTATGTAAGTCAGGTTTTAGGCAAATCAAGATTTTTAAAGTATATAGAAAAATTTAGATTTAATAAAATGCCGGAAGCTGATTTTCCTATTTTAAGCTCTAACGATTTAAAAACCCTTTACCCGCCAATGGGAAGAGAAATAAATTTTGGTACTGCTAGTTTCGGGCAAGGAATATCTATTTTACCTTTTTCACTTCTAAATGGTTATCAAATTTTGTTTTTAAATAAATCAACTAAAATTAATATTGTTTCAGAAATTGATTTTCCAGAAAAGGAAAAAATTATTAATAATCAAAAAGTAATTTCTAAAAATATCCTTTCTCAAGAGACGATTTTAAATATCAAAGAAATTTTAGAATCTGTAGTAGAAGAACAAGCCAAAAAAGCCAAGATTAAAGGATTTAGAATTGGAGGAAAAACCGGTTCTGCTTTAATACCGACAAAAGAAGGTTATAGTGAGGATGTAATAACGACTTTTATAGGTGTTTTTCCTTTAAGCAACCCTAAATTTATAGTTTTAGTAAGATTAGATAAGCCTGACAGAGGACTTTTAGCTTTTGGAACAGCAGCACCTACCTTTAGAAAAGTAGCTGAATTTTTGATTAATTATTATAACCTTGAACCAGATAAACCAGAAGAATTAACATCTAAGTTTTGATTTCACTATGATTTTACGTCTAACTACTTTATTTCTGCTTTTACATTTATTTTGTTAGGGTTAATAGTTTTTAAAATTCTTAGCTGTAAAAAATAAAAATTTTAGGTTTTATAATTTAAAAGATGAAGATTATTATGGGTGCTGATCATAGGGGTTTTAATCTTAAAGAATTTTTAAAAGAAAAATTAAAAAATAAAGGTTACGAAGTGATAGATTGCGGAAATTTAGTTTATGACCCTGAAGATGATTATTCTGATTTTGCTTTTAAAGTTGGAGAAAAAGTGAAAGAAAATCCTGGAAGTTTAGGAATTTTAATTTGCGGTTCAGGAGCAGGAGTTTGTTTTGCTGTCAATAAAATTAAAGGAATTAGAGGAGCATTAGCAATGAATCCAAAGATGGCAAAAATAATAAAAGCAGATGATGATATTAATGTTTTATGTTTAGCAAGTGATTTTATAGAAGAAAATTTAGCTTGGGAAACTGTTAAAGCTTTTTTAGAAACAAAATTTAAAAATGAAGAAAAATATTTAAGAAGAATTAAAAAAGTTGAAGATTATGAAAAAATGAATTAAAATTATTATTACTATGGCAAAAATAGATAAGGAAGCAATCAAAATAGGAAAAAATTATATAGATTTTATAGAAAAGTTATTTTTGAAATTTTTTATTAATTATCCATATGATATTAAATATATAAGAGAACTATTAAAACAGGCAGAAGAAGAGAGAAAAAGAAAAGAATTTATTGTTGCTAAAGATATTGAAAGCGCTTTAAAAAAATTTAAATCTGGTAGATGAGAATTTTTTATTCGAAAAAATTTCTAAAATCTTATCAAAAATTACCTAAAAATATAAAAGAAATTTACAAATCAAAAGAAAAAGTATTAAAAGAAAATCCTTTTGATCCTTTACTTGGTACTCATAAAATAAAATCATTAAATTGTTATGCTTTTTTAGTTACTTACAAAATAAGAGTTATTTTCCAGTTCATAAACGGAGACATTTATTTAATTAACATTGGAGATCATTCTATTTATAGAAAATGAAAACAAAAATTATTCCTGCTATTAATGCAAAAACATTTGAAGAAATTAAAGAAAAAATAAATTTATTAAAAGATTTAACCAATCATTTTCATTTAGATGTTGCTAGTTTAGAATTTACCGGTTATCAAACGTGGCAAAATTCAGAAGATTTAAATAGATTAAACTACCCGAATGAAGGACCGAATAATATACCCGAATATAAACCGAATGGTAATCAAAAATTCGGTCATGATTCGGGTAATACATTCGGTCGATATTCGGGTAAAAAGTCTATAACATTCGATCTCCATCTTATGCTTTCTTTAAAACCTCAAGAAATTTTAAAATGGGCAAAGGAAAATGTTCAAACTTTAATTTTGCATTTAGAAGCAAGTCAAAATCCCGACGGTCTCTTAAAATTAGCTAAAAAAACAAAAAAGAAAATTTTTATCGCCTGGTCACCTGATGTTGAGTTTAACTTTATTAAAAAATATTTAAATTATGTTGATGGAGTTTTAATTTTAGGGGTAAAACCAGGAAGGGCGGGACAGAAATTTTTAGAAGAAACTTATGAAAGAATAGAAGTTATAAAAGAAGAAAAGAAAAAAAATAAACTAAAAATTAAATTAATGGTTGATGGGGGGATTAATAGAGAAAATTTTGATAAAATTTTATCATTTAATCCAGATTATATAGTTATGGCAAGCGCTATTTATTCTGAAGGTAATCCAAAAGAAAATTATTTATTCTTTAACAAAAAAGTAAAAAATGTTTGAATTTGTGCCACAATTTGATAGTTATCAAAAACTTTTAGAATATTTAGAAAAGGTCGGAGTTTTAAAAACAGAAAAAGTAAAATTAGCCTTTAAGAAATTTGATAGAAAAGATTTTTTACCTGAAGAAATGAAAAATTTTGCTTATATCGATTCACCGCTGCCTATTGGTGAGGATGTAGGACAAACCTGCTCAGCACCATATGTAACTGCTTTTCTTATAGAACTTTTAAATCCAGAAGAGGGAAATAAAATTTTAGAAATTGGTTTTGGCAGTGGATGGACTACATGTATTTTAGCTGAAATTGTTGGAGAAAATGGTAAAATTTATGCTTTTGAGATTGATGAAAATGTTTTTAATTTTGGTAAAGAAAATATTGAAAGATATAATTATATAGAGAAGGGAAGAGTTAAAATTATTTTGGGTGATGGAAGCAAGGGGCTTAAAGAGGAAGCACCTTTCGATAGAATTTTGGTTAATGCTTTTTCTCCAGAGGTTCCACAAATTTTTATAGAAGAACTGAAAGATAGTGGAATTCTGGTTATTCCAGATTATGAAGGCATATGGCAAATTATTAAGAAAAATAATGAGATAATTAAAAATTATCATTGGGGTTTTGTTTTCGGTCCATTAAGATCAACTTAAAAATGAATTTCTTAAATTTAGGCTTAATTTTTGCTATTCTTTTTTTAATTTCAAGTTTTTTTTATTTGATTAATCAACCGCTTTTAATTTCTTATATTATTTCAGGAACTTTTGTTTCTAATTTTTTCAATTTAAGCGAAAGTGACATTTCATTTTTGAATTCATTTGCAGATTTAGGAATAATTTTTCTTCTTTTTGTCGTTGGGCTTCAACTCGATTTTAATCTTTTAAAAGAAATAAGTAAAAAAGCAGTTTTAATTGGTTTATCTCAAGAAATTTTAACAATTTTAGCTGGAGTTATATTAATAATTCTTTTAGGCTATCCATTTAAACAGGCACTTTTAATTTCTACAGCTCTTTCTTTTTCAAGTACTGCTATTGTTTTAAAAATTCTTTCTGATAAAAAAGAATTAGAAACTTTATATGGAAGACTTATCATCGGCTTTATGATTGTTCAAGATATTTTTGCTCTTTTTGTTTTCTTTTTGCTTGATCTTATAGAACCTAATTTTTTAAAATTTAATGAAATTATTATTTCTTTTCTCTCTCTATTTTTGTTTTTTTTACTTCTTTTTCTTGCAAACAAACTAATCAAAAAATTTGAAGAAAAAATCGAAAGTAATTTAGAATACTTATTTGTTTTTTCTTTAAGTTATTTGATGGGGGTTATTAGTTTAGGAAATCTTTTAAATATAGGAAATGAAATAAGCTCACTTTCTGCTGGACTTTCTTTAGCGAACTTAGTATTTTCCAAAGAAATAGTCTCAAGATTTAAACCACTAAGAGATTTTTTCATTTTACTTTTTTTTGTTAAGTTAGGTTTAAATTTCCCTATTTTTCAAATCGATTTTAATTTTCTTTATCATCTTCTAATCTTAAGCTTTTTTGTTATTTTTATAAATCCTTTAATAGTGATGTTCATTATGTGGTTTTTTAAATTTCCATTAAAAGTAAATTTTGTTGTAAGTCTAAGTTCTGGACAAATTAGTGAATTTTCTTTTGTTATGACTGATATTGCTAAAGATAAAAAATTTTTTAATGAAAATTTAATTCATCTTATCTCAGGAATAGGATTTGTAACTATTTTTGTTTCATCTTATCTTCTTTATTTTCATGAAACTATTTTTAACAAAATAAAAAGATTCCTTCGCTTTTTTGAAGTAAAAGAAAGAGAAGAAAAAGAAGAAATTTTTTCATATCAAATACTTCTTTTGGGTGCTGATAGAATAGGCGGTATTATTTTAAAAAATCTTAAAGATTATAAAGACAAAATTTTAATAATAGATTACAATCCTGAAATAGTAAAAAAATTAAAAAATGAAAACTATAATGTGATTTATGGGGATGTTAGTGAAGTAGACTTTTTAGAAGAGTTAAATTTAAAAAATACAAAAATAGTTATCTCTACAATTCCTGATTTAAATATAAATCTTTTGCTATTAGATTTCTTAAAATCTAAAAATAAAGAAATAATATTTATTTCTGTAGCTAGCCGAGAAAAAGAAAAACTAGAATTAGAAAATAAAGGCTCTGATTTTGTTTTTATTCCTTATCATTTAGGTGGTGAAGCAATTTCTCAAAAAATAAGAGAATTTATTTAAATAGATTTTGCGGAGGGGGTGGGATTCGAACCCACGAGTCCCCTTAAAACGGGGACAGGCCTTAGCAGGGCCTCGCCTTAACCACTTGGCTACCCCTCCATTGTGGACCCGAGGGGACTTGAACCCCTGACCTCCGCCATGCCATAGCGGCGCTCTAGCCAACTGAGCTACGGGCCCTTTTAATTTATTATACTATAAAATCTCAATTTCTAAAACATCTTCAAACTTCTTTTTTATCAAGAAAACAAGATTTTCTAACTCTTTCTTATTTTCCTTCTCAATTTTAATTTTCAAAGATATAAAACCTGATTTTTCTAAACTGTTAAAATAAATAATCTTTATTTTTTTCTCTTTTAGAAAATCTAAAATTTTATCAACAGTTTCCGGCTTATTTTTCATTTTTATAATAAGAACAAATCTTGGTAAGCTTGAAATTTTTACTCGATTTTCTAATAAAAATTTCTTTATTTTCTTTTTTGCATTAGTAGTTTTAACGAAATTAAGCCAATCAGGACTTGGAGCTTTCTTTTTGTTGACTATTATTTCTACTACATCACCATTTTTAAGTTCATAATCTAAAGGAACAAGCTTACCATTAACCTTAGCTCTTTCAGCATGATTTCCTATCTCTGTATGAATTTTATAGGCAAAATCAATTGGAGTTGAACCAACAGGAAGTTCTATGATTTTCCCCTTAGGTGTAAGAACATAAATTTTTTCTTTTAAAAGCTCTGTTTTTACTTCTTCCATAATTTCACTATAATTTTCAGAATTCTCTTTTAATCCTCTTATCTTATTTAAAATTTCTAAATCTTCCTTGGAAGTAAAAATAGTTAAGTTTTTTCTATAAACTTTTGTCTTTTTAGCTTCAGAATAAGCAAAATATGCTGCAGTTCCATATTCGTTAATTTCATGCATTTTCAAAGTTCTTATCTGAAATTCTACATAAAAACCGTACGGTACAAAAACAACTGTATGTAAGCTCATATAACCATTTGGTTTTGGCTTAGCAATATAATCATCAAATTCTTCACTCAAAAAAGGATAAAGAGAATGAATAATACCCAAAACATGATAACATTCTTCAACTTGATCAACAACAATTCTTATGCCAAAAATATCGTAAATCAAATTGACATCAAAATTTTTTTTAACTAACTTTTTATAAATACTTGAATAAGTTTTAATTCGATAACTTATAAAATGCAATTTTATATTATTTTTTACTATTTCTTTTTTTACTTTTTCAATAATCTCCGGTAGATAACCTTTACCTTTATTTATTTTCTCTTCAAATGTTTTTTTAACCCACTCGTATTTTTCTGGTTCTAAAAATTTAAAGCAAAGTTCATCTAATTCGCTTGCCCAAACATAAATTCCCAATCTTGTTGCTAAAGGTACAAAAATATCACGAGTTTCTAAGGCTATTCTATTTATTTTTTCTTTAGGTAAGTATTCCAAAGTTCTCATATTATCCAATCTATCAGCTAATTTAATAATAGCTATTCTTAAATCTTCAGATATTTTCAAAATTAGATTAAGAAGATTTTTAGCTTGTTCTTCTTCTGTTTCGTAATATTTATAATGGCCAATTTTGGTAACACCTTTAACTAATTCCGTAATTTCTTCGCCAAATTCTTTTTTCATTTCTTCTTCGCTTACATTACAGTCTTCTAAAACGTCATGTAATATACCGGCAGCAATTACTTCAGGTCCTGATTTTATTTCTGCTAAATTAAGTGCGGTTCTTAAAGAGTGATTAAAATAAGGTTCTCCATTTTTTCTTTTTTGACCTTCATGGGCTTTTTGAGCAAAATCAAATGCTTTTTTTATTAAGAGAAGATCTTCTTCTCCAAAATTTATATAGGAAATAAGCTTATTTTTAAATTCTTCCCAAGACATTTTGTTTTAAAAATTCTTTTAATCTTTTTAAAGAAATTAGAGTTTTAAAAGTAATTTTAAGATAAAAACTAAGAAAAAGAAAAAGGAGTTAGAAACTACTAAAGAAGAACTCAAAGGAAAATTGAAAAGAAAAGAAATTAAAAAGCCGTTAAAGATGTTAAAAATGCTAATTAGAGGAGAAAAAATAACTATTTGTTTAAAACTTCTACTTAAAAGGGAAGAGGACATAGGAGGTAAAATCAAAAGAGCAGTAATAAGAACAATACCAACAATCTTTATTCCTAAAATAGTCGCTATTCCTAAAATAAGATAAAACAAATATTCGAAAAGATTAACATTAAAACCTCTAAGAATGGCTTCGTTTCTATCTAAAAAAATAAGAACAAATTTTTTGAAAAATAAAATTGTTAAAAGTAAAATTAGTGAAGAAAGAGAAATAACTAAATAAAAATCAAACTGACTCAAGGTTAAAATATTACCAATGAAAAAATTTAAAAGTTCTGGTTGGTATCCTTTTTTAAAGCTAACGATGATAATACCCAAAGAAAGAAAGGTAACAAAAATTAGTCCTATTAAAGCATCTGAATATATTCTTGTTTTTCTTTCTAAGAAATAAATTAATGAGGAAAAAATTATGCCACCAAGAATTCCCAAGGGTATAAGTTCTAAACCTAAAATATAAGCAATAGCTAAAGAAAAAACCGAAGCATGAGCAATACCATCACTAAAAAAAGAAAGCCTTTTTAAAAGAACAAAAATTCCTAAAAGAGAATAAGTGACACCTAAAAAAATTAAAAGAATAAGAGGTTTTAACAAAAATAAATATTCTTCAAGATTCATTTTTTTCTAAGGGTTTATTAAAAGGATAAACAAAAATTTCTCTACCATAAAGTTCTTTCAAAATTTCTTCTTTAAAAAGTAAAGTTATAGGACCATTACAAACAAGTTTTTTATTTAAACAAATAACATGGGTAGCAAAATGATGAACAATAGTAATTTCATGGGTAACAAGAAGAATAGTTAGTTTATGTTCTTTATTTAAAAAACGAATTATCTCATAAAACTCTTTTTGGCCAGCAATATCTATTTCACTTATAGGTTCATCCAAAAGAAGAATTTTAGGATCATTAATTAAAGCCCGGCAAAACAAAACTCTTTGAAGCTGACCGCCAGAAAGTTCTCTTAAAAGTTTATCTTTATAATTCAAAATGTCAAGTTCTTTCAAATGATGTTCTAAATGAGATTTTTTAGGTAAAGTTTCTTCTGTCAAATTAAACTCTAAAAATTCTTTAACAGTCATAGGAAGAAATTTTTCTATTTCAAAATGCTGAGGGACATAACCTATAAGTTTTCTTTGCTCGGAATTTGGTTTACCATAAATCAAAATTTCTCCTTTATAAGGAATAAAGCCCATAATAGCTTTAAGTAAAGTTGATTTACCAGAACCATTTGGTCCTATAACAGCAGTAATATTTCCTTCTTCAACATCAAAACTAATATTATCTAAAACTTTAAAATTACCAAAACTTACATTTAAATTTTTTACTTCTATGGCTTTCATTTTTCTAAAGCTTCTTTAATTATTTTAACATTTTCTTTATAAGCAGAAAAGAAGTCTTCTTTACCTGTTTCTAAAGTATCTAAATAATAAACCTTTAAGTTATATTCTTGAGCAAAGTTTTCTGCTTCTTTATTAGAAGCATATTTTTCTCCAAAAATAGCTTTGATGTCATATTTTTTGATAAGAGAAATTAAGTTTTTTATTTCCTGTGGTGTTAATTCTCCTTCTTCTTTTTCTAAATAACCAATAATTTCAAAGTTATAATCTCTAGCAAAATATGATAAAAAGTTATGCTGAGTTACGATTTTTCTTTTTTTTATATCCTTTAACTCATTAAAAGTAAATTTATCAAGCTCTTCTATTTTTTCTTTAAGTTTTAAATATCTTTCTTTGTAATAATCTTTATTTTTGGTGTCAATCTCTTCTAAAAACTTATAAATATTTTCTGCCACCTTTAAATTTTCTTTTAAAGAAAACCAAAAATGCGGATCTTTTTCTTTGTCTTGAATAATAAAATCAACTCCCTGAGAAACATTAATTAATTTTATACCTGGGCTTATATTTTTAATTCTTGAAACCCAAAAATCTATACTTAAGTCAGCATATAACACATATTTCATATTTTGAATTTTCTCTAAAATTTCTGGAGTTAAGTCAAAATGATGTGGATCTGAACCTAAAGGCATTATAAGTTCAAATTTAACTTTATCACCTCCTATTTCTTTAGCTAAATAGTAAATCGGATAAAGAGAAACACCTATTTTATTTTCATTATTAGTAGGTTTTGATTTTTTAAAGAAAAAGAAAAAAATTAAAGAGGATAGATAAAAAATTAAAATTAAACCTAGTATTAAAAGAAAAATTTTGTTTTTCATTTCTTCAAGTAATTTTTAATATTTTCTAAGTGTTCCTTGTATGTTTTCGCATAATAAGCTTTTCCTTCTTTGTCTGTTAAATAAAACCAATAATCAGTATCTTTAGGATTAACAACTGCTCTTACAGCAAAAACCCCCGGATTAGAAATAGGTCTGGGAGGCAAACCTAATCTTTTATAAGTATTAAATGGAGAATCTCTATTTAAATCTTCTTTAGTTAAATTATTTTCACAGAATTTAAATCCACATTTTTCATAAACTAAAGTAGCATCTGCTTGAAGTTTAATATTATTTTTATATCTTTTGATTAAAATACCGGCGATAATAGGAAAATCTTCGGTTTTCTTAGCCTCTTTTTCAACAATAGAGGCGAAAATTAAAACTTCATAAGGATTTACATCATTGGCTTTTAAAAGTTCAGGCAAAAGTTTTTTTTCAAAATTAGAAAAAACTTTCCTCAATATTTCTTTCTCTTTTTCTTCTTTATAAAATTCGTAAGTATCAGGCATAAAAAAACCTTCTAAGCTTGATGTTGTAGAAAAATATTTTAAAAGAAGTGGTGTTCCATAATCTTTCAAGGTTAAATTAGAAAAACTAACGTTAAAACCGTTTTGTTTAAATATTTCTTCAATCTCTTTAATGGTTGCTCCTTCTGGAATTACTATTTTAATTCCTTGACCTCCTTTTTCTAATATTTTAATCACATCAAAAAGATTCAAAAAACCATAAAATTCATAAAAACCAGCTTTTAACTTTGATCCTTTTAAAACAACGAAAAATTTAAAGTAAAAAGAAGATCTAATAATACCTTCTTTTTCTAAAAGCCAAGCTATTTCATTAATTTTTGTTCCCGGAGAAATATAAATCTTTTTAGGTGTTCCCAAAAAAACAGGATAGAAAATATAATAAAGAGTGAAAGAAGTTATTAAAACCATAAAAAAAGAAAAAATAAAAAGAGGGTAAAGTCTGATTATTTTTTGATAAATTATTTCTTGATCACTCATTTTATTATTTCTTTAATTATTTTTTTAAAATCTTTACCTTCAACTGAAAAGCGCCAAATATTTTCTGTAGCTGATTTTCTTAAATGAACAAAATTTTTTTGATTATAAAGAAAAATGCCGTCAAATTCTTTAATTTTAAAATTAAACTTTCTTTTTAAATTATAAACCAATTTTTCTTCATTTTTTATTTTTAGAGAAAATCTTTTTATTTTTAAATTTTTAAGAACGTCTAAAAATTTTTCTTTATCAAAATTTTCAAAAAAAAGAGGTAAGGAAAGATAAGGTGCTTCTGTTTTTAAATCTTTAAAAAAATAAAAATGGCCTGAAGGTTCAAAAGCTAAATCTATTTTAAATTTTTTAAAAGCTGATTTAAAGTAAATATGGCCTGTAGGGATATAAAAAATTTTTTTATTTAAGTTTCTAAGTTTTTCTTCTAAGAATTTTGAAAAATAAATAGGAACGCCGAGTTTTTTATATTTTTTAAAAAGAGAAATAAAATAAAAAATAATATCTAAAGGAACTTCTTTTCTTTTATAGAAATAATAAATTCTATCATTATCATTGTCACTTCTTATAAAAAAATCGCTTTTGCTGCTATGGTAAATATTTAAGAGTTTGAAGTAGGGAAAAGTAAATTTTAGAAAATCGTTTTTAAGATCAAATCTTACTTCAAATTTCTTTTCTAAAGAGTAATTCTTTGAAAGCTCTTCAAAATAATTTTTAATATAATCTAAACCAACGTTTTTTTTAATTTTTATAATTTCAAACTTAGAAGTTTTTTTAATTTTTTTTAATTTTTTAGGCTTCCAAGATGTTCCATCAGGTAAAAAAAATTTAAGACCAGCATAAGTTTTAGGCAGATGTGAGGCAGTCAAAATAATTCCAGGAAGTTTTTCTTTTAAGCAAAAAAAATAGAAAATAGGTGTAGGAAGAGAACCAAGATTTTTAAAAAAATAAAACTTTTTAATAAGATAATCTTTTATAATCAAACTTTTTTCATTTAGATCCGAACTCAAAATTATTTTGTTTATTTTTCCATGTCTTCTTTCTAAAAATTTTTTAAAATCAAAAATTAAATAATCAACTACTTCAGGATTTATCTCTCTATTAAAAATTCCTCTCACATCATACTTAATAAGAAGCATAAACCTAAATATATAAAATATCCAAAACCAAAATTTATTATAAACAAAAATTTATTATAAAATGTAAGTTTTTGTATCCTTTTTATTAGTTTCTTTTCATTTATTTTCTTTTCATTTATACTGTTTTTCAGCTTTAAGTCTTCTAAGAGCTTCCTGTATTGCTCTATTTTCTCGTTCTTCATTTCTCTCAATTCCTGGATTTCTTTCATATATTTCTTCTAACATTTTCTGAAGGTCTTCTTCTGTTAATTGAGATGGGTCTTTACTTTTTTCTCGAGCCAATTTAATCAGCTCTTCTACAAGAACAGCAACTCTTACTTCTTCTAAGCGTAGGTGTTGACCTCTTGGGGGGTATTGACCTTTTTTATCTTTACCTAGTCCTTCGAAAAGCATTTTTTCTCAATTTTCCTTAATTCTCGACTTTTTAGGATATATATTCTTTTTATTCATTCCGAGGTTCTTCGGGCTGTTCTTCGGGTTCTTCTTCCCCTAATACTCCTAATATATATTCTATTAATCTTCTTTCCCCCTCCTCTGAAAGCATAGAAGCTGTGAATTCCCCAAGAACAGACGCTATAACTTCAATTCTTGTTTCTTCGTCAACATCTCTATATTTCGTATTGAACTCTTCACGAATTTTCTCCCAACCCTCTCTGTCTGCTTCTATAATTTCTTCC
>Ga0272445_1000779_pt1 | contig 27392 bp, 27 predicted proteins | sample YNPCB0031_FD_194404 | JGI IMG/M metagenome (GOLD analysis project Ga0272445, IMG submission 194404) | Hot spring sediment microbial communities from Yellowstone National Park, WY, United States - YNP-CB-003-1 | ecosystem: Environmental > Aquatic > Thermal springs > Hot (42-90C) > Sediment... | reverse complement strand
GATGGAACAAGTCCTCTAAAGCTATAGGCAAGGTTAAGACACCATGCTACCTGCTCTGTGATACTTACGTAATACCGGCTCAGCCTATAAGGCGGGTGGCTGCGCAAGTCCCATAGGGGTTCTTTGCAGGTGTTGAGGGCCTTTCATGAGGAGAAAGCAGCAGAGAAAACGCTACTTGAGGTTCAGGAGGATGTTGAAAGGCCATGTAAGATGCACGCGGGCTGAACAAGCCGAATTCGTAGAGCAGCACATCAAGCTGATGAGCGTAAAGGTGTAGAGGTTCGCAAATGAGACTTGGCAACTTAAGCCATTGTGCGATTGATTGGTTAATTGCTGCACTTAACCCCTCTCCCTTTGCTTCACGTAGATCGAACTATGCTGATTTAGACCGGTCAAACAGCGATCGCTTAAGATGCCAAGGGCCACGAAAGCTCCGTAAAGTTTTTACTACCTACCTCGCCTCATTCAGCGGGCCGGTAGTTCAGAGGTAGAATGCCCGCTTGGCATGGTGAAGTGAGCCCCAAAATGCGGGAGGTCGCGGGTTCGAGTCCCGCCCGGTCCATTCAACTTTTAAAGAAACCTTCAAACATTGGAGGCATCTTAGCTTAATTATCATTCTTTCATCTCATATACTCCCGTAAATGTTGGTACAACGATAAGAAAATTAATGCCTGAAAATTGAACTAGAAGCTTTATTTCTACTTTCTTTGCTCTTTTATCTTCTTCGCTTATAACAATCATCTAAAAGCCTGATGATTTAAGGTTTCCCGAAAGCTTGAGCGCCAAATCAGAATGGATATTGAGGCGATATTGTATTTCCAACTTAGAGGCGAAGAAATATTGTAGGTTTGGAAGGTGATGGAGGCTTGTTGGAGCCTAAACCTGAAACGCCACTGAAAGATGGCTGTGGAATGAGTTATTAGGCTTTATTTCACTCGGGTCATGAGGGACACGAACTTGTGGTGTGCTTTTCCTGCCTCTACCCCGCCTAGCCAAGCCGTGTCTGATGGAGATCTAAGCCAATTTACGCCTCCGTTGGTTTGCCGACACGTAGGTCACCCTCGCTTTGAGCCGCCCACACCAACCTGAAACCTGGCTGCCTCGAATCTATGAGTTAAGGCTGAGGCTTAAAGCTTGCCCATGGTTAAATAGCCTTGATGTCCTAGTAAGCTGCCTGCTTGATGTTGAAGGCGGAGATATTAGCGTAAAAAAAGATTTATGTTAGAGGCTGCCCCCCTTAAATCTAGGGTTGAAGGTACTTCTCTTCAATCCTCCTCGTGAAGGGTACTCTGAAGAGGTTCAAGCTCCACACGTTGGCTTGGCCTACTTAGCAGCGGTTCTTGAGCAGAGAGGGTTTAAGGTCTGGGTTGTCGATGCTCACCCCTTCAGCCGTCAAGGACTTCGCTCTCTACCGTTGATAATGAGGAGGGTGTCGCCCGACGTTGTGGGCATAACATCTACTACCTCCACCATTAATCAGGCCTTCGAAGCAGCGAAGGTTGCTAAGCGGCTGCTCCCCTACTGCACGGTAGTCATGGGTGGGCCGCATGTTACCTTTTCCGACTTAAGTACGTTAGCTTCGTGTGAAGAAGTAGATATTGTGGTGAGGGGTGAGGGGGAGGTGACGTTAATTGAGCTTCTTGAGAGGCTGGAGGATGGAAGAGGCGTTAAAGGGGTGCTGGGGTTAACGTACCGAGAGGAGGGGAGGGCGCGAAGAGAGCCTGATAGGCCGTTGATCGAGAACCTGGATTCTCTACCCTTCCCATCCTATAAGCATCTCCCCCTCAATCTATATAGATCGTTCGGGCTTAAGGTTCCGTCGCTTCCAGTTGCGACGAGCAGAGGCTGCCCGTTTAAATGTAGCTTCTGCGTTGCTTGGAAGCTCAATAAAGGTATATGGAGGACGCGCAGCGCCATAAATGTGGTAGATGAGCTTGAACATCACGTATCCACTTACGGCGTAACTGACTTCTCCTTTGTCGACGACCTCTTCACCCTTAGCCGACGCAGGGTTAAGGAGATCTGCAGGGAGATGAGGAAGAGAGGGTTGAAGGTTACGTGGGGATGCAGCGCTAGGGTCGACACTGTTGACTACGAGCTCCTCTTAGAGATGAAGCGAGCTGGATGTCATACCCTGTACTTCGGGGTTGAATCTAGGTCCTCAAGGACCCTCAAGGACATGAGGAAGGGCTTTACGCCTGAGAGGGTGAGGGAGGCGTTTAGGCTAGCTAGACAGCTCGGCATTAATACCGTTGCTTCAGCCATACTCTTCTGGCCCGGTGAAACGAGAAGGGACGTGGAGGAAACGGTGAAGTTTGTTAAAAGCCTGGAGAGCGATATAGCTCAGTTCTGCATAGCGACACCCTTCCCTGGAACCGACCTTTATGAGCGGCTTAAGGAGGCGGGGATGATAAGAGAGGAGGACTGGTCTAAGTACGATATCGTAACGCCGGTCTTTGAGACGCCGGAGTTCAACAGGAAGTATATGGTGTTCAAGTGGAAGAGCGCCTACCTCACCTTCTACTTGAGGCCCAGCTATATTGCTAAGCGGTTGGTGAAGCGAAGCTTACCGCTCCTCAAGGCCGTGGTTTACATGATTAAGCAGGCCTTAATTGGCAGGCTGAGGTTACCAAGCCCTGAGGAGGCATTAAGGACTAGGCTGCTCAAGGACTTCTTGAAGCAGATCCTTCAAGTACGCGACTTAAGTATGCATGGGCCCGGTGGGGTTTGAACCCACGACCTTCCGGTTATCAGCCTCGCCCGCCCCCTCCTTCGAGCAGGCGCGTCGGACGCTCCGACCAGGCTGAGCTACGGGCCCAGGCTTTGAGGTTCAGCTTTAAAATAAGGTTTACCTCTCAGCGTGATCTATGGCACAGCGGCTTCTAAGCGAAAGGCTAGCGAAGCAGCAGCGTGAGGTATGCTTCAATAAGAAGCTTAGCCGCGCATAAGTGGTGGATACCGCCCAGCCAGCTGGCTAAGCTAAACCTCGGGCGATTGGGGGTGGCGGGCTGAACGCCTCGGCCGAAGCCTTGGCGCTTACACCCCCACTCCATCAACCCCCTCTTTTAGGGGAGCCCTCGTCCACGGGGTAACCGTGGAGTGGCCGCCTCGTCTCGGGGAGGGCTTCCCGCTTAGATGCCTTCAGCGGTTATCCCCTGCAGCGTAGCTGCTCGGCTATGCCCTGACGGACAGCCGATAGACCAGAGGCTGCAGCGCCCCGTTCCTCTCGTACTGAGGGCACTTTCCCCTCAGGCGGCCAGCGCCCCCGGCAGGTAGAAACCGACCTGTCTCACGACGGTCTAAACCCATCTCACGTTCCCCTTTAATGGGCGGGCAGCCCCACCCTTGGGAGCTGCTTCACTCCCAGGATGGGAAGAGACGACGTCTGGGTACCAATCCGCGGGGTCGATGTGAGCTCTCACCCGCGACGAGCCGGTTACTCCCGGGGTAACTTTTCTGTCATGCCCAGCCCCCACCGAGGGGGGCATGAGCGGTCGCTAGGCCAGGCTTTCGCCGCCGAGCCCCTTGCTTTCAAGGGCTCGGTCAGGCCGGCTTTTGGCCTTGCCCTCTACGGCGGGTTTCTGACCCGCCTGAGCCGACCTTTGGGCGCCCTCGATATCCTTTCGAGGGCGTGCCGCCCCAGCCGAACTGCCCACCTGCCGTTGTCCCAGGTTGCCCTGGTTAGAGGTACAGTCGCTGAAGGTCGGTGTTTCATTGGCGCCTCCCCACCCTCCGAAGAGGGCGGTTCAGCGGCTCCCGACTACGCTACGCATCAGCAACCGTACCTCAGCAGCAGGCTGCAGTAAAGCTCCACGGGGTCTTCTCGCCCCGCCGGGGGTCCCTGGTCTTTGCACCAGGAGGCAGGTTCGCCGGGCCCCAGGCCGGGACAGTGGGGACCTCGTTGATCCATTCATGCGCGCCGGAACTTACCCGGCAAGGCATTTGGCTACCTTAAGAGAGTCAGAGTTACTCCCGGCCTTCGGCGGCGCTTAGCCCGGTTGAAACCGGGTTTAACGGACCGCCAGTGGCCAGGATTCAGCCTCCGTACACACCCTTTCGGGCTTGCGGAGACCTATGTTTTTATTAAACAGTCGGGTCCCCCTTGTCACTGCGACCTAAGGCTCTCAGCTTGGCTGAAAGCCCTAGGCACCCCTTCTACCGAAGGTACGGGGCCAACTTGCCGAGTTCCCTGGCCCGGGTTGAACCCGACACGCCTTGGGCTTCTCACCCAGGGGCACCAGTGTCGGTTCTAGGTACGGTCGCGGGGGATCCTTCTCAGCCCCCTTTTCACGGTCCCCAGGAATCAGGCAGACCCGCCTAACGGCAGGCTATTCCCGTCTTCGGCCGCTTCTCGCCATTACGGCACTCCACGGCCTTCAACGGTTAAGTGGGGCGTCGGCCCCACCTGCCCTATCCCGAGGCTTCGGAGGCTGAGCTTGCGTTGCCGCACGTACCCCCGCGGCACCGGAATATTAACCGGTTTCCCTTTCGGCTGGTGCGAGTTACGCCCAGCCTTAGGACCGGCTAACCCTCAGCCGAGGACGCGTTGCTGAGGAACCCTGGCCCTTTCGGCGGTCGGGATTCCCACCCGACTAGGCTGCTACTACTGCCGGGATCTGCAATCCTAGCCGGTCCACTGGACCTCACGGCCCAGCTTCTACCCGGCCAGGACGCCCCCCTACCGGATGCCTCCTTGTCGGGAGGCCCCCGGGGTCTCGGCTGCCGGCTTGAGCCCCGTCAATTTTCGGGGCCTTCGGCCTCGGCGGGTCCGCTGTTACGCGTTGTTTAAAGGATAACTGCTTCTAAGCCTACCTCCCCGCTGTCTTAGGCCGAAGACGCCCTTTGCCGTTAACACTTAGCCGGCAATTAGGGGCCTTAACCCCGGTTTGGGTTGTTCCCCTTTCGGCGCGGGAGCTTACCCCCCGCACCCGTCTCCGCCCTTCTACGGCGCTGGCAGATTCGGGGTTTGAAGGAGAAGCGGGGCCTTTCGACCCCTTACTTCTCGATCAGTGCCCTACCCCGCCAGCTGCCTCCAGGCGGGCTGGGCTGAGACCCACTTCGGGGGGAACCAGCTATCACCGAGCTTGATTGGTCTTTTGCCCCTAGGCCCAGGTCATGGGAGCGATTTGCACGTCAGCACCCCTTCGGGCCTCCACGAGGCTTTCGCCTCGCTTCACCCTACCCAGGCCTAGATCGCTCGGTTTCTGGTCTCACGACCGTGGCTCCAGGCCCTCTTCGGACCCCGCTCCTCGCTGAGGTATGCCTGTCCTCAGCTGCTTCACGGCTCCACAGCACGAGAGACAGGTAGAGGCCTCAGCTGCGAGCAGTCGGTTTCCCTACGCCTCCGGGGGTTTACCCCTTAGACTCGCCGCGGCCGTGAACTCCCCGGCTCGTGTTTCCAGACGCAAGGCTTGACCCCGGCCACCTCCCTTCGTACTACCTCGTCGCCGAGGGTTCCTTGAGGAGGGGTTCCTTGAGGGCCAAGCCTCCTGTAACCGCCTGGTTTCAGGCTCTTTTCACCCCCCTCTCGGGGTTCTTTTCAGCTTTCCGTCACCGTACTGGTGCGCTATCGGTCTTGGGACGTATTTAGCCTTGGAAGTCGGTGCCTCCCAACTTCCCACGGCCAAATCAGGCCGTGGTACTCTGGGACTCAATCACATCCCCCTCGCTGGCTTACGTCTACGGGACTTTCACCCTCTACGGTGGGCCGTTCCAGGCCACTTCGACTTAACCAGCAGGGGGGTCGATTGAGCCCCGCTAACCTCACATCCCCTCAAGGCTTTCGCCGAGGGTTCGATTTGGGCTCCTCCCCTTTCGGTCGCCCCTACTCAGGGAATCCCATGTTGGTTTCTTTTCCTCCCCCTACTAAGATGTTTCCGTTCGGGGGGTTCCCACTCAGTACTCGCGGCTTCATAAGGTCCACCACTTTCCTGAGCACCGCAGGCTCTTCACCTGCGGTGGCTATCGCCATTCAGAGATCCCCGGATCGAAGGCTGCATGCGCCTCCCCGGGGCATATCGCCGCTTGCCGCGTCCTTCGTCGGCGCCCAAGCCAAGCCATCCACCAGGCGGCGTGATTGTTTAGCTCAGCGCAGCTGGCTCGGCTTACGGCCACCACCTATGCGCGGCCTCATAGTTCCCCAAGGAAGAGCTCCATGGGGCTCAGCTCCTTCATCTAGGAGGACATCCTCCCAGATTGCATCTACCTGAATGACGCAAGGCGGGCCCATCGACGAGCCGTTCCGCGTGGGCGAAGATGTAGGAGGTGATCCGGCCGCAGGTTCCCCTACGGCCACCTTGTTACGACTTCTCCCCCCTCGCCGAGTCCAAGTTCGACCCAGCCCGAAGGACTGAGCCTCACTTGGGCTCAACTCGGGTGGAGCGACGGGCGGTGTGTGCAAGGAGCAGGGACGTATTCACCGCGCGATGGTGACGCGCGGTTACTAGGGATTCCACGTTCACGAGGGCGAGTTGCAGCCCTCGATCCCAACCGAGGCGGGGTTTAGGGGATTGCCTCCCCCTTTCGGGGTCGGAACCCATTGTCCCCGCCATTGTATGCCGCGTGTAGCTCGGGGGTTTCGGGGCATGCTGACCTGCCGTAGCCCCCTCCTTCCTCCGGCTCAACGCCGGCAGTCTCCCTAGAGTGCCTCGCCCCTTACGGAGCGGGTAGCAACTAGGGATGAGGGTCTCGTTCGTTGCCGGACTTAACCGGACACCTCACGGCACGAACTGGCGACGGCGATGTACCTCCTCTCAGCTCGTCTGGCAAGGTCGTCAGCCTGGCCTTCATCCTGCTGTCGCCCCCGATAAGGTTCCCGGCGTTGACTCCAATTAAACCGCAGCATCCACCCCTTGTGGTGCTCCCCCGCCAATTCCTTTAAGTTTCAGCCTTGCGGCCGTACTCCCCAGGCGGCGGGCTTAACGGTTTCCCTACGGCACTGGGCGAGCTCGAAGCTCGCCCAACACCTAGCCCGCATCGTTTACGGCTGGGACTACGGGGGTATCTAATCCCCTTCGCTCCCCCAGCTTTCGCCTCTCACCGTCGGGCGCGTTCTAGCCGGGCGCTTTCGCCACTGGTGGTCCTCCCAGGATTATAGGATTTCGCCCCTACCCCGGGAGTACCCCCGGCTTCTCCCGCCCCCTAGCTCGGCAGTATCTCCCCGAGCCCCACGGTTGGGCCGTGGGATTTCCGGAGAGACTTACCGAGCCGGCTACAGGCGCTTTAAGCCCAATAAACGTCCCGACCACTAGCGGGGCTGGTATTACCGCGGCGGCTGACACCAGACTTGCCCCCCGCTTATTCCCCCGGCTCGCTACACCGGGGAAAAGCCGCCCTCATCAGGCGGCACTCGAGGTGGCCCCGTCGCGCTTTCGCGCATTGCGGAGGTTTCGCGCCTGCTGCGCCCCGTAGGGCCTGGGCCCTTGTCTCAGTGCCCATCTGGGGGCTCCCGCTCTCACGGCCCCTACCCGTTATAGGCTTGGCGGGCCGTTACCCCGCCAACTACCTGATAGGCCGCAGCCCTATCCTTAGGCGGAGGCTGAGAGGCATGGTCTCAACCCCCTTTGGGCAAGGGACCATTCCAGGCGCCCTTGCCTGCCGGGGATTAGCCCCAGTTTCCCGGGGTTATCCCCGTCCTAAGGGTAAGTTGGCCACGTGTTACTCAGCCGTGCGCCACGCCCCACCGTAGCCTGGGGCGTTCGGCTCGCATGGCTTAGCCCCACCTCGATAGCAGTCGGGTCCGGCAGGATCAACCGGAGTAAGCCGCAAGGTTTCCTGCGGTGGAGCCCACCCTTCGGGGTCGTCGATGAGCCCGCATCAGACCCAAGTATTCCCAGGCCGCTAGGCCCGGGTTTCCTTGGATCCTCAAGTTTTGCCGCAGCTTGGAGAGTCCAGCCTTCATCCTGAGAGCTCTAGGCTCTCCGTCGAACGGTACCGCCAGCTGCGGCGCGTATCCAGTAGGGCATAAGGAGGGATATATTTATTGCGCCGAAGGAGGCCAAGGTCCTCTGCTGGAGGCTCTCTCCTCCTTTAGAACAGCCATGCAAAAAGAGGCTAGCAGGAGGGGCTCAGTTTCAAACAATAAGCTAAAATCTAAGGGACAGCCATCACTTAGGCTGGGGGCTGGAGGGGCCGGGCGGCCGTCGGTGGGCCTGCCCATCAGGCCCGCTGAGGAAGCTCCCCCATCCAAGGACCAGCGCGGCGCCGCGAGGCGCAGCCCCGAGAGGGGCTCAGAGGTCATAGAAACGACACGGCCATCGGCGGGTGGCAATGATGGGGTCCAAGCTGCCCCTGAGGACGCCGATGGAGGCGCTGAAACGAGGCCTCTGCGCGCGGATTAAGACGGGCTGCGATGAGGGGGTCCTCAAGCAGCTCAAGGTCGCTTAGCTCAATGCCGCCTTGAAACAGAAGGGGGGCTACGAGCCCCACCAGCCCCCTCGTGCATCCATTAAAAGCGGTGCCCCTCCATTGACTGAGGCAGTGGAGGTTCACGTAGGTATTGACGACACAGACTCCATCAAGGGAGGCTGCACCACATACGTAGCAAGCTTAGCAGCGCAGCTCTTAGTGGAGCTGGGGGCCTCCTTCATCGACTACCCTTGCCTCGTGAGGTTGAACCCCAACATTCCATGGAAGACCAGGGGCAACGGCGCTGTAGCTTTAAGGTTTAAGATTCCAAGGGGGCTCCATAGAAGGGCCTTCGACGAGCTCTGCGACCTAGTTGAGCGCCAAGCCGAGATGAGCGACCCCAACACCCATCCAGCCATCGCTGCTTGCCTAGGACCTCCACCCCTCGAATTAAGGAGGCTCGCCGAGGAGGCTTTAAGCTCCACGGTCGACGTAGATAAGGCGCTTCAAGTAGCGAAGAGCCTAGAGCTAAACCTAAGGTTCTTCAAGGAGCCTCGAGGAGCCGTAGGGGCCCTAGCTGCCATAGGCGAGCTGCTTGAGGGCGACCACACCTACGAGCTCATAGCCTATCGACGGCGAGAGTTCCTTGGAAGCCCTCGAAGGGTCGATGAGGCCTCCGTGGCCGAGATGGATGAAGCCACCAGGCCCCATACCTTCAACAACTTGGACTACGAAACCCATCGAGTCCTCATAACCCCTCGAGGTCCAGACCCAGTGCTATATGGAATTCGAGGGGAAAGCCCAGAAGCCGTTAAGCGGGCTCAACGACTCTTACGCGTCGAAGAGCCTCTCGAAAGGTGGACGGTGTTTAGGACGAATCACGGCACCGACGCCCACTTGAAGCCAGCTACCACTAAAGCGAGCGACTATCAAGCAGTTGCCATCAGGGGGACCGTGGTGTCCAAGCCTATCGCCGTGAAGGGAGGCCACGTGATCTTTAAGCTAAGCGACGGACACGGCGTAATCGACTGCGCTGCCTACGAGCCCACAGGAAGCTTCAGAAAGATAGTAGCGTCGCTAAGGCCTCAAGATGAGGTAATAGCTTACGGAGGCGTAAGACCCGCGGAGCCAGGGCATCCAAGGACCGTGAACCTAGAGAAGCTATTAGTGATCAAGCTGGCCACCATGAAGGTTCCAGTGAATCCCGCTTGTCAAGCCTGTGGGCTCAGGCTTAAGTCACTGGGCAGGCTGAAGGGCTACCGCTGCCCAAGATGCCACACAAGATACCCTAAGGCCCAGAAGCAGGAAATCGAGAAGGCCAGAAACCTAGCTGAAGCCCTCTACATGCCGCCACCTCGAGCACAACGTCACTTAACCAAGCCGTACCCAAGGTATGGACGAGAAAAAAGTCAATGTAATCTTAAGCCACCCATCGATCCCTCAGAGTTCCTATGGGTTACCTCCTAATGGTAGCGAAAGACTTATTGTAGCCTCCAGCTTACCTCCTACGCAGCGGGGTGGGGAAGCCAGGTATCCCGCGGGGCTCATAACCCTGAGATCGGTGGTTCGAATCCACCCCCCGCTATACACCCTATCCCCGCTTCTCGCTAAACTCTACGTAATAACAGTCCCTCAACCTAAATAGGAGGGGAGCTTGATGGAACGAGAACGGCTTTTCTTAGAGATAGCGAAGTACTTACCCAATGAGGTTAGGAGGGAGCTTGTTCAAAGGCTCTTCGAGGTCAACGAACATTCTATTTGCGCTACCTCCAAAGATATGCAAACCAGTAGGGTTCAGCTTTACCGATACTTGGGCTTAACGAAGCGTCGAAACTACCCTTCCGATGAAGTAACTATGAGAGCGCTCAAGGCTCTCTATCAAAAACGCCCAGCCGAGCTTACATATTTGCTTCAACAACAGCTCGAGAGGATGAAGAGGCTCGTAGAAGCCCTCTACGTCTAATCACCAAGACCCCACCCCCCTATTTCCACTGGAGACAAGCAGGCACCTGCCGTAATGCAGTCCACCAGAAATGATCAATAAGACTCTTTATAGACAAAGATTCTTGGAGGTATCTAGCGCGCTTTTAGGTAACTTTTTATTCTTCATTTAAAACAGAACGACCGGGGGCTACCTCATTACAAGGAAGAGGAGAGATAACAAGCAAGAGGCTTGGCCTCGACCAGAAATAGAGGGGTGGGGGTTTCATGCTGCTATGGGTTTTCAAACCCTCATAGACTTGTATCCTTAAGGATACGATTTGGTTAAGATCCCTCCAAAGGCCCCCTTCTCCATCTCTCTCCTCTCCATCTCTCTCCCCCTTTACGTGAGCTGAAGAGGGGTAGTAGTTCACTAGCTAGTGAACAAACATCATTAAATCACCGGCATCCTCGAGAGTTGACTCCTTTACCTCACCAACACTACAAGAGGTTAACGAAACTCCTTCTTGAAACGGGTAGGGGAGTTTGAAATATATTACCTTGCCTCTCTCCCTTCCAACTCCTTTCCTTCAGGCCTATAGTTCACGATCCAGTAGACTAACATCGCTTTCCCCATCGCCTCCTCACATTTACTTCTCACGCCTTGTGACTTATATAATAGAGTGCACCTGCGTGAGCTACCAAGGATGAGCAGCCTTAAGGCATTTTTATTCCCTATGCTAGCCAAGCGGCGCTCAGGGGCATAATCCTTGAAGCCTTAAGCTAGCCTTCTGTGACGTGATTTAGTCACAAATATAACGTTACATGTAAGCTCTAGCATTTCATTGTTGAGGGGGCAGGCCCGAGGTTGCATTAAGGTGGGTCCCCCCTGTCCAGGCTATGCTAGACCACCTCGCACTTCTTTATGCAGGGAAGACCTGACAATTTGGTAGTTGCGTCTGACTTCTTGAGATACTATATGCTGTGGGGACCACGTAACATTTATAACTCACAGCCTCGATCTTAGTCACTGTAACTTGAGGGGTAAGACGTGAGTGGAGCCGAATGGTTGAAGAGCACTCTCAGCAATATTGAGAGCCTGCTTGAGCGCGTAAGGGCTGAGTACCACCGAGATTTGGCTGAGAGGCTTTATCATCTTGAGGACGAGGTCTTAAGTCTCCGCCGTGAGCTAAGGAGACTTAGCGAAGCGCTTGAGCCCCTACTGGACGTCCTCTCCCCTCGCAGCTCTCGAGGGGCTTACAGCCTTCGTGACTTAATTAAGCGCGGCTTAGCTCCAGAAGTCACAGAGCCTTCTCAACTCACTCCTTCAAGGCTGGCCCCATCAGCTTCGATGGAGGTTAAGCGAGCTAGGCCTCGCCGTAAGAGGGTGTTAAAGGCTGAGGAGGGGAGAGTTAAATTGTCTAAGGAGGAGGTGTTGAGATACCTCTCTACCGAAGCGAACGATACGGAGCTCAAGGTTCTTAGGCTGTTATATGAAAAGCCTGATTACGGTAGCCGCGGCTCTACCGAGATAGCTAAAGCTATAGGTAAGGTTAGGGAGCATACAGCTAGAACCTTAAAGAAGCTCTGTGAGCGTGGCCTCTTGTTAAGGGAGGAGGATCACGTGCCCTTTACGTATTCTATGCCTGCTGAAGTGGTTGAGGCGGTCAGCGCCTACTTTAGTGGGAAGTAGGCATCGAACTACCTCCTTTCTTGACCTTTAACTTTAAGCGTGGCTACTGGTAAAAGTAAGCTGCCTGTAACCTATAGGTCACATGTGTTACGTGACTTTTTGCCTCCTGGCTGAGGGGGTTATACTTCAGCTATGTAGCCTTGTTAAGTTCGCGTTGTGAAGCTGTGACCTTGAGGTTTGGGAGCTCGTGCAGCACTTAAGCAAACATCTTCCTTAAGCCTCAGCTGAATTCAGCCTGCTCTAAGTCTTCAGGCTGGCTTGATTGAAGCCTTCCTGAAAGACGATGAAGAAGCGATGACCATTGCGTAGTGCGGTGCCTTCGCTTATAGCCCTTAAGTCCATCTTAAAGGTGCGCAGTTGCTTGCATTTACCACGGTTTAAGAGCTCATCAGTGGGTTGATGTAGATCCCGCTGGTCTATACTAAGCCTCTTAAGCTAAGGTTTCTTGGCCGTAGGGGCTTGGTAGCTGGTCTTTGCTAGGCGACTAAGGTTAAGGCAATTAGGGTTGAGGCCGCTATGCTGGCTATGTGGGCTAGAGGTAAAGCTACCTTGGCGAGGATTAGGCCTCGCTTGAGGGTGGTTATGAGGCTTGCAAGGCCTTGCTCACCTAGGACCTCCACCTCCACCTTCTCCGACCCCACCTCCACCTCCACCTCTTCAAGGCAGTTGCTTAGTGACTTAACCCCGTCACGTATGAGGGAGGAGAACTGTGAGGGATCGAGGCCCTCCCCAAAGGCCCTGTATCCTCCCCTCACCCTCCTCATTCCTACGACACTATGGGTATCCGTGGTATAGGCTTCATAGAAATCTAGACCTAGGCTTGAGAGCTCTCGGAGGAGGACGTCGTGTAGGGTGGGCGATAAGTTGTTTGCATCAATTAAGAGGTGCGCACTCCTCTTCCCGTCGACCTCAATTAAGGCTAGCTTAACGCCCGCTCTTCCTAGTTCATCGATCCTCCAGGGGAGGCTTACCTTCATGAAGGCTGCCTTAAGCCTTGGGGCCTTAAGGCTCAGAGCCTTCTCTAGGGCCTCTGTGGCTCTGGCCTCAACTTCCCTGAGATTCGGGGCTCTCGGTTCGACGGGGAGGAAGTTGTTATGGGCCTCGATGATTAGCGCTGGGGTTAGGCCTTTTAGCTCAGCGATCCTCTTCAACCTCTCCCCTAGCGTGGAGGGGAGGTCCTCTGCTCTCTGTGACCTCCAAGTCATCACTATGAGAGGGATCCCGAGGATCTGACAGATTACGTAGGGGTCTCCACTCCTTGAGCATGCAGCTGAAGTGTAGATGGGGGCGGTTAGCTTGCTCGCCGTGATGGAAGCGTGGAGTGCAGCCTTCACGATCTTCTCAGCCTCCCCCCTTGAAGCGGGATCTCTCTCATGCGTTGCCGTGGAGTGGAAGACCATGCAAACCCCTCCAACCCTCCCCTCAAGCTCCTCAGCTATCATAGCTGGTAGATTGCTTCCTCCAACGTTCTTGAAGGGGCCAGGGTGTGCGTTGAAGGCTATGAAGCACCCCCTCACCCCTTCGCGTGACCTAAGTATAAGGGATGTAACCTCCACCTCTACCCTTTCAGACTTCTTAGAGGCCTCCTCCTCTAGCAGGGAGGGGTCGTCAACGAGCCATGCGTGAGCGAAGGCTTTAAAGAGCTTAAGTCCGCCCGTCCGCTCAATGGACGTGAGCCTATCTATGGCTTGAATAGCTAAGTAGGCGGCCGTTACGCCGATGGCTTGGGAGACCACCATAACCTCGACGGCGAGGAGGTAAGGTACTTCATAGGCAGCTGCATAGGCTGGACTAGCTATAAGGAAGGAGACTGGAGCTAAAGTTAGCGGCAGTAGCTTTTGTTCAGCGAGCGCTTTAAGGACCATGACGTGGAGGGTTGTGAAGACTGAGGTGGACACGAGAGCGGCGTAGATTGATAGAGGCTTATACGTTAATGTCAGGAAGAGATAGGCTGAGGCCTGAAGTAGCAGGGCGGCTGTAGAGGCTCCTATACACCTCTTCATCGTGAACAGCTTCGAGCGAAGTAGGTAGTTGGCTAGAATGACAGTTAGGAGGGCTGGAAGGCTCCAAGCCACGAATCCTTGAAGTAAACGAGGGCTCAGAGCCCCCATGAATAGGCAGACGATGAGGAGCAGGGATGTTAGGGCTTGAGCCTTAGGTAAGCTGAAGAGTAGGTTGTAAGCCTTAGCTGCCTCCTCAACGCTTACAGTCATGGCCTCTAGAGCTCCGCGGCCTGGTTTATTATGTTTGAGCCCAATCATTAGCTGAAGGTGGCTCCCTCCGCTGAAGGTGGAAGCCTCAAAGGTCGTTACAGGGCCTACGTAGCTAGGAGAGCGTAACGTGGACTGTGATTTAGCTGACTTTGTGACTCGTCAGTTAGCCTTTTATAAGGCTCCTGCGACGAGGAAGTCGGAAGCCATGCCTAAGGAACGTAGGAAGCGTAGGCGAGAGGAGGCCCCCATGCCCCTAGCTGGCGCGGGCTTAGTTAGGTTCTTTGAGGAGGAGGTTAAGGGGCTTCAAGTGCCGCCTGAGGCAGTCTTGCTGGGCGCGCTCGGCTTAATCGTAGCTGTTCTTGTGGCTCACATATTCTTAGGCATTCCTTAAAGGTGTCCTTCATGCATATAGGGGAGTTCCAGGATATGATACGTAGGATTTACTGGCATAGGGATGAGCCTAGAGGGGTTGAGAGGAACTATGTTCACTTAGTTGAGGAGATAGGTGAGCTGGGCAGGGCCATAGTTGATGGAGACCTAGAGTCAATTAAATCAGAGCTGGCGGACTCGCTGGCGTGGCTTGCGACCGTGGCCAATGTGCTTAAGGTGAACTTGGAGGAGGCAGCGCTTTCAAAGTACTGCAACGTCTGCCCTAAATGCAGTAGCTCTCCTTGTACATGTCCTTGAGGGGGCTCTCTTGTCTAAGGTTAAGCTTGAGGGGCTTAAAGTTAGGGACTTAATGACGACGGACGTAGTGTATGCTACAGTGCCTGGATCTAGAAGGGACGTGCTAAGGTTGATGAGGGAGAGGAGGGTGATGGGTGTACCCGTTGTCAAGAAGGGCACCAGGAAGCTCGTGGGGATAATCACGCGGACGGACCTCATCAATAAGCCGGCTGAGGAGCAGGTAGCCTTGATAATGACTAGGAACCCATTGACGTTGAAGCCAGACGACTCAGCGCTGGACGCCGTGAAGCTGTTAGTAGGGCATAACATTAGGAGGCTTCCAGTCGTGGTGGAAGGGGACTTAGTGGGCATCCTGACTGTGGCTGACATCGTTCATAAGGCCTTGGCTGAGAGCCCCATCGACGACCCTGTGGCTGACTACATGGATAGGCGCGTGTTGGCGGTATGGGAAGGCACGCCGCTACCAGTAGCTTCAACTATCATGAGCTTGGCGGGCGTGGAGGCCCTGGTAGTCTTAGACTCGTCCTCTAGGCTGAGCGGCATTATCACAGGCGCGGACTTAATGAAGCTGAGCGAGGTTACGTTTAAGGAGAGGGTCTCGAGCTCAGGCATAATATCTGAGGGTCAAGAATGGGATTGGGACGTCAGTACGATGACGTATATCGGTCGCGGGGAGCTGTCGCTTCCTGATAAGCCCGTATCGGAGGTGATGACTAAGAAGCCTGTCACCGTCCTCAAGCTTACTCCCCTCAACGAGTGTGCTAAGAGGATGAAGAGGTATGACGTTGACCAGCTGCCCGTCGTGGACTCTGAAGGCAGACTTGTAGGAATAGTTTACGATCACGCGCTGCTGAACTACTTATTGAAGCAGTCTTTATAATCACTTAATGCCTGTGGCTAAGCTGCACAACTGAGCTGCTGCCCCTAAGAGTAGGGGATGAAGTAGGTTGTCGTCCACCACTCCATCTTTGTTAATCGCTTCAGCCACTATAAAGGCGATGGACACGGCTAGGACTAGGGGCAATGGGTATATCCCTGATAAGGTGGCTATGAGGGCTGCCCCAGCTAAAGTGCCTTCAAGCGTGCGCCTTCCTCCAAGTAGCTTAACTCTGCCTATCCAGGACCCAACTAAGGTTGAGGCTACGTCGCCCACGATGGAGGATGTAAGCGCGATTACAGCCGGCGTTGGCTGGAGGAGCGCTGCGGCTATTAGTGAGCCTAGGAAGAAGTGTAGGTAGCCTGATGGCGACTTAGCTTCCTTAGGCCTGGCCAGCGCGCTAAACAATGGCTGGAAGGGGAAGAGCCTTGAGTATCTTAGCCTAACGACTTCAAGGATGGCCGAGATGGCCAAGCATATGGCAAGAGCAGTTACAGTGAGGTACCTTCCAGCTTGGATATAGGAGAAAGGCACGACTAAGCCGGTGAGGTGAAGTAGCTTCCGAGCCGCCTCCCTCTTCCTAACCCTGTGCTCGACGTCTACCTCGAGCCCCCTCCTTAACACCCTCAATGACCTCGAGGAGGGCCCTCCTCCCTCCCTTCTCAACTGCGGTGCCCGTCACTATGATGTCGGCTCCAGCCTCTACAAGCTCCTTGGCAGCCTCCCTTGACCTAATCCCTCCTCCAACGATGAGCACGAGGTCAACAGCCCTCCTCACCTCGCTCACCAACTTAGCTGGAACTGGGTTTTTAGCTCCAGAGCCTCCCTCTAGGTAGAGAAACCTCATACCCATGTACTGGGCAGCTAGAGCGTATAGGGCGGCTATTTCGAGCCTATCCAATGGTATGGGCCTTGCTTGGCCCACGAAGCCCACGGCAGTATCTTGGTTGAGAACCAAGTACCCTGTTGGAAGAGGCTCAAGAGCATACTTCCTTACTATTGCCGCCCCCATCATCTGAGCATCTACTATGAAGTAAGGGTTTGAGGAGTTTAGGAGCGAGATGAACCACACAGCGCTTGCGTGCCTGCTGAGCGTTGTGGCGTTGCTGGGGAAGATTATGGTTGGAAGCCCTGCCTCGTTGGCCGCCAGCACGACGTCATCGAGAAGGGCTTCAGATATACCTAAGCTTCCCCCTATCATGATGGCGGCCGACCCAGCCTCAGCAGCCTCCTTTGCCAGCGCTCGGGCCTGAGCTGGAGAGGTTTTATCTGGATCTATGAGCGTTAAGTGGAGCGCCCCCTCCTCTTCAAGCTTAGAGCGAAGATATCTCTCTACCCTGCCAAGCAATGAGCCCACCTTAATGCTTAACGAGGCCTCCTATCTTCCCCTCATAGTATAGGTCGACGAACCTGTTAAAGGCATGGACTACCTCGAAGACCTTAGGCACCTCTATCTCTGCTTGAAGCCCGCAGGTGCCGCAATGTATGAAGGCCACTCCACGTTTATCGTCGAGCTCCACCGTCACGCTCCTAGAGTCGCAGCTAGGACAGTTGAAGACCTTCGGCACCCTCTTCGGCACTCTTTTAACCACCTTCCTCCTTCGCTTCCTTCCACCCATCCACCTCCCCTGCTTAAAGCTCCTCGAAGGCTTAATAAAGCTGAGGGAGCCTCTATTTATGACGTGGAGGATGTAGAGTCTTTCCTAAGCGAAGCGTTGAGGGAGGCATATCCATACCTAGCTGAGCCTAGGTTAATTGAGTCCTTAGTGAAGGAAATAGCCTCACGCAAGGTGAGCTTAAGGGAAGCCTGGGAGGAGCTGAGTAAGGCAGCTATAGAGCATGGCTTGTCGAACCCCCTCGTAGCTACGGATCTAAGGATCCTGCTCAACGTTATTGAGCGCCTACTTACCTCTCAGCGTGGTCAGCAACTGGTAAGCCAGGGCAAGTAGCATAGCCAGCAGGGCTAAGGCAATGAAGTGGTTGACACCTAAACTCTCAGGCAAGCAGCTTCTTCAAGCTTAAACCTCTTAGAGCCTCTTAAAGGTAGCGCTAGCTACTTGGCCTAATGTAGGCCTCGCTACACTTATGGCCTCAGCGAAGCGTCAAGGGGGAGCCATGAGCAGCGGCACGTTAAGTCACAGGGATGAGAAGCATGGGGCCGCCAGGATTTGAACCTGGGTCACGAGGGCCCGAGCCTCGCAGTCTAGCCAAGCTAGCCTACGGCCCCTATGCCTCACGGAGATCCCTCCTTTTAGCTTTACAGCTGTTAAGCCCCGGGCGGGGTTTGAACCCGCGGCCAACAGCTTACAAGGCTGCCGCTCTACCCAGCTGAGCTACCGGGGCTCTTCCTTTAGGTATCTAGCATAGTTTTAAAGCTGCTGCCACGCAAGCAACGTACATAAGCTACATGGGTAAGTTTTTTACCCAAGACCTCTAAAAACTAAGTAGGCCGGGTTCGCCTAGACTGGTAGGGCGCAGGCTTGCTAAGCCTGTACCCCGTTGAGGGGTGCGGGGGTTCGAGTCCCCCACCCGGCGTTTATGGCCATCGATTTAAGCACACAAAGCATTGGCTGCGTCCTCTTCGTCATGTTGGGCTGCGCTACCTGAACATCTAACGCTTCATAAATGCATCCCTTGTACGCTTCTACTTGGTTGAAAGGGGCGCAAGGCTTATTGAACACCTTTGGCGGATAACTTACCTTGATCCTTGAAAGTAGTGGATCTGTTCTGCGGGGCTGGCGGCTTCTCGAGAGGCTTCTTTGATGCCGGGTTTAAGCTCGTAGCTGCCCTAGATAATGCGCCACCAGTGGCTAAGACGTATCGAGCCAACTTTCCATGGGTGCAGCTCATCGAGGAGGACATCAAGGAGGTTGATGTAGATGATATCCTCCAAGCTGCTGGAGGTAAACCTGACGTAGTCATAGCCAGCCCTCCCTGTGAAGCATATACAGCAGCTAATGCTAAAAGACTGAAGGATCCCTTAGATAGGCTCTATGTGGATCCTATTGGCCGGCTCGTGCTTCATGGAATCAGGTTGATAGGAGACTTAGAGCCCAAGGTCTTCGTCATAGAAAACGTACCTCACATAATGGAGGGGCCGCTTAAAGGAGCCCTCATCAAGGAGCTTGCAAGAGTAGGCTTCACCGAGGTTTACTTCAACATATTGAAGGCAGAAGACTATGGCTCTCCCTCAAGAAGGACAAGGGTCTTCATCTCTAACGTTAAGATTAGGCCCAGGCCGATGGGCAGAAGGGTCACGGTGGCCGACGCCCTCGAGGGGCTGCCTGGGCCTGATGGTGAGGTATTGAACCACGAATATGTGCCCATGTCATCCAGGAGGTATAGGAAGGCAGCTAAGCTAAGATGGGGCAGCTCATTAGTTAAATATGAGGGATGCAGCGGAAAAATCTACACAAATTGGGTCAAGCTCCACCCCTTTCATCCATCTCCCCCCGTGCTTGGCAACTCCCGCTTCATTCATCCCTTTGAGACGAGGCTACTGACGGTCAGAGAGCATGCCAGATTAATGGGCTTCCCCGACAACTACGTCTTCTTGGGCGGTAAGGATTCGCAGTTCAACATGGTTGGTGAGGCCGTGCCCGTCCCATTAGCACGCGCTATAGCGTCCTGCCTTGCAAGGCTTTTAAGGGCCAGCTAGCCTCTTGGCTGGGTGCAAAGGCATGTACATGAGCAGGCTGGCCGTTATTCTTCATGGAGCTCATGGTGTCGAGGTGGTTAAGCAGTTCGCTAAGCTAGCTTACGGCTTTGAATCAGGCCTCTTCGTGCTTTCTAAGCCCACGTCAGCGGCTGCTCAAATTGCTGTGCCCGAGGTAAGTAAACTAGCCTTTAAGCAGGGGAAGCGCTTCTTAGTGGTTCCGGACATAGACGATGTCTTGGAGCTCCTAGCTCCCTCGATCTCCCTCTTTTTTGTCGAAGGAGGCAAAGGTGAACCCTTTAATGAAGAGGAGGTCGCGGCTGCCCTGAAGGCAGGGCGGCAGGTCTCCCTTTTCTTTTCGGCCTCAGAGCCAGGTTTTTCGAGGAAGGAGCTTGAAAGAGGTAGAGTGGTCAGCATCGGCTCCCTTGGCGAGGTGGGTTGCTTAGCTCTAGCCTCAATAGCGCTGTTTAAGGTGTGGAGCAAGCTATCTACGGTGAGTATTTCTTAAGTTCCTCTTCAAGCTTAGATATTCTAGCTTCTAGGACCTTGACTGTCTTCTCATTGTCGTAGGCCTCAAGTTGTTGGCCGCACCTCGGACACCTAAAGTAGGTCTCAACTGCCTCCTCAAATCTTAAGAGTACTCCTCCGCAGTGATTGCATGAGTATAGATTTCCTTTCCTCTCAAGGTCAAGCCTCTCCCTTAATTTCTTGAGCACTAGCCTCTTCCTAAGGAGCACCAGCCTCTCGACGGCCTCCTTGTTGAGCGTCCAGTAGTAAACGTACCATCCACTATTCTCATCCCTTACCTTCCTGTAAACTACCAACTGATTATCAAGAAGGGTGTAGAGTATCTTTCTAACTTGATTTAGTTTGAGTAGCGTCTTAGAAGCTATGAGCTCGTCGGTAAGCCACTCTTCATTTAGAAGGGCGTGAGTAACCTTCACGGCGTCTGATCCAGCTATCCGTGCGACCACGCTAAGCACCACTTCGTCTAAGCTCCTTCCCACCTTTCCTTTACGCCCTCCTTATTGAAGAGGCCCCCCTCCTTAAATATGCTACCTTAATAGACTCTATAGCCATCGAGCTGCTACCTTAACCTAATTCACCAGTCTGACAACCCTCTTCCCCTTTGCTTGAGGAATTACCTTCAGCTTAGCCCCCTCGAACTTCTTTTCGAGCTCCTCTCCTCTCCATAGAAAGTGAAGGAAGAGGCAGAGCGCAGCAACCTCGCTGTGCGGCTGGTTGGTGATGGAAACGTTGTGGGTAGCCAGCTCGTAGATTTCCTTAGGCTGCTTCTTAGCTCCCACCACAATAAGCTTATCTCTATTGCTACACCTCAGCACCTCTACTACATCAACGAGGGGCATCCCGTACTGAGTTAAGTGGATTACCTCACCCCCCCTTGCCAGCCAGTCCTCGACGACCTTCCTCCAGGGGGGTCCAGTCTCGATGAAGAAGGGTCCTCCCCAAGTCCTCACGACCTTCCTAATGGTCTCCTCAAGCTTCGTGTCGACCACGTCGGAGACGATCACGCCATCGGCTCCGAAGGCCCTGGCGGTGAGGCATACATGAGTGGTTACTCTATAGTCCCTAGGTATTCGATGCCCCATCCTCAACACGACGACTCTCAAGCGAAGCCCCAACGCGCTTCCATCACTACTTATATAAAGCCCACCCAGCATGGGGCTTAGATGTTAGCTATATTGGTGGAGTGCCAGCTCCCCGGTCAGCCTTCAAAGATCGAAGAGTTAGCGATGCTGGCTGAGAGCAGAGGCCACCTCGTCATGGGCAAGCTCGTTCAGCGGAGGGCCAAGCCCGACCCAGCCTACCTGATAGGCAAAGGGAAGCTTGAAGAGCTTAAGAAGCTGACGAAGGAGCTTGGAGCTGATAGCGTGATATTTGCCAACACCTTGAAGGCTGGCCAAGCCTTCAGAATTAGGCGTGAGCTAGGCTGGCAGGTTGAGGTCATCGACAGGAACCTCTTAGTGCTTGAGATCTTCGAGCAGAGAGCGATGACAAGAGAAGCTAAGTTACAGATCGAGCTGGCTAGGCTTAGGTACACGCTTCCATGGGCGAGGGAGTTCATTAGGTATAGAAACCTATATGGAGAGCAAGTAGGCTTCGGCGCATTAGGTGAGTATTTACATAAGGTCTATGAGGCCAGCGCTAGGCGTAGGATAAAGGCTCTCGAGGAGAAGCTTGACAAGGCTAGGCTAAAGGCCCTAGATAGGGCTTTAAAGAGGAGGGAGGCTGAGCTACCCATCATCTCGTTGACAGGTTACACGCAGGCGGGCAAGACTACGCTCTTTAACCTCCTAGCTGGCGAATCCAAACCTGTGGGGCTAGGTCCCTTCACCACGCTTTCAACATTCGCTAGGAGGATCAAGTTAATAGATATGGACGCTATGCTGATAGACTCCATAGGCTTCATCGAGGACTTACACCCCCTCATCCTAGAAGCCTTTCACGCTACGCTCAGCGAGCTGGGCTTAGCAGATGTAGTGGCGTTAGTGGTAGATGCTAGCGACCCCTTAAGCCTCGTCGAGAGGAAGGTAACAGCCTGTAAGGAGATTCTCTATAGCGTAGCTCCAGGTGCCCCCATCGTGGTCCTGCTCAACAAGATGGATCTCGTGGAAAGGGATGAGCTAAAGAGGGTAGGTGAGGTTGTGTCTAACGTCTTACCATCCTCGCCTCTGATCGAGACAAGCGCGCTCCACGGCCTTAACGTTGAAGGCATTATCTTAGCGTTAAGGAGTTCCTTAGCCAGGCGGGGATGGAGACCTGAGTTTCTTAAGTTGACGACTAGCTGAGGGAGGTTTACGTTGGCCATACGCTGCGAAATCTGTGGAAGCCCCATCCAAGGACAGCCACGGAGGATCCTTGTCGACGCAGCGACGCTGCTCGTATGCAGTAGGTGTGTGAGGTACGGCACGCCGACGTCGAGGCCTCGCCCTCCCTTAAGCTCAAGCCCCCTACCCCCTAGAGCCGCTGAGCCGCAACTAGATGTGGTCTCCGACTGCTCCGTTAAGGTAAAGAGGGCTAGAGAGGAGATGGGACTTACCCAAGAGGTCCTAGCTAAGCTCACAGGTGAAAAAGTCTCGGTTATTAGAAGGATCGAGGCTGGAAAGCTTAAGCCTACCTTAGATCTCGCTAAGAGGTTAGAGAGGGTGTTAAAGGTTAGTTTGGTGGAGGAAGTTGAAGTTGCTAAGGGGTCTGAGCAGCTTAAGCTTAAGGCGGACTTAACGCTAGGAGACGTAGTTGTCGTTAGGGAGAGAGGGGAGGGTCGGCGTGGATGAACTTAAAGTCCTCATGGGCTTGAGGAGGATTAGAGCTGTAGCTGACTATCAATTTGGGCGGGGCGTAGGTGAGGAACTCTTCCCTGATGGAGTCAAGCTAACCTTCTCCCCCAGGACTGGAAGGGTTCGACACATCTACCTAAATGATGTGCTCTTAGCTACTATTCGGCCGAGCGATGGCCTGCTAGCCTTGACTGTGGAAGGGGCGAAAAGGCTGTTGAAGGTGTTGCCGCCGCCTAAGATGAGGGTTGTGGTCGACCAGAGGCTTGCACCACTCATCGCTGAAGGCAAGGACGTTGAGGCTGCATGGGTTAAGTCGGTCGACCCCGACATAAGGCCAAAGGATGAAGTCTTAGTTGTCGACCCAGCAGATAGGCCCTTAGCTGTCGGCAGGGCGGTGTTGTCCGGTGCTGAGATGTTAAGCTTTAAGGCTGGCTTAGCTGTTAAGGTACGTAGAGGGATTTACGTTGAGGAGGCTCAGCCCAAGGGAGGCTAAAAGGCTTATGCAGAGGATGGGGATGGAGCTTGAGCCCATCGAAGGAGCCAAGGAGGTAGTCATTAAGCTTGAAGGCCGCTCCCTTGTCATAAAGGAGCCTCAGGTGTCAGTGGTGAAGATGGCTGGCCACGCAATTTATCAAGTCGTAGGCGAAGCTGTTGAAGTCATGAGTCATGAGGAGCCGGTCATACCTGACGAAGACGTTCAGCTTGTAGCCTCGCAGGCTGGGGTTAGCTTTGAGGAGGCTCGTAACGCCTTGAAGGAGTCCGAAGGTGACCTAGCTAGGGCTATACTGTTACTGAAGACGAGGCGTTAATGTCGCTCTCTCCGGCTCTTCAGAATCCTAATCCTGAACACATCCTCCCTGGCCCTCTCATCTAAGTAGAGTTCCACATACCTGATCGCCTTATCGAACTTGGGTATTATCACTGTCTCGAGGGCGTTGACTCTCCTCTTAACCTTCTTAACCTCCTCCGCCAACCCCCTAATGGAGGCCTCCACTTCAGCCAGCCTTACGATGGAGGCTAAGGCTCGCCTAAAGGCAGCCACGGCTTCGTCTAGACTGCCACAAGTATCGGTAAGGCTATGAGTAGGCCGTCTTAAATCGGCCGCCTCATTAAGAGTGAGGGCCGGCACCCTCACACCCATGACGCTGCGCAGACGTAACCTAACGTCATACAGCATAGGAGTAGAGGCAGCCAACTCTAGGAGCTTTAAAGCCCCCAGCTCCATCTTAGCTACGGCCAGTTTATGATATGCTTCCATCATTTCCCGATGGACACTCTCCTTCAACCCTCCATATTCCCTCAGAGTCTCGAGAAGCTCCATGATCAGGGCGTCGCGCTTCTCCTTCAGTAATGAGAGCCCTCGCTCAGCAAGTCGCTTCCTCCTCCTCAGAGCGATGAGCTCCATCCTCGTAGGCTTAAACTCGAACCCGCCAGCGCTCAAGGCCGCCTCCTTAAGTTGACAAGGGCCTTATAAAAGCTCTTTAGCCTTCAAGGTGGTCCTTAACGATCCATCGATATGGCGCGCTTAGCTCGACCAACATAGGGCTGGTGTAGACCTACAGGCGCGTTAAGGCTTAAGGTAAAGTAGGGCTAGGTTTAAATAAGACCATCAAGCTACGCCCACCACAACAGGCTCAAGGAGGTGTGATGCTAGATGGTGAGGTTCAAGCAGACGGAGGAAGCCCTTAAGATAATGAGGAATAGGGAGAGTGTACGCAACATAGGCACTTTGGCCCACGTGGATCACGGGAAGACCACGACGAGCGACAGCCTGCTCATGGCGGCTGGGATGTTATCACCTAAAGTGGCTGGGAAGGCGTTGGCGCTGGATTACGTTGAGATAGAGCAGAGCGTGAAGTAGGAAGCTTCACGCGCTCAATTACGTCAGATGACGGTGAAGGCAGCCAACGTCTCCCTCTACCACGAGTGGAGGGGCAAGCCATACGTGATTAACTTAGTTGACACTCCAGGCCACGTGGACTTTACAGGCCACGTCACACGCTCCTTAAGGATCATGGACGGCGGCCTTGTGGTATGCGATGCCGTAGAAGGGGTTATGACTCAGACAGAGACGGTCTTACGTCAGGCCCTGGAGGAGCGGGTTAGGCCCCTGCTATTCATCAATAAGGTGGACAGGTTAATTAAGGAGCTTAAGCTCTCCCCAAGCGAAATCCAACAGCGCTTCGTGGAGATCGTGAAGGACTTCAACAACCTAATAGAGCTCTACGCTGAGCCTGAGTTCAAGAAGGTGTGGAAGGTAGACTTCGCAAAGGGCCAAGTAGCCTTCGGCTCCGCCCTCCACAAGTGGGGCCTCACTGTCCCTATAGCTCAGGGCAAGGGATTCAAGTTTTCAAACATAATCGATGCCTACGAGAGAAACTATGTAGACGACCTAGCCAAGGAGGCCCCCCTATATGAAGCCCTCTTGGACATGGTGGTTGAACACGTACCCAACCCCATCGTGGCTCAGAGGTACAGGATCCCTAAGCTGTGGAAGGGGGAACTGGATAGTGAAGTAGGTAAGGCTATGTTGAACTGCGACTACGAGGGTCCGACAGTGGTCTGCGTAAGCAAGGTAGTATCAGACCCACATGCAGGCTTAGTTGCCACTGGCCGAGTTTTCTCAGGTACTGTCTACACAGGTGAGGACGTCTACCTAGTCATGGCCAGGGAGGAGGCCAAGATACAGCAAACAGGCCTCTACATGGGACCGTACCGCGAGGCCTGCGATAACATAACGGCTGGCAACATAGTCGCTATGCTTGGCTTAGAGAAGGCTAGGGCTGGAGAGACCGTGACAAGCTTGTCGATGAAGGGGGTGATGGTTCCCTTCGAGAGGCTAAGATACATTAGCGAGCCCGTGGTGACCATGGCCATAGAGCCCAAGAGCACAGCTGACCTACCGAAGCTAGTTGACGCTCTTAGAAGGATGGCCATAGAGGACCCTACGCTGCACGTCAAGATCAATGAGGAGACGGGGGAGTACCTCATAGCTGGGATGGGCCAGCTACACTTAGAGATAGCTCTGTGGGACCTTCAGCAGCGGACGGGTGGATTAGAGGTGGTAACTTCACCGCCCATAGTTGTCTACCGAGAAACCATCAGGAAGGCAGCGGGGCCATTCGAGGGTAAGAGCCCGAATAAGCATAATCGAGTCTACGTTAAGGTGGAGCCTTTGAGCAAGGAAACCATGGAGCTCCTAGAGCGAGGCGAGATCTATGATGGTCAGGACTGGAGGGCTAGAGCAAAGATCTTAAGGGAGAAAGCTGGCTGGGACTCTGACGAAGCTAGGAACATATGGGCCATCGACGAGCATCTCAACATCTTCGTAGACGCCAGCAGAGGGCTTCAGCACTTGAGGGAGGTCAAGGATACGCTCATAGCTGGCTTCACCTGGACAGTGTCTGAAGGCCCTCTCTGCCGCGAGCCCATGAGGGGCGTTAAGGTAGTGCTCGTCGACGCCCAGATCCACGAGGACCCAGCCCATCGTGGCCCGGCGCAGATGATGCCTGCACTCAAGGATGCCATCATGTGCAGCTTCCTCTCAGCTAAGCCGACGCTCCTAGAGCCGATAGTGAGGATAGAAGCCAAATGCCCACCCGACTACATCTCAGGGCTAACAAAAGTCGTCGTGACGAGGAGGGGCAGGATCTTGGATCTAAGCTCATCCGGCATGCTAATGGCCTTAAAAGGGGAGATGCCCGTCGCTGAAACCTTCGACTTAGCCAACGAGATAAGAAGCGCTACCGCAGGTCGAGCCTTCTGGGCCTTAGAGGTACGCGGTTGGGAGGCCGTACCTGAGGGCATGTTGCATCAGGTCGTAATGAAGGTGAGGGAGCGCAAAGGACTACCCAAAGAGATACCTAAGCCTGAGGACTTTATGCCTCGCTGATCTTTAAATCATATCTCTAAGTAGCTGGTTGATGTCACTTCCACGATATCCTAGCTCTCCTCCAGCTCCTACCATCTTCTTAACGCTCCCCTTGAACCCTCCACGAGGCGGATGTAGCCTGAACACGGGCTTAAGTCCCCGTAGCTCCTTCAACCTCACCTTACCTTCAAGCAATGCGTCGGCCACATCCTCTAGGCTCTTAAAGCCCAGCCTCTTGGCATAATCATCTGCGACTGGCTTATCCCCCCTCAACCTACCCCTCCTCCTCAACAAGTCGGTTAGGACCTCTCTATCGACTTCTCCATAGGCTACGTAGCCTGCGACCTTCTCTAGCATACCTCTATAGCTAGGTGTATCTTCTACAATGGTGGCGTGGTTAGCCTTATGTAGATTCAGCATTCTTAGCGTATCTTTGACGTCCCCCGGTACTCCAACAACCCCCCTTAGCCTTATGACAGCCAATAGCTTTGACATGGCTACAATATCCATTGAGCAGCCGTCTTCACTTTATAAGTCTGCTTGAGGGCTTCATACGTCGCCTTAGCGAAGTTAGCCGTCGTTCTCGTTTCCCCCCTTACCCTCGTCCATACATCCTTAATGCCAGCCAGCCTAAGCACTATCTTCCCTGCGTCTCCTACCACGAGCCCCGTCCCTCGAGGAGCTGGGATGAGCATGACCTCCACGCTCCCAGCCCTGCCAACCACCTTGAACGGCACGCTATGCAGTTGGTTGCATCTACACTCCCAGCTGCCGCAACCTCTCCTCACGGGTATGAGGTTAAGCTTCGCGTTAACTATCGCTTTATCGATG
>Ga0272445_1000778_pt1 | contig 27412 bp, 27 predicted proteins | sample YNPCB0031_FD_194404 | JGI IMG/M metagenome (GOLD analysis project Ga0272445, IMG submission 194404) | Hot spring sediment microbial communities from Yellowstone National Park, WY, United States - YNP-CB-003-1 | ecosystem: Environmental > Aquatic > Thermal springs > Hot (42-90C) > Sediment... | reverse complement strand
GCTTGACTGGTATCCCGATGTTCTTCGCAGACATGCTCATGCTCACCTTCCTCCTCGAGCCGCCAGCGCTGGCACCGACTCGGAGAAGCCTCCTAATAATGTTTCCAGCCCTCCTACCATCTCCTCAGCCTCCTCTTCAGTCTCTCCTCTGGCCTGCCAACGAGAACCCTCCCATCCACAAGTATCTTCTCGCCCGATGGAAGCTCGAAAATGAACCTATAGGCGTTCTTCGGCAGGCTCACGATTCTGCCATCATCTCTCAATATCTTAAGCATGTTCCTCGTCTCACCTACAATTTCGCCGACATGAACAAATCCTCCCTTCAATGGCTTGGCCTTGGCCCTTAACCCCAGAAGCTCGTGTCTCGCGATATTCCTTGGTGTAAGCGATTTATGCCTCATCACGGGGAACTGAGATTCAAGCAACTTAAATCTCGATCGGAAGATCACTGCTCAGGAGGATTATTGAGGAGCCCGCTGGCTCATACGTCATTTGGACAGCTTTAACCTCAAGCCCAGCCTCATGAGCCCTCGCGATAAGCTCACATAATGCTGGATCCACCTCATGGTTCAGCTTAAAGCCCCTAACATGGGGGAGGGCTGCGATGAATGTGATGATCGCCCGGCCGCCGCGTTCGATGAGCTCAAGCATCCCCCTCACCTGCCTCACAGCCCTACTTGATGGGCAGTCGGGGTAGGAAGCATGATGGCCAACTCTTAGAACGGCGCTTTTAAGCTCTAGGAACATGTCGCCTAGCCCACATGACATGAGGTAGTCTATTCTAGTCCCGGCGAGGGGGATATCCCTTCTCGATATCCGGCAGCCTCTGAGCCAGGGTATGAGGTCTTGGCCGACAGCTTCCTCGAAAGCTCTCGCCTGGAGGTATGTGTCCACGATGGCGGCGAGATCATCCTCTAAGATTGCGAAAAGCCTTCTCGAGAGCTTCCTAGGCCTCTTAACCGGGATGCAGAAGCCTCTCCTCCCGCGAACCATGTATTCTAGAAGTCTACCAGTGTTCTGGAGGAATACGAGCCTCTCCCAGCCCCCAATCTCAACCCTAACGGTGAATCTATTCAGCCTTTCCAGTATCACGCATTCCTCGACGCCCCGTAAAGTCAGTATCCTAGGATATTCTTGAGTCGGCATCAAAGCTTTTCAGGATTGCTCGAGGAGCTCTCTAACACCATCCCTGATCCTATGAGCATCCTCCTCACTTGGAGAACCCTTGAACTCTATCGTCTCAACAATCTTGAAGCCGGCGGCCGCCAATTTCTCCGAGAGCCTCTTAGTAACAGCGCCAGCCCATCCATAGGAGCCCAAGATTAGCACGGGCTTCGGTGGAATCTTCTTGACGATCAAATCCACAAGATAGTCGATTAATGGGTAAACTCCTGCCTCATATGTGGGCGCAGCGAGTATGATTGCCCTCGAATCAATTGCATCCCCTATAATCTCGGAGAATGACGGCTGCTCTAAATCATTGAACCAATAGGATGCAGTTCTTCCACCGAGCTTCTCAACCTCCTCCACTGCGATCCTCGCGGCCTTCTCCATTAAGCCATACATAGAGCCGGAGACAACCAAGATCTTGTTATCATCAGAATGCCCCTCAGCCAAGCTCCTGTAATAATCTATAATCAGCCGTGGGCTCTTCCTCCAGACAAGCCCATGAGCCGGAGCTACAACACCGATATCCAGCTGAAGCCCCTGGAGCTTCTCAATATTCCTGATTATATGCTGCCTGTAGAACCCTATTACCGTCGCGACATACTTCCTGACACTCGGCAGATACTCTTGGACAACCGCATCATCGTCATCGAATACTGTTCTCGGGATTGAATAACCGCCGAAGGCATCGCACGGCACCAGTATCTTTCGGCCCACTAGATAACTCATCATAGTCTCGGGCCAGTGCAGCCATGGAGTGTGGAGGATCTTGATCTTCTCACCGGCTATTGAGATCTCCTCGCCATCCCTCACTAGCCTGAATCTCGGGGACATCTTATAGAAGGACTCGATCATAGGCTTGGCCATAGGATGAGCCACCACCTCGGCCCTAAACCCGTTCGCCTCCAAGACCTTGGGCAGCGAGCCCGAGTGATCTGGCTCAACATGATGAACAACCACATGCGTCAGATCCCGGGGGCTTACAATCCCCCTAATAGCCTCTATAAGATCATCAGCGTAGAGAGCCTTCCACCCATCAAATAATACAGCCTCACCATCCCCGACGAGGAGATACGCATTATAGGTTACCCTCTCGGGAATGCTCCAGATAGCCTCGAAGTAATTCACCCGCTCATCATCAACCCTCAGCAGATAAAAGCCGTGCACAATTTCCTGGGACAATATTCTAGGGTTCATATTCCTAAAAAGATCAATTACAATTACTATGTAATAAAAATTTCGAGAGAAAAATGAGGGGGTTATTTGGACCTCCAGAGTCCGTGAACATTGCAGTATTCTCTGGCTGATAGCTTCTCGGCCTTGACCGGGAACTCCGCCTCCGGGGCGTCGCCCGGCTTCAGGAACTTTATGTAGACCCTGTCATCAGCGGTTAGCTCGATCCACTCGATGTAATGTTTCTCTTCCATGGGATGGGGTATTGAGCCGACCTTCACCTTTATCCCGGCCACGGTTCTCTCTATCACGGGGACGTGCTTCTCCATTCCGACGTCCTCAGTCTTTTCCTCCAGCAGCTGCATCGGCTGGCCGCAGCATACAAGGGTGCCAACACTCGGGTGTATTACCATGACAATGTTGCCACAGATATTACATTTGTATACTTGGAGTCTCTGGGTCACGTTGTCTCACCACTAGATCTCCTCTAGGAGGCTTGTAAAGAAGTCGTGGTGCTCCTCCTCGTCGGCGAGGATCTTCTCGAATAGCGTTGCTGTCGTTATGTCTCCCAGCTCTCGTGCTTTCTGGATAATCTGCTTGTACAGTCTTATCGCGTATTCCTCGTCACGAGCATCCTGTTCGATCATATCCCTAAGTTTTTCTCCGACCTTTATCGGGTCCGGCTGGGTTGTTGGGGTTCCGCCAAGATAGTATAGCCTCTCCGCGATCATCTCGGCATGTTTCATCTCTGTTATCGCGATCTTCTTTAGCTCATCAGTAACGGCGAATGCCTTAACGCCCTTCCACTGGACATGCTGCCACATGTACTGAATTGAAACCTGGAGTTCTCTAGCTATCGCCTTGTTCAGCAGGTCGAGGAGCTCCTTGGATGACATGGCGCTCACCATTTATGCTTCATCAGATTTAAAGCTTCTTGTAGCAGAACCACCAGTCGTAGCATTCGATCTCCTTTGCTTTCGCTCTCTCCAGTCTCTCTTTGGCGGCCTTCTCATCGGTCGGCGGCGGTATTATCACCTTATCCCCGATCAGCTCATTATTCGGCCAGTTTGCTGGCAACGCCACCTTTTTCTCGTCCGAGACTTGAAGGGCTTTAACAATCCTCAGAATCTCATCCATGTTTCTGCCGACCTCCTGCGGGTAGTAGAGTATCGCCCTGACAATGCCCTCTGGATCTATTATGAAGACTGCTCTAACGGTGTTCGTCCCCTTCCCGGGATGTATCATGCCCAGCATGCATGCTATCTTCCCCTGATCATCGGCGATTATCGGGAACCGTATCTCGACGCCAAGCTTTTCCTTGATCCATTCCACCCACTTTATGTGGCTGAAAACTTGGTCTATGCTGAGACCAATGAGCTCGCAGTTCAGCTTCTTGAACTCTTCATACCTCTTCTGGAATGCTACGAACTCGGTTGTACAGACGGGCGTGAAGTCGGCTGGATGCGAGAACAGCACAACCCATTTCCCCTTATAGTCGTCTGGAAACCTTATCACACCATGCGTAGTCTTGGCCTCGAATCCCGGAATCTTTTCTCCTAATAATGGAATACGAACTTGCTCCATATGCACCACCTCAATCTACGTTACGTATATATTATGGTCAAAAGTATAAATCTTATGGTTCGAATATCGAACCATGACCTCATCAAGCTCCTCATAGAAAACTCACGGACATCCTACGTGGAAATAGCCAAGAAGCTTGGCGTCTCAGAAGCCGCGGTGAGGAAGAGGATTAAGCGCCTCGAGGATCTAGGCGTAATCAGGAGATACACCATAGACGTGGATCCTAAGAGGCTAGGCTATGAAGTGCTGGCGATAATAGGGCTGGACGTGGAGCCTGAGCACCTGCTCAAGATCATGGAGGAGCTGAGAAGTAGGGAGGAGGCAGTGAAATTATACTTGACAAGCGGCGACCACATGCTCATGATAGAATGCTGGTTTAAGAATTCACGGGAATTCTCAAGCTTCATTAAAGGCCTTGAATCGAGGGAGGGTGTTAGAAGAGTCTGCCCAGCAATAATCCTAGAAAGGCTCAAGTAGGTGACTGGGCAATCTTCTTCCAGAGGTGGCGGTTAAAGCTTTATCCCCCTCTCCCTAAGTATCGTGAGTATCCTCGCAATTCTTCTCCTCATGTTTCTTATCTGGGCGGTCTTCTCCAATCCCCCGCCCGCGACAGTCTTGCTTCTGATTAACACGAGCTCCGCCCGGAGCCTGTCGAGCTCGCTTATCAGGTCCTCGCTACTCTTCTCCCTCAGTTCCCTCACTTCCCTCACCAACCTCGATCACCTCCACCCTCCCCGACTCTGGAGCAACTACCTTTATCTCCTCGGGCATCGGGGCGTCAGGCGGATAGATTTTCACCTTTATCCCATATACACCTGGCTTCAGGAGAATAGAGGCCTTCCCGACCTTGACATACTTCAGAGCCGGGTCTCCGGACTTCGGCATAATCCCAGCAGTATACTTCTCGGTCCTATGCCTTGCCGAGGTCAGCTTCCCACTTATTTCTATCTCAACCCCGCGGGCTCCAGCCTCCATGATTCTTCTAAGGGCCCAGAAGGCAACCCTCCTATGCCTCACACCCCTCTCCAAGGCCTGCGCGATCCGATACGCCATAACCTGAGGGTTGAGCTCTGGAACCTCTATCTCGGCGACCGTGACATTCGGGTTCTCGACGCCGAACCGTTTCTCAAGCTCCTCCGTTATCTCCTTGATGGTCCTCCCCCTCGGGCCTATAACCCTGCCGGGCCTCATCGCGTATATCGTGACCCTAGTCCCCATGGGTGTGAACGTTATGTCAACTCCCCCGAATCCAGCATCCTTAAGCTTCTCCGCCAGATACTCGTAGATCTCGGCCTTTTTGATCTTGCTGGATAGGATGTTCTTGACCGCCGACATATCAGCGCCTCACCTCTCCTACAAGCTCAATATGAACTAGTTGCTTATCATAGGGTGTGGCCCTCCCGAAGGCCCTAGGCATAAACTTTCTAATCCTCCTAGCCTTATGAGCGGCCGCGTGAATTATGACAACCTCATCCGGGTCTAGGCCTTTGAAATCCGCGTTAGCCTCTAAGCTCTCTAGGAGCTTGAGCATGTGCTTGGCCACCTTAACCGGATAGCCCCCAGCACCCTTAGTCTCAGCATGATGCGCCCTATTCTTCCTATACCTGCGATAAGGTATCATCCTTTTCATAGCTATAACATCTTCCATAAGCTTCTTCGCCTCCGGTATCGTCAATCCCACAATCGCCCTGCAAACCTCCCTAGACCATTTAGGAGACACGTCAATTTCCCTCAGGCTCGCCTTAACAGTCCTCGTCTCATCCAGCTCCTTAACCGAGTAATGGTAGTGAGGCATGCCGAGCACCCTTTAAGTCTCTTCCTGCAAGCTTCTTTCAAGACCTCTATTTAATCTTTGAACAGGCCTTACAAACATTTTCTTGGAAGACTCTATGCATACGTAAATTTTATGAGAAAGCTTAAGTCAGGCCCCTTAAGCAAAATCAAGCCGTGAAAGTCGCGGAGCTGCTTTCTCCCAGGGGGCCATTCTCATCTCTGGAGTTCCGCAATAAGATCTTAGAGATCTTCCAGAAGGCTGGCCTATCAAATGATCTGGAACTACGTCTCATCACGAGAGAGCATCTCGAGGCTCTTGCATTCTTCTCGCTTGAAGGGCTTGAGCCCGAGGAGCGGCGGAGATTCTTCACGATCCTAGCAGGACTTCTAAGAGAGGAAGGTAATGAGTTCTATAGGATCTTCGAGCCCAAGATAATCACGTGGAGATCCGGTGATTGGAGAGGCTTCCAGGAAATCGTGTCCGGCGTAGATTTGAGGAGTGCGGAACTTGAGGCCGATAGATGTCTCAGGTGCAGAGTTCCTAGATGTGTTAACGTGTGCCCAGTGAAATTCCCTGTTCCAGCTTTTCTGAAGGCTGTCGCGAGCGGGAGACATGACGTGGCATACAAGATCTCCTTGACAATATATCCGACACTTGGAATATGCGGAAGAATATGTGATGGATTTTGTGAACAAGCATGCACTCTTAGGCAAATATGTGGCAACCCACTTAAGATTAGGGCTGTGAAGAGGGCGGTCGCTGATGTCATACAAGGAGCTTCTAGTAGAATGATCGATCTACCGAAGCCTAAATCGAGATCAGGGTTTAAAGTCGCTGTGATAGGATCCGGCCCAGCCGGGATTACGGCGGCATATCATCTGAGGCTCATGGGTCATGATGTCACAATTTTTGACGCGGGGGAGAAGCCTGGGGGCAGGCTCGCCGATTCGATACCGGAGTTCAGGCTACCTTTACGGGTTGTCGAGAAGGAGATCGGGGTATTGAGGATGCTTGGCGTAGAGTTTAGGATGAGGATTGAGATAGGCCGCGACCTAACTATTGAAGATCTCTTTAAACAGGGCTATGGAGCGATCTTCATAGCAACGGGCACTGGAAGATCGAACATTCCTCAAATAAAGGGGACTGAGTTAGAGGGTGTTCATGGTGCGCTGGAGTTTCTGAAACTAGCCAAGGAGAGGAAGCTCAGATCCATGTCCGGTAAAGTATGGGTTGTAGGTGGAGGCAATACGGCAGTGGATGCTGCCCGAACGGCTCTAAGGCTGGGGGCGGAACATGTCAGAATAATGTATCGGAGAAGCATGGAGGAGATGCCCGCTAGGAAGGAGGAGATTGAAGAGGCGCTAAATGAAGGAATAGAGATAATGTTCCTCGCCCAGCCGATAGAACTGATAGGTGAGAATAGTAAGCTTCGAAAGATAAGATGTATCAGGATGATGTTTGGGGAGCCGGGGCCTGATGGGAGGAGGAAGCCTGTGCCGGTGGAGGGCTCTGAGTTCGAGGTCGAGGCAGATCACGTGATATTCGCGACCGGCGAGCATCCCTCAACCGAGTGGCTCTCGGAGCGGGATGGTATAGAGCTGACGGAGGATGGGAGGATAAAGGTGAATGAGAGACTGGAGACTAGCAGGCGTGGTGTCTTCGCTGGAGGAGATGTTGTTAGAGGGCCATCGCTTTATAGTTTAGCCTCAGCTGATGGAATTAGGGCCGCTAAGGAGATTGACCGCTACCTAAGGAGTTTGTCTCTCTAGCGGTACTCGAGGACAACCATGACGTGATCGCGCTCATATGGCTCAAGGGATATAACCTCGATCGGCTTAAGCCCGTTCTTTTCGAGGACCTCAACCTCCCTCCTATAGATCACCTCAGGCTCTTGGACGCTGTCTATGCTCCTTGCCTTGACAGCTAGGTATCCATGCCCCCCACTCTTGAGCATGAGCCTGGCGTTGTCCGAGAATAGCTTAGCTTGCTCAGGCTGGGCCACGTCGCAGTAGATCACATCAACCTCGCCGACTATGGGCGCATAAGTCTCCGGCTTCCTAGCATCGCCGAAGATCGGGATCACGTTTACCCTTTTATCCGAGACATTACGCTTGAACTGTATCATGACCCTGGCCGCGAACTCGACCCCATATAGCACGCCTCGCTCCCCTATTATGTCGGAAACGTGGCTCGACGTGGTCCCGGTTGCGGTTCCGAGATAGAGGATCCTCGATCCCGGCTTGATGAACATGTTATTCATGCCCTTCATTATTGCCGCGGCCAACTTGCTCCGATAAGGTATCCAGCTACGATACTCCTCACCCCTAACCCTGTAAAGCTTCTCACCATAAACTTGGAATCCTGGAACTAGGTTCTTGGTGGCCAGCACTTTCTCCTCCTCATCTTTTATCCAATAGACTCCCTCAAACCTCTCATGTAGGAATAGCTCCACCATGCCTCCTACCACCTTTACATCGCGCACGGCCTCATAATTATCTTTCTCTTCGCTAGAGGACAGTCACGCTCTTAGCGAGGTTTCTCGGCTTATCTGGATCTAGTCCCCTCTCCAGCGCTAGGTAATATGCTAGGAATTGGAATGGAATGACATAGATTATTGGGCTCAAGATTTCGTGAACCTTTGGGAGGCCGAGCCACCACTCTACATTTTCCCTAAGCTCGTTATCGCCCTCGGTTCCGACGCAGTATATCTTGGCGCCCCGAGCCCTCATTTCCATAATATTCCCTAGTACATGCTTTCGGGTCGAGTCCAATGGAGCTATAAAGAATACAGGATATCCGTCCTCGATGACGCTTATCGGCCCATGCTTGCTCTCTCCAGCAGGATAGGCTATGCAGGGGATATAGCTGAGCTCCATCACTTTGAGCCTTGCCTCGAGGGCGGTCGCATAGTTTATCCCCCTCCCGAGGAAGAAGATGCTCCGCGCATTCGCGAGCTCCTTTGCGAGATCCCGCATAGGCTTATCCGAGATCACGAGAGTCTTCTCGACAAGCTCCGGGAGCTTCCTAAGCTCCTCCTCGAGTTCATCTATCTCGTATTGTGCGAGCTTTCCCCTCTTCCTCGCTAGACGGAGGGCTAGCTGGGCGAGAACGGTAAGTTGGGCCGTGAAGGTCTTGGTTGCGGCAACCCCGATCTCCGGCCCGGAGTTCTGGAGGACATACGCCCTCGACACCCTTGTCAAGGTTGAGCCCACGACATTCGTGACCGCGAGTATCGTCGCCGCCGTCATCCTAGCATGCTCTACTGCTGTCAGGACGTCTGCAGTTTCCCCCGACTGGCTCACGGCCAATATGATTGAGTCTATGCCTATCGATCTACCATAGTTCTCTATGAACTCTGACGCTATCACGGGGATCGTGGTCAGTCTAGCGATCTTTGAGAACATGTATGATGCGGCTATGCACGCGTTATAGGAAGTTCCAGCCGCTAGGAGAAACACGTCTTTGCCCCTGTCCAAGAATTCGGTCAAGAGGTCAAGGTATTTCTCCTGCGCCTTGAGGGCCTCCTTAACTGTTTGAGGCTGCTCATATATCTCCTTTAGCGTGAAATGTGGATAGCCGGATTTCTCCGCCTCCTCAACAGTCCAGGTCAGCTCTATTACCCTCTTATTGACCTCGACCCCGGAGTCAACTTTGAAGATCCTGACCTCCGAGGGTGTCAAGTATCCTACTTCACCGTTATCAAGGAATATTACTCTGCGCGTATATTCTATGAATGCGGCGACATCACTCGCGATGAAGTTCGCTCCATCCCCCAGCCCAATTATTAGTGGAGATTCATTTCTCGCAAAGACGATTTTATCCGGCTCCCTAGGCGATATAATGGCGAGCGCATAGCTCCCCTTAAGCCTCTTGACCGCCGCGATCGCTGACTCTAGAAGGCCCTTACCAGCCTCCAAACCCTCTTCTATCAGGTGGGCGATGACCTCTGTATCCGTCCTAGATCTAAAAACATGCCTCCTATCAATTAGCTCCTCCTTCAGCTCGAGGAAGTTCTCTATCACACCATTATGAACCACGGCCACGAGCCCATCACAGTCGATATGCGGATGGGCATTAACCTGGCTTGGAGCGCCGTGAGTAGCCCACCTAGTATGAGCTATCCCTATGGATCCCGGGAGATCATTCAAGTTCAGCCTAATATGTATCTCATCTATTTTCCCCGAGTCCTTCTTCACATGTATCCTCCCACCATGTATTGTCGCAACCCCGGCTGAGTCATATCCCCTATACTCGAGCCTCTTGAGACCCTTATGGAGTATGGGTGCGGCGCTTCCATTCTTTAAGGCGCATCCTATGATCCCGCACATTATTCTCGATGACCCGAAGAAATCGTCCGCCTTAAGACTTTAACCATTCTAGAGATTTTCGGCTAAGCCCTCCAAGGAATAGAATTGCTAATCCGCTCCCAAATATCCGACAAAATAAACCTGTCCTACAGCTGTTCCACCATCACCAGGTGGGATCATCCTATTTACGTGGATCCTAAGCCCTGAGGCTCTTTCTATGGCTGAGAGGATCACATGGTTGACGGCGGCGCCTCCTGAAACATATATCATCTTGGCCCCAAGCTCGCAGGCTTTCTCAGCAGCGGCGGCTCCAAGACAGCTCCCCAAGATATACTGTGCCGTATAAGCTATATCATGCCTAGAATTATTATCGAGGCTTTCCACTATGGCCTTCATGATCTTGCCCGTCATTATGGTGAGCGCATCGCCCTTCTTAGAGACGAAGTCATCCAATGAATCCATGATTATCAACTTCCCTCCATAAGACGCTTCCTCAAGCATTATTGCCGGCTCACCTTCGTATGTCCTCTCAAGACAGAGTGTTAAGAGAGCTGAGACGCTATCGAGAAATCTACCAGTGCTTGATGTCATCGGCCCCCTTCCCCGCCTTATCTGGGCTAAGACCACCTCGAGCTCCCTAGACCCGTGCTTGAGCCCCCTCAAGAGGCCGCGCCTCCGGATGAAGGATCCAACCTCCTCAAGGTCCATGAACTTGGATAGTATCGAGGCAAGCATCCTAACGGGCCTGTATGCCGCCAGGTCTCCACCCGGCATGAGGGAGTAGTCTAGGAATCCGGCGCGCTCGAATATCCCATCAGCCCATGTTAGGATCTCGCCTCCCCAGATAGCTCCATCGAGCCCATAGCCGGCCCCATCAATCATTATTCCCACGGCTGGTTCCTCCGGATCATGACCAACCTCGGCCATAACTGATGCGAAGTGGGCAATGTGATGCTGAACAAACTTAAGTTCAAGCCCCTTGCTGGACGCATATTTCTCCGCAGCTTTTCTCGAGTGATAGGCTGGGTGAAGATCTGCCGCGACGACCGGCCTCCTTTCCATTAAGCCATAGCATCTCATGAGGAACTCGAGGTTGCTAACATGCTCCTCAAGAACCCTTGGATTATCCATGTCGCCCGAGTATGGTGCCAAGATTATCTTATCATCAAATCCCACCGCGCCATTGGTCTCTAGGTCGCCTCCAAAGGCTATCACAGGTCTCTTGAGGCTATGCCTAAGCCTCATGATTCTTGGAGCATATCCCCTCCCATATCTCAGGATCACAGGGCCACCATGAGTCAGCCTAACAACCGAGTCGTCAATCCTATGAACTATTCTCCTATTATGCGTCAGGACGTAGTCCACTATGCTCGTGAGCTCCTTCAACCTCGAGTCATCGCTTATCATGGGATCCCCATGCACGTTCCCGCTTGTCATTACCAAGAACTTGTCTCTCGTCTCCATGAGTAGAAGATAGTGGAGAGGAGTGTATGCAAGCATTATCCCGAGGCTTCGGAGCGATGGAGCAACATAATCGGAGACTGGACACCCCTCCCTCCTTGGCAGGATAATTATCGGCTTAATAAAACCTGTGAACAGGTCTATTAGATCCTCCGGTATCTCAACAAGCTTCTTTGCGATCTCTAGATCAAGCGCCATTATAGCGAAGGGTTTTCGAGGCCTCCTCTTCCTCATCCTGAGCTCCGAGACGATCTCATCATCGCTCGCGAGACATGCTATGTGATAGCCGCCAATCCCCTTTACCGCGACAATCATCCCTTCGTCAATAAGCTTAGCGGCTTCCTTCACGGGATCATCGGTCTCAACCCTCTCCAAGCTCCTGTCTAGGAGAGATACTCTGGGACCGCATTTAGGGCAGCTTATCCCCTGAGCATGATACCTCCTCTCATTCCAGAGATCATTATACTCGCTCAAGCACTCATCGCATAGCGGAAAATCCCTCATCGCAGTATTCTCCCTATCATATGGAGGCTTATAGATCATCGAGTACCTAGGACCACACCATGCACAGCTGTTGAATGGGTACCTATACCACCTGCTCGCGGGATTCATAATCTCCCCGAGGCAGTGCTCGCATATAGCAAGATCCTGGGGAATCTCAGACGCTATGACCCTCTCACTCCCGCTCTCAAGTATTATGAAATCTTGGAGGCTGGAGGGCTCAACCTCCTCAACTCTCACTATCTCGAGCTTGGCTGGTGGGGGATGCCTCTCCCTGAGCAGCCTGAGGAACTCATCCACACGATCATTCTCATCGGACTCAACGAGTATCTCGACCTCCCCGCCGCCAAGGTTCCTCACATATCCTCTCACATCGGTGATCTTGGCTATCCTCCTGACGAAGGGCCTGAAGCCAACGCCCTGAACCATCCCAGTAACATATATCCTCAGAGCCTTCATCGAGAAGCCCAGCAGGATAAGAAATTGTGGAGGATAAAAACTAGACCGGGGCCCTTATTCTCTGATTATCCTCAGCTTGATGGTGTGAACGGAGCATGAAATGCATGGGTCATAGTTTCTTATCGTGGTCTCCACTATGTGCTGCGCCTTCTCTGGGGGCCCGCTCAGGATAAGGTTCCCAACCCTGAATATGTCTTCCTCCATCGCGGCGTAATTCTGGGTTGTCGGCGGCACTATGTTCGCGTATAATATCTTGCCTCTCTCATCTATCCTGTAGCGGTGATATAGCATACCCCTTGGGGCCTCGACTATAGCAGCTGCCTCGCCAGCCCTGATAGCTGTCTCGACGTATGGGGCGCGCGGCTCCGAATACTCTTCGATAAGCCTCCCTATCTCGATTATCGCGTGGAGGTTTTCAGCCGCCCTCGCCACGATGCTCTGATAGGTATTCTTGAGGGGCGCCCTGTATCCAGCTTTCTCTAGAATATCCCTGACCTCCGGCGCTAGGAGGTCATAGTTCAGGTTGAACCTAGCAATAGGCCCAGTGATATATGGCCTGCCATTCCTCAGCCTGTAATGTAGGCCGGTGGAGTACTTCTTCTGCTCGACGATGACGTTATCCTCGAAGGAGTCCTCCGGGAACTCCCAGCCCAAGTTATTGGCGACCACACCCTTCAGCACCGGATACTCCCTATCCCCCTTGAGGGACATGATGACCATGTCATACTCAATGTCCGGCAGATCTAGGTTTAGGATGAACTCGAGGAGCCTCTCGCCCTTCTTCCTAATTTCATCATAGTTGCGGGCCAGCAGCTCAAGCTCCTCCCTCCTTATGATTCTATATAGTCCTCCGACCCTGAAGCTTATTGGGTGGATTGCACGGCCCCCGGTTATCTCTATCGCTCTATTGCCCCAGCTCCTCACAGTAATGGCGTCCTTGACAAAGTCCGGGTAATCCCTTGCCATCTCGAGGGCGGAGTGATATCCTAGGAAGTCTGGCGCATGGAGAAATGCGAAGTGCAGCACGTGGCTCTCGATCCACTCACCATAGAATGCTATTTTTCTCAGGGTCTCTATCTCCTCAGGGACATCTATTCCGAGGATCTTCTCCATAGCTCTACAGGCAGCGAAGATGTAAGCTATAGGACATATGCCGCAGATCCTCGCCGTTATGTCGGGCGCCTCGAGGTATGGTCTCCCGCGGAGAAATGCCTCAAAGAACCTCGGCGGCTCGAATATATTGACCTCGACGTAATCTAGTTTGCCATCCTTCACCCTTACCCAGACTCCTCCCTCACCCTCGACCCTCGCCAGCTGGCCGACCTTTATCTCGAAACTCTTACTCCCGTTCATACCTCTCCAAAAACCTCCTAATAGGATCAGACCAGCTTGTAAAGCCTCTCAATCTTATAATAACCTCCTCTTTGGGGAGACCTATTTCCTCGAGCCTCATGGCGAGTGCGTCGGGCTTCGGATCTATCATGGGGCCGAAGCACCCATAGCATCCGCGGCCATAGCTTGGGCAGAGGGCGCCACACCCCTCAACCATTATCGGCCCAAGACATGGAATCCCCCGAGAAACCATCACGCAGGCATTGCCCCTCCTCTTACACTCCTGACATAGGCTCTCAAGCCTATGATAAGGCCTTCTGCCGGTTAGCACCTGCTTCAAGATGTTGAAGAGCTGAAGCTCGTTCACGGGGCATCCGCTAACCTGATAATCCACCTTTATATGATCGGATACGGGCGTGGATTTCTCAAGGCTATTGATCCACTCAGGCCTCGGGTAAACTTGCTTGACAACTTCTTGGTAATTCATCCAGTTTCTCAGAGCTTGGATGCCGCCATAGACAGCGCAGGTACCTATTGTGATCACGATCCTCGAGTTCTTCCTAATCTCTTTAACAAGCTCAACATCATGCGGTGTCGAGATTGATCCCTCGATTAACGCGACGTCATATGGCCCCGGATCAGTTCTACTGCTAGCCTCGAGGAAATACGCTACCTCGACCTTCTCAGTTAGCGAGAGCAGGTTTTCTCCCAGATCTATCAATCTATCTTGACATCCACTACATGAGGAGAACTTAAAGACTGCTAGCTTCACCTTTCCACCATCCCTGCTCATATCTCATCCACCCAGAAGTACTTCTTGATTAACCAGTATGGGAATACGGGGCCATGCCTGCAGACGAAGTAGGGGCCCACTTGGCAGTGGCCGCAGAGGCCGATCCCGCATTTCATTCTTCTTTCTAGGGAGAGGTAGATCTGGTTCTCCTTGAATCCGATTTGCTCGAGAGCCTTAACTGTGAACCTCATCATTATCTCAGGGCCGCAGACGAGGGCTATGGTCTTTTCGACATTTATTTTCGCCATTGGTATGAGCTCCGTAACAACGCCGACATGATCCCTCCAAGTCTCATCGGGGTGATCTACGGTGAGAAGGAACTCCGTATTCGGTATCTCCCTATACCGGTCGAACTCATAGCGGTAGAGTAGAAGGCTGGGGGTCCTCGCTCCATAGAGTATCGTCAGCTTCCCATATTTCCCTCGATTCCTCTCAACCTCTAGGATTACTCCCCGGAGCGGTGCTAGCCCAATACCGCCGGCCACGATGAGCACATCCCTTCCAATGAGCTTCTCGGTAGGCCAGCCCTTGCCATAGGGCCCTCTTATACCGATCAAGTCGCTCTCACGCATTTTGAACAAGTAATCAGTCAGCGCTCCAACAGACCTTACGGTCTGGACTAGGATCCCATTACCCTCTAGCCCACATATTGAGACGGGAGCCTCGCCCACGCCTGGAACATATATCTCGGTGAACTGCCCCGGCTTAGGCGCCTCCACAAGCCCCTCATGAACCTTGAAGTAAAATGTCTTTGTATCCGGGGTCTCGGGGATTATCTTGACGATCTCGGCCCTGCCCGGCGCCATCCGAGTCCTAACTATCTCCTGCACCTCGTCTCCACCTCCCTCACCACATCCCTCACAACTTGCCTAAGATCTATTCCCGCGGGACACCAAGTTATACACCTGCCGCATCCCACACATCCAAAAGTCCCAAACTGCCTGAGCCAATACACGAACTTGTGGAGAACCCAGTGCCTATACCTGGCATAGAGGCTTTTCCTGAAGTGCCCCCCGGCAACCTGGGCATAGCTATAGCTATGGCATCCGTCCCAGATCCTAACACGCTTCGCGGACCCATCAAGCTCCGGCTCATCAAGGACGTCGAAGCAGAAGCATGTGGGACATACCATGTTGCAGTTGGCGCAGCCAAGACACTTCTCAGCAATCTTCCTATAAACTTCTGAGTCTAATCCCATTTCAAGGGTCTCAGGGAGGTTTTCCAGCGTGAACTCCGCTCTAGCCTTCTTAGACGCCTCCATCATGAGGCTCCTAAGGCGGTCAACCTGCTCATCCTCAGCAGGCCTGAGACCGAGCTCGCTGAGTACATCCACCCCGAGATCGCTCCCAGGCTGAAAAATTACGGCGCCATCACCAATCCTAGTATAAGCAATGTCGAATCCCTTGAAGGCGAAGGGGCCCGTGCCCATGGTTGCGCAGAAGCATGTGCCTCCAGGCTCCACACAATTCTCGACGATGAGAAGAAGGTTCTCCCTAACCTTCTGATAATACTCGTCTCCCAGCTCGCCCTGAACACCATCCATGACATTTATCGCGGCGAGATCACAGGGCTTTATGCCGAAAAGGGCCGTCTTAGCAAACTCGAACCTCGGATACTCTATACTCAGGTCAGGCCTAATAATGAATAGAAGGAGCTCGGGAGGGTATAGAAACCTCTTCGGCGAATCCGGCCCATGCCTAAACCTGCCACCATTATTGACAACACGATAATAGCCGGGAGCCTGCTTATCCTCATAGCCATATGGAATCTCATCGAAATCATGTAATCTCTCAAGCCTTATGACGGAATCTACGAGCTTAGGACCTATAACCCGATAACCTCGAGAAACCACTATATTGAATAGCGATTTAAGGTCGTCCTCCACACCGGAGTAAACCGACCCCCGGAACAACGCACAATCTGGCGAATGTTATAAAATCGTTATAATTTTAACTTTTCCCTTCCTAAAGAAAACATCATACTCGTTATAAGAGAAACAAGCTTTGGTTAAGTTTTGGGGCTGGAGGAACTCTAGCTTACCATATGGATGCACGGCTTCTCTTCACGTGTTTTATCTTGTGAAGTTCTCCTGGCTGCTAATATGTGATTAGATTGATGTCAACTTTCCAAGTTTATTCAAACTAATGCTTCCTACATTGACGAGGCTTGGGCTCAGCTTAACTCCCATATCTATTATGATCTCCGCGATCTCGGCTGAAAGCTCGGCCTGCCGCCTCATGCTCCATATGAACTGCGTGAAGTTCGGGCAAAGCACGCTTACATCGCATTTAACCGATCTATACCTTAGCCTGTCGATAATTTCATTTTCTCCGAGTTCTATATCCTCGAAGTATCTTCTTACCGCCTCGTTGGCCAGCCTAATATCTTTTGAAAACACAGCTCTTATGGCTTTTTCACGAATATCCCGGCAACGCTCATAGTATTCTGTCAGTTTTTGAAGTGTCTCCCTATCTAGCTCTGCTTCACACGTCAGTATTTTTAGAACGCTTTTAGCGCCGAGCTTGGATAAGTCGGCCATCCTTTCAAGGCAGTAGCCTATTATTGCAAGGAAAGACATCTCTAGTGGTTGCGTTATTCCTAAATTCTCGGCAAAATCTTTCCTTTTGTGAGCTGTTGAGAGAGCTCTAGAAAATAGGTAATAGAGCTTATTGACCTCTTCATCCCTCAATATTACTATCTTAGCTAGTTCGCGGTTCCCTTCAATAAATGCCCTGAAATATTCCTCCTGCATGGATGAAACTAGGTTACAGATCCTCTCTAGAATCGAGTAGATCGAGGACTTTAGGACATCCACGATACATTGTAAGATAACGTGCTGTTCGGTCTCATCCATTATGGAAACCCCCGTTAACAGTTTCACTGCCTCCCGGGTTTCCTTGATATGCCTATAGCTCAGGCGTGTTTCCGAGAAAATCTCAATCACGTCAACGCCAGCAATATAGCTCCCAACAATCAGCCTGTTTAGAAGTCCGGGCTGATCACATAGATCAGCATTTATCTTACATGCCTCAAGAACGTGCTCCGCATCTGATTTGGCGGGCCACAGCTTTAATGAGCCATCATGAGATTCCTCAATAGTTATAATATCCCCCTGCTTGAGGCCATGCTCCCTAACCCACCAATATGGCAGAGAGATCGTTAAAGTGCCTTTACCAACACGCTGTATCTTGCGCTGCTCCATGGGCCCCTCAACAAAAATAATTGTAGTAATTTCGCTAGATAAGATTTATTGTCTGAGGTCCGGAAGGAAGTAGAGGTAAATATCTTATATACCGGAATATGTTCTCTTTTCCTTTAGATATATATCAAAGCTAACTGGTAAATGCTTGGGGGGTAAAATGAGCAGGAGAATAAGTTCCGGCAACATAATAGAGTCTCTTCAGAATGTTCAGGAGAAGCATGGATTTCTGCCGAGAGACTCGCTAATAAAGCTTTCCCAAGATACGCGGATCCCCCTGAGTAGGATATTTGGTGTGGCGACGTTTTACCACCAGTTTAGGCTAGAGCCGCCTGGGAGGGTAACGATTGCTGTTTGTATGGGAACTGCTTGCCATCTTAGGGGGAATGCTGAGAACTATGAGTTTCTAAAGAGGTTCTTGAGCATAGGGCCCGGTAGATCCACAAGCGATGATGGCTTATTCTCCTTGGAGAAGGCTAGATGTTTTGGCTGCTGTAGCTTAGCTCCGGTGGTGAAAATTGGCGACATGCTTATCGGCAAGGCCACGCCTAGGGAGTTGCAAAGGGCAATCTCCCGCATTAGGGAGGAGATCTTGAGGGAGGAGGCTGCTCGCGAGACTGGGGGGTGATAGGACATGATGAGACAGGAGTACTGGACATTAATGGATCCATGCTGTGATTACTGTCTTCATTCACGGGATAATCCTTGCGCGAAGTATGTTGTCTGTAGGGTGCGCGGACCATTCTGCCACAAGAGTGTGGAGTGCAGGGAGAAGAGGCAGCGGAGGGTCAAGGAAGTGCTTTATGGCTCGCAGGGTGTTAGAATCAATATTGGCGCGTCAAGTTGTGGCTTGGCCGCCGGCGCCGAGAAGGTTATCGAGGCCGTAAAAGATGGTCTCAGATCAATGGGCGTGGAGGCGGGGGTCTCCGCGGTGGGCTGCCTAGGATTATGCTTCATGGAGCCCTTCATCGAGATCCGGAGCGAGGATGGACCATCCCCGATCTATGGCCATGTATCGCCTGAGAATGTCGGCGATATACTTGCTAAATATTTTGAGGAAGGGAGCGTGGATGGCGCGTTCGCGATCAGGAGGCGTACGGGCAGATTCAAGGACGAGGAGAGGGTCCCTTTATTGGATGAGCTTGATGTCTGGAGGAAGCAGGTAAAATGGGTTTCTAGGAACTGCGGCGTAATTAACCCGGAATCAATCGAGGAGTATATTGTCACGGGCGGCTATGAGGGGCTTTCAAGAGCGCTGACCATGAAGCCTGAGGAGGTTATAGAGGAGATAAGGCTGGCGGGGCTTAGGGGTAGGGGTGGAGCTGGGTTCCCAACATGGCTCAAGTGGAAGATATGCCGCGAGCAGTCATCAGAGGAGAAGTACGTCATCTGTAATGCTGACGAGGGTGATCCGGGGGCTTTCATGAACAGGCTTCTAGCAGAATCTGATCCGCATAGGGTGCTAGAGGGGCTCATAATTGCTGGATACGCGATAGGCGCTTCTCAGGGCGTGATATTCGTCAGGGCGGAGAAGCCCCTAATGGCCGCTAGGCTCGAGAAGGCTGTGGAGGATGCTCGCCGATGGGGGCTCTTGGGCGAGAACATCCTCGGATCGGGATTCAGCTTCGATGTGAGGGTGATGAGAAGCGCTGGGGCATTCGTATGCGGGGAGGAGACGGCGATGATAGCGGCTATCGAGGGAAGGCGCGCGATGCCGCGGCAGCGACCACCCTATCCAGCCTCTAAGGGCCTCTGGGATAAGCCGACAGTAGTCAATAACGTCGAAACGCTGGCACATGTCGCGACAATAATGGCGCATGGATGGCGGGAGTTCGCGAAATATGGGACTGAGCGGAGTAAAGGGACGAAGATGTTCTGTGTAACTGGCGGCGTCAAGAGGACCGGTGCATTTGAGGTCCCAATAGGTACCACGATCAGGACCCTCGTATATGATATAGCTGGGGGACCGCGTGAGGGCAGGATGATAAAGGCGGTCCAGATAGGAGGGCCTTCGGGCGGCTGCCTCCCGGAGAGGCTATTCGACTTACCCATAGACTATGAGAGTCTTCAGGAGGCCGGCGCGATAATGGGCTCTGGGGGTCTAGTAGTCATAGATGACACAAATTGCATGGTCGATGTGGCGAGATACTTTACTTCATTCACCCTAGCCGAGTCCTGTGGCAAGTGTATACCGTGCAGGGTTGGCACGAAGGCGCTGTACGATCGTCTATCCGCGATAGTCGAGGGCATGGGCAGCCAAGAAGACTTACAGTTACTTGAGGAGATTGGAATGATGATGAAGGAGGCGGCCCTATGCGCCCTAGGCGGGACCGCGCCCAATCCGATCCTATCATCACTCAGATACTTTAGGGATGAATACGAGGCTCATATATTGGAGAAGAAGTGTCCGGCGAAGGTTTGCAGTAGGCTCGTCACATATGCCATAAACCAGGAGCTTTGCGTCAAATGCGGACTATGCGCCAAGTCATGTCCTGTGGGCGCGATAGTAAAAACCGCCGATGGACATTTCACAGTAGATGAGTCCAAGTGCATTAGGTGTGGCACATGCGTTATTACATGCCCAAGAGGTGCTGTTGAGAAGAGGTGATGAGTAATGAAGGTTAGGATAAATGGTTTGGAGGTGGAGGCAAGGGAAGGTGAGAAGATACTTGATGTCGCCAATCGCCTAGGCATTAGAATACCGACACTATGTTATCTCAAGAATGTGTATGAAGGCGCCTCCTGCAGAATCTGCGTCGTCGAACTGGGTAATGGGAAGCTCATACCAGCCTGCGCTTATGAGGTATCCGATGGTCTCACGGTAAGCACTGATACTCCAAAGATTAGGGAGAGCAGGAGGATGACACTGGAGCTGCTGCTCTCGGCTCATAGAATCACGTGCCAGAATTGCCCCAAGAAGGGCGAGTGCACTTTGGTAGAGTTATGCTCCGAGTATGGCATTGAGGGGATACCGGTATGTGCCGAGTGCCCCCTCCACGGCGAGGACTGCTTCATCGCGAGGGGCGAGATCTGTCTAGGCCCGATCACGGCTAGTGGATGCAAAGCCGAGTGCATTCGCGATGGCAGGGCATGCGAGGGCTGCAGAGGCCCGGTCACGAGGAGGGACGTAATAGAGCGGGCCAGAAGGATTTACATCGAGCATGACATATCGTTGGAGACGGTTCTCGAGAGACTCAAGACATATTGCGCCTCCTCGCATGAATTCGACCTAATTCGCGAGTATCTCATAGTGAAGGAGGTGGTGAAGGAATGATAAGCGTTCCGGGCGTTGATAGAATAGTGGGCCACGCGACCCTAGACATAGACTTGGAAAGAGGGACACTAGATGCGCGTTTCAAGGTTTTAAACGATCCACGCTTCATAGAGGCCATAGTATTGGGAAAGAAGTACTATGAGGTTCCATCAATAGTCTCAAGGATATGTGGGCCATGCAGTATAAGCCATACGATAACATCCACGATGGCTATGGAGAAGGCCCTCGGAGTAAGTGTCCCGGAGCCGGTGAGGATTCTCAGGAGGATAGCGGTACTTGGGGAGGTTGCTGAGAACCATCTACTACATCTCACGCTAGTATGCCTGCCGGAATACTTTGGATACGCCGATCTTATTGAGGTCGCCAAGTATAAGCCAGAGCTCCTCAAAAGCATATTACTGATTAGGTCGCAGCTTTCCAAGATCATGGAGATGTTTTCAGGCAGGTTCGTCCATCCAAACACGCTGACAATAGGCGGATTCTCTAAGATCCCCGGGAAGACGAAGCTCGAGGAGGCGAGGAACATGTTAAGGGAGATCAGGGGCAGGATCATTGAGATCGCGGAAATATTCCTCGAAACAGAATTCCCCGAATTCGAGGTGATAATGGAAGCATGTGCATCTCTGAGGGATGATTATCTTTACATCGGGGATGAGATAATCACCTCGGATGAGCGGAAGGTTAAAGCGGATGATTATAGGAAAGTACTCATAGAGGATGTGCAGCCATATACGACTTCGAAGAGGGTGACACTTGATGGTCTACCAGTATATGTTGGGGCTAGGGCGAGGGTGAACCTGAAGGCCGACATGCTCTCAGACCGAGCCAAGTTCTACCTCAAGACAAGGAGATTCCCGCTAAGAAATCCGTTCGATAATCTCCAAGCGCAGGCCATAGAACTGATTCACTGCATGGATGCTATGGAGACGTTGATCGAGGAGGTTCTCGGAATTCTCGAAGCCAAGCCGATTTATGGGAGGTCGGGGGTCACGGTTAGAGAGGGTACTGGTGTTGGGTTGTCTGAGGCCCCCCGCGGCATACTAATCCACCATTATGAGGTTAATCGCTGGGGCAATGTTGTCTATGCCAACGTGATAACGCCGACGACAATAAACTCTAGACACGTGGAGGTCGCGGCCTTGGAGCTTATCAGACACCATTTCTATGAGGATACGCCGGCCACAGAGATAGAGCGCTACCTAAGGAAGCTCGTGCAAGCATATGATCCATGCCTCGGTTGTGCAACCCACTCTGTTAAGATAAACATCAGGGGGTTGAAAGCATGAGGATCGGCATATATTCGTTTGGTGGATGCGAGGGCTGCAGATACTGGCTAATAGACTCGATACTGAGAGTATGCGAAGAGCTCGGCGCCGAGATAGTCTATGAGCCCCTCATCGGGCTCTCCAAGGAGAGCTCTGAATATGACATGGTGGTCATCGAGGGTGCCGTCTGCACCGACGAGGACTCCGAGAAGCTCCGGAGCCTGAGGTCTCGAGCGAAATATCTCATCGCCCTAGGCTCCTGCGCCCTCCTCAGCGGCGTGCCGGGCAATAAGAGGTTCACGGATCCACACGCGGTCGAGATGGTCTACTTTGGCAAACCACTGCCGAAGAAGCCTATCGACGTGAAACCGATAACGGCATATGTCCAAGTAGATTATTGGATTAGGGGGTGCCCACCGGATCGAGAAAACTTCGAGAGACTCTTTAGGGCGATAATCTCGGGCATAGTCTCCGGAAAGCTGTTTAAGCTCCATGAGAGGAGGTTGGAGTTCTGCAGGGATGAGTTCGCCAGCATAGAGGGGAGCGTACTAAGGCTCGACGGCGATAAGTGCATAGTTTGCGGTAGATGTGTCGGTGCCTGCGAGAGGATGGGCGTCTACGCAATAGACTATGCATATAGGAGCATAAGCACGATCGTGACAACACCCTTCTCAATACCCTTCGATGAGAGTACATGCATACTATGTGGCCAGTGTACACTCGTCTGCCCAGTTGGCGCTATTCATGAGAGGAGTGATCTAGAAAGGGTTCAAAGGATCCTGTCAAGATCCACGGCGCTAAGGGCCTACATAGAGCCCGAGAGCCTAGCAGCCATGTCCAGCTACTTCAACCGCGAAGTCGAGGTAATCGTTGGAGCGCTTATCGCCAGGGGTTTCGAGAGTGTCACAGTATATTTGCCCGAGCATCATGCCGATACCAAGAAGCCGCTGATGCCCGCGAGCGAGGCAGAGAGGAGATTCATCAACAACTTCTATCCACAGTTGGCTGAGTTATTATCTGAGCCACCAGCCCCACCGGGAGGATCATCGGTCCTGATAACGCCGTGCTTGGCTAAGAAAGCGCAGGTTCGCGAAAGACTAGTCCTAACAACGCGGGAGGCAATCAAGCTTATTTCCAGCATCGACTTAGATGAGGTTGAGGAAGCTCTCCCCATAATGCCCTCCAAGAGAAATACCGGCTTTAGAGAGGTTCATGGGCCGGATAACGTGACCAAGCTTCTAGAAGAATATGCGAGAGGTGTGTGCGTCAAGGAGCCGACAATACTTAAGATGTGCCCCGGCGGATGCGTCAGAGGCGGAGGACAACCATACTACAACGAGGATCTCTATCGGAGAATAGATGAAGCACTCGCGAGGATATTCTCCACGCTCCTAGTCATCAGGTGAATCCAGTTCGAGCAGGTGAGATATAGTCTCCAATATTTTTGGGATCGCCTTCTCCACTTCCTCACTCAACCCTATTCCTAGGCTTATTTCCTTGGCCCCCACGCCGACTAAAAGTATCTTGCGAGGCATTTTTTCCCTAAAGAGCTCGTAGCCCAGCCTTATGGCCGAGATCACGTCAACATCATGTAACGATTGAATCTCGCTGACACGCTCCTGAGAAAGCCTGCCCAAATCCACTACGACTACCTCGCCAGGGGATAAACCCGATTTGATGACGTCGACAATTATCAGGTTGTCAAATCCCGCGATCTCGTCTAGAAGCGTGAAAACGTCTGAACCTGTTTCAAAGATCTTTACCTTGGCTGGTAGATTGCGCTTGAGAAGGGTCTCGCCCACAACTAGGCCGAGAGCATCATCCCTCATGAGCCTGCTGCCGACGCATAGTATCAGGGTTTTCTGGGTTCTCATCCCGGAGTGGCTTTAACCCATCGACCGATATAGCTGTTCTAGCTGTTCTAAATCTTGGATCCTAGCATATCCTAGGAACCGGGTCTCCAAGGGGCATCGGCAGATATCTCAGTCCACCTATCTCGGTCTCGACAACAACGCCCTCATGTTCGTCGGAGAACCATCCTATTATCTCGGCCTCGCGGCCCAGCGGGTGAGAGCGGAGGGCTTCCAAGACATCCTCCGCGAGACCCTCGGAGACTGCTAGGACAACCCTCCCCTCGCACGCCAGCTCAAGCGGATCTATCCCCAGTATCTCGCAACCTGTCCTAACCTCATCGCGGACCGGTATTAGGGCCTCCTTCACTAGTATGCCGAGACCCGTGGCCTCACTCCACTCATTTAGAAGAGCTGCTAACCCCCCTCTAGTCGGATCCTTTGCCGCCACAACCCCTCCCACCTCGAGAACCCTCTCCATGAGATGGTTTAATGGCGCGGTATCCGATTTTAGGCCTGGCGCCTCAAAGCCAAGCTCACCCCTAGCAGCTATAATCGTCATCGCGTGGTCGCCGATGGGCCCTGAGACTATCAGCCTATCCCCCGGCCTCACATTCCGTGGATCAAGCCACCTCGACTTCAGGGACCTCCCATCAGATGCCGCCTTCTCCAAGTTCCTATCCAAGTATGGGCTTCTCCTACCTATGCCAGCCGTGTTAATTATCATCTCATCAAGTTTGCCCCTCTCTACAACTTTCGTGTCACCCGTCACGATCTCGACGCCGGCTTCCTCGGCGGCTTCCTCCATACTCGATAGAATCTTATCCAGCTTCTTTATCTCAAAGCCTTCCTCAATTACTAGGGCGCATGAGATTGCTAGGGGCTCGCCCCCCACCACGGAAAGGTCGTTCACGGTCCCGGAGACGCTCAATCTCCCTATATCGCCTCCAGGGAAGAATAAGGGCTTGACAGTATAGGAGTCTGTCGTGAACGCTATACCATCAACAACAGCCGAGTCGGCGAGGAGGGAGAGAGGAACCTCGACAACTCTCCTTTGCTTAAACCTCGGCAGAATATGCTCCTTGATGAGCTTATGCATGTATAGGCCGCCAGCTCCATGCGCTATGCTTATCTTATCATCTACCTCCATCAAAAACCCACCCCACGCTCATAATCTTCTCACGGACCTCGCCTCGCGATTTAATCCACAGGCCCCGCTCATGCACCTGATGTCTTTAACTAATATCCTGTTCTGAGCCCAGATCCTGCATGTTCCCTCAAGTCCTACCATCGCCGGCCCTACTGGCGTCGAGGGGGTACAAGTCTTCATATATAGGGGGCAGTCCGGCGGATCAATAATTCCCTTTATTATCTCGGCGCATCTAGCCTCCGAGGGGAAGTAGTCTCCTCTTCCATGCTCTAGGCCATAAGCCCTCCTAGCATCAACTTGGGAGAACTTCTCCTTGAAGTTCATGGCGCTTTCCGATATTATCGCGACACCTCTCCAATAGCCATCTTCAAAGTCGAAGACCTCTTGGAGAGCCCTCTGCGCCTTTAGATTCCCCTCCCACGTCACAGATCTCACGTACTCATTCTCCATCCTCGGAGCGCGATCCCTCAGCTGCCTGAGAACCATGTAGATGGCCACTAGGACATCTATGGGCTCAAAGCCCGCGAAGACCATCGGCTTACCACACTTATCGAAATACGGCTTATACGCTCTCATCCCGCTCACGGTCGAAGCGTGGCCCGGATTAATGAAAGCATCTATCTCGAGATCCTCGGATTCTGCTAAAAGCCCAACAGCCGGCGGGACGTACCTGTGAGCAGAGAGGACCTTAAGGTTTCTCGGAAGCCCCTTCAAGACAAAATAGGCCACGGTTGGCGCCGTGGTCTCGAAGCCAGCTCCAAGGAAGACATATTCCTTATCCGGGTTGCTAGCAGCAATCCTGACAGCGTCCATGAAACTGTATACGACCCCAACCCTCCCGCCTTCAGCGGCACAATCCTCCAACGAGATCATCCTAGATCCCTTAGCCCTAGACATATCACCATAAGTAAGCACATGGACCCCATCGAGCGCAAGCCCAACAGCAACATCTATATCGGATGCAGGGGTTATGCAGACCGGGCAGCCGGGCCCAGCCCTAACCTCAACATTGTCCGGGAGAAGAGCCCTAATACCCCAATGAGTTATAGTCCATTCATGAGTCCCACATACGTGCATTATCCTAACCCTCGAAAGATCTCTAGCAGTCTCCCAGATCTTCTGAACTAGCTTCCTAGCAAGAGCCGGATCCCTATACTTTGAAAGAACCGCCCTCACACGATCCAAGGGCTCCATACCATCTATCACGCGGTCATATAAAACCCGGCGCCACGATAATAAAGATTTAGCCCCCTAAATCAGCGGTGGGTCAAACCAGAATAACGAGATTAGTGGAATAATTATTGATTTTTAATCGTAGAGATGGCAGGCCACTAAATGCCCTGGTTGATATTCCTTGAACTCGGGAATCACCTGCTTACATATATCCATGGCGTATGGGCATCTTGGATGAAATCTGCATCCAGTCGGTGGGTTAGATAGGTCGGGCGGCTCGCCTTTAATCACCTCCCTGATCCTAAATCTGTTTGATGGATCCGGGTCTGGGATAGCATCTATTAGCGCCCTAGTATACGGGTGTAATGGATTCTTTAACAGCATAGAGGAGGGACCCAACTCTATTATCTTTCCAGCATACATCACCGCGATTCTCTCGGAGAAGTATTTCGATGTGGCAATATCATGTGTTATGTAGAGGTATGATAGGTTATGCTTCTTCTGAAGCTCCCTTAGCAGTAAGAGTATCTCTACTCTGACTGAAGCATCTAGCATTGAGACAGGCTCATCGGCTACTATGAAGTCTGGCCTGAGGACCAGCGCCCTAGCAATGGCAACCCTTTGTCTCTGGCCGCCGCTGAGCATGTGCGGATATTTTCTCGCGAATTCTTCAGGAGGTATGAGTCTCACCTCCTCTAGGGCTTTCATAACAAGCTCAGCCCGCTCCTCCCTAGTCCCAATACCATGTATCTCTAGGGGCTCCTCTATCACTTTAAAAACACTATAACTGGGATCTATGCTTGCATATGGATCTTGGAAGATCATTGCCATACGTCTCCTAAGCTTCTTCATCTCGTTATAATCTGTGTTTGTAATCTCCTGACCCTTGAAGAAGATCTTGCCTGCCGTTGGCTCAACTATCCTCAATAACGTCTTACCAAGTGTTGTTT
>Ga0272445_1000776_pt1 | contig 27467 bp, 27 predicted proteins | sample YNPCB0031_FD_194404 | JGI IMG/M metagenome (GOLD analysis project Ga0272445, IMG submission 194404) | Hot spring sediment microbial communities from Yellowstone National Park, WY, United States - YNP-CB-003-1 | ecosystem: Environmental > Aquatic > Thermal springs > Hot (42-90C) > Sediment... | reverse complement strand
CGCCCCCTCGCCGATCAGGCGGAGGTAGATCGAACAGGCGGCGGAGATCTCGAAGATGTCGTGTAACACTACGGTCATTTTCACCTCCTCGAACGGGATTTCTGTGGGCGGGATGAATCCCGCTCACAGAAGAGCTCAGCCCGCCGGGCGGGGTGGAAGAGCCACCAGAGGGCCAGCCCGGCGGCGAAGGCCTCCGGGTGCTCCCCGGCGAGGCCGGTGAGGGCCCGGAGGGCCGGAGGGGGTCCCGGCGGACGTCGGGCCCAGGCCCGGGCCAGGACGGCCGCCTGGGGGGCCATGTGCCAGAAGGGGCGCCCGGGGGCCTGGCCCCGCAGGGCCTCCGCCAGGGCCTCCGGGTCATCCGTCGCCGGCAGCCCCGGGAAGGCGGCCCGCAGGCGGGCGGCCGCCTCCGGCCCGGCCCGGGCGAGCAGGAAGGCCATGGCCGCCTGGCCGGCCTCCTCGGGGGAGGCTTCCTCCAGGACGGGCGGCGTCCACCGCCGCGCCATCGGATCTTCCCCCTCCTCCCCCCAGGGGCGGGGCGGCCCGGGGCGCAGGCGCCGCCAGGCTTTCTCCGGGTTCTCCCCCAGGCCCTCCCGGGCGGCCAGGGCCGCCCGGCCCCAGAAGAGAACCCGGACCTCCTCCCCCACCGCCAGGAGCGCCTCCAGCTCCAGCCGCAGGCGCTCCTCATGCCCGCTCACCCGCCAGCGGGCGCGGCGGGGGAGGATCAGGAGGGACTCTGCCAGCCAGGCCTGGCCCGGCCGGTAGGGGCCCCGCCAGCGGACCGGCCGGACCGGGAGCCCGTCCGGAGGGCTCCCCCGGAACAGGACCCCGCCCGCCCCCGGCGGGTCCAGGAAGCCCGGCTCAGCGACCCAGACCCCCGCCTTCATGGGAGATCCTCCGCCAGGCCGGAGCCGGGCTCCCAGGCCCACCAGCCGCCGGAGCGGCCGGGGACCAGCAGCACCCCCGGCGGCAGCCAGCTGTCCCACTCCGCCGGCAGCCGCGCCCGGCTCTCCCGGATGGCCGCCCGGATGGCCGCCCGCCGCCGGGCGGGGTCCTCCAGCAGAAGCGCCAGGCGCTGCCAGCCCGGCGGGGCTGTCAGGCTGTCCGCCTCCCCCGGGGGCGGGATGCGCCAGCAGGCGACGGCCAGCAGCCGCACCCGATCCCCCCGCCGCCGGTAGGCGGCCTCCAGGACCGGCACGCGCCGGTCCCACCCCCGGGCCAGCGGGCCAAAGGCCCGCCAGAACCCCTCCGGCGCCCCGGCGGCCATCTCCTCCGCCGCCCGGATCAGCCCGTCCGAGGCCGGACGACGGTGGCGGAAAACCTCCCGCGCCATGCCCTCCAGAAAGCCCCCGAGCGCCTCCGGGTGGGCGGGGAGATCTGCCAGCCGGACCCCTCCCCGCCCCCAGACCCGTCCGTCCTTCCCCCAGGCCTCCGGCGCCTCCCGCTCCAGCGCCTCCACGTGGAAGACGCTGTAGGAGAGGACGGGCCAGAGCCCGAAGGAGTCCGGGACGACCGGGAAATCCTTCCCCTCCTCCCAGGCCCGGGCCGCCTCGTGGTAGCTCGCCAGCCCGACCGGGAAGAGGGGGACCAGAAGAGGCGCGTAGCGGCCCATCACGCCTCCTCCAGGAAGGACTCCAGGATGGGGACCGCCCAGGCCAGGCCCTGCCCCGATCCCCGCAGGCGCAGGGCCAGCAGGATCAGGCCGGCCGGCCCCTCCCGCGCGAAGCGGCGGCCGACGGCCGCCGCCAGGTTCGCCCGCCCGTCCCCAAACCCCTCCATCCGCCGCAGCTGGGAGGGGGATCGGGCGAGGAGGTCGGGCGTCGCGAGCGGCCTCTCCTGGAGGCGCTCGACGAAAACCTCCCCCCACTCCTCGGTGGGAAGGCGGTCAAGGGTCGGCCACGCCCGCCTTCCCACCCGGACGCCCGGGGGGAACCGGACGCAGATCGCCCCCCAGGCCCGGACGCGGACGATCCAGGCCACGAGGGGCGATTTCGGATAGGACCCCTGGGTGAGCCAGGCGAAGACCCCCAGCTCCTTCCGGAAGAGAAGCTCCTCCTCCGGCAGGATCTCCGCCTCCCAGAGATCCTCCCCCGCCGGGCGGGCCCGGCCGGAGAGGATCAGGCCCCCCGCCCAGGCGGGCGAGAGCCCCTCCGTGTCCTCCGGCCAGAGGTCGAAAACCCGGACCGGAGGTCGAAGGGGCAGAAGGCTCCGGCGGGGACGCGCCCGGAACCGGATCACCATGGCGTTCCCCCCGAGCGGAGTCCCGAGCCCGGCTCCCAGGCCCAGGGCCCCCTCCCCTTTTTCCGCCGGGGGAGGACGATGAGCCCTTCCGGCAGCCAGGCCGCCGCCTCCGGACCCCAGGCGGCCGCGGCCAGAGCCCGCCCCCGGGCGGCCAGCCGCCGCAGCCGCGCCGCCCGATCCGGGGCCAGCAGGACGGCCCGCAGCAACTCCGGGAACCCCAGGGGCGTCAGCTGGGGCGCGCGGGGATCCCAGTAGCGGGCCTGGCTCCGCCAGGCCTCCGCCAGGATCCGAACCCCGGCCCCGATCCGCCGCCACATCACCCGCATCCGGGTGAGGTGGGGCAGGTTGCGCCGGGACTCGCCCGCCCCGGCGACGGCCATCAGCAGGCCGGACGGAACGATGGCGATCCGCTCCGCCATAGCCTGCAGCATCTCCGGGGGGATCCGGCGGGCGCGGTCGTCCCGTTGGGCCTTCTGCTCGATCCCCGCCAGAAGCCCCCGGATCCCATCCGGATCCGCCGGGAGGTCCGCCAGCCAGATCTTCTCCCAGCGGCGGACTGTCCCGCTCCCCAGCGCCTCCGGCGGCTGCGCCTCCAGGGCCGCCACCGCAAAGGCGCTGACGAAAGGAGACAGGGCGGCCAGGATCCGCGACGGGGGAAGATCCAGCTCCCGCCCTTCCCGCCAGGCCCGGGCCGCCTGGGCCTGCAGGCGCTCCGGCTCCGCCAGCCGGGACCAGGAGCCCGGCGGGAGGATGGAGCAGTAGAAAATCCAGGCGTCACTCATCGCAGGCCTCCCAGAAAAGGGGCCAGCGCCGGGGAGGCCCAGACCCAGGCCTCGGGGTCTTCCTCCCGCAGCCAGAGGAGGGCCAGCGCCAGGCCCTCCCGCCCGCCGGGGATCCGGGCGATCCACCCGCCCCAGGCGGCAAGATTCGCCCGGGAGGACCCGAAGCCGTACCAGGGGATCTTCCCCCGGGCCAGCCGGGCGGGCTTTTCGCCCAGCCACGCCCACACCTCGGGCCTCCCGGTGTCCCGGAGCGCCTGGATCTGTTCCGCCAGGGCCCGGATGGAGAGACTCTCCTGCGGGACGCTCAGGAGCTCGTCCCACAGGAGGGGCGGGACCAGAAAGCCGAGGTCCTCCCACCCCGGGATCGGGGCGATCAGCACGCCCCGGGCCTTGCCCCGGCCGGCGAAAGGACCCCGCGGATGGGAGGCCAGGAAGGGAAAGACCCCCGCCGGCTGCTCCAGGAGATCCGCCGCCTCCTCGGGGATCTCCGCCTCCCAGAGGTCCTCTCCCGCTGGCCGGGCCCAGCCGGAGAGGATCAGGCCCCCCGCCCAAGCGGGGGAGATTCCCTCCACATGCCCCTCCTCCGCCGCCAGGAGGCGAAGGGGGGGACGAGAAGGAATCAGCGCGCGCAACACACGCGCGCGGAAACGGATCCTCATCGCGCCTCCTCCTCCCCGGGATCCCCGGGGTTGCCCGGGACCTCCCCCCCGAAGGGAACGGGGAAGATCCTCCGGACGGCCTCCCGGGACCTCCCCGTGCCGGAGCAAGGGAGAGCGGGGAAGCTGGTGATCCCCCAGACCCGGTTGCCGACCCGGACAGCCCAGTCCAGGCCGGGGGCGATCCGGACCGTCCATCCGGCCTCGGGGAGCTTCGGCATCTCCTCCTCCCGCTCCAGCCGGAAAGCCCCTCGGGTCCAACGCCAGATGGACCATCCGGACGCGTCCCTCCCCGGGAGCTGATCCCAAAGGGCCACCATCCACCGGCCCTTCGGGGAGAACGCGACGGCGGCAAGCCCCCATGCCCTCTCCTGGGACATGCGCGCGAGGGCTCCCGAATCCATCCGACCGGCCCAGAGCTCGAACCGATCGAAGAGGGCCAGGAAGCCCCCCGCCGCCTCCGCCTGGATCTCCCAGGGGAACGGGAGGCGGAGCTTGGCCGCCCCATGCGAGGCGATGGTCCGGACGGTGAAGTCCGACGACCATCCCCCCGCCGAGTAAACCCCGACCGCCCAGACGGCGGGGGGATCCTCCCGAAGCGCGAGCACGATGCGCTCGAGGCGCTTCAGGGGGAACTCCTGCCGCTCCCCGGGGACCGCCGGGCCGGAAAGGACCAGGCGCGCGCCCCCGATGCCGGCCTCATAGTTGAGGCGCAGCGATCCGGGGAGCGCCAGCTCCCGCTCCGCCTGCAGGCCGCTGGAGCGGGGGATCAAAAAGCCCCGGGAGCCGGCCCAGATCGCCAGCCCTTCCCGGACCCCAATCCGCCAGCGGATCGGGACGCCGTCGAGATCCGCCAGCCGCATCTGCAGCGGCAGCGGATTCACCCCCCGGGAGAGATCCAGCCGGTCCCCCACCCCGTAGCCATCCCGCCACGCCACGATCACGTGGCGGGGGGTGGGGAAGAAGAGATCAAGAAGATCGCTTGGACTCGGACTCATGGGAAACCTCCACCGGGAAGATTTTCCGGACCGTCTCGCGAACTGTCTTCGCGGGGCGGGACCGGAGCGGAGTGTAAGGCGTGGGGATCGCCCAGACCCGGGACCCGACCAGCACGATCCAGCGCAGGTCGGAGGAGATCCGGGCGATGCCCTCCTCCGGGAGGGGAGGCATCTCCATCTCCCAGTCGGAGATGAAGGTCCTCCCGTCCCAGCGCCACCCCAGCCAGGCGGCCCGATCCCTCTCCTGCCGCAGGGCGGCCAGATATCGCCCCGCGGGGGAGAGGGCGATGGCCTTCAGGACCCCGCGCTCCTCCTCTGCAATGAGGTGGAGCGCGCCCTGACTCATATGGGCCGCCCAGATCTGGCGGGGCGGGACCAGCACCGCCAGCACCCCCGGCCCCACCGCCAGGGGGCTGATCAGGGCCATCTGGCGAGTGCTCCGCACGCCCGGATCATCCGGGTACGGAACCACCAGACGGTACGTCTTCACGCCGGTGACGGTGTTCCAGGCGTCGATATCCACCTGGACCCCGTCCCCGGCGAAGAATCGGGCCACCCATGTCCCGCCCCAAAGGCTCTCGTCCGCCCCAGGGCGGAACACGAAGGTGACATGCCCTACTTCGTGGCTCATGTTGACGCGAAAGTCATTCTTTTTCCTCTGGCCACGAATGTAGAGCCAGGGTTTCTCCACCCGAAGCTTCAAGCCTTCGGGTAGAGAAATCTCTGGCTCTGTTCGCGCCATGTGGGCGCCCACATGGCGCAAAAGGCCATTGCTTGCATTCGCAATGGCCAACCCGCCCCTGGCGCCGATCCGCCAGCGGACGGGGAACGCGGACCGCCAGTTCGACCGCGACATCCTCCGCAGCGCCAGGGACAGCGGGCCGCCCTCCGGCGCCACGGCGTCGAGATCCCCCACCCCGTACTCTTCTTCCCACACCACGATCACGCGGCGCGGGGTGGGGAAGAAGAGGTCAAGAAGATCGCTTTGGCTCGTGCTCATGGGAAACCTCCACGGGGAAGATCTTCCGGACCGCCCCGGTGACGGGCTTCGAGGAACGGGCCGGGATGCCCGGCGTGGGGATCGCCCAGACCCGGGACCCGACCAGCACGATCCAGCGCAGGTCGGGGGAGATCCGGACGTCCCCTTCCTCCGGGAGGGGAGGCATCTCCACCTCCCACTCGGGGACGAAGGTCCTCCCGTCCCACCGCCACCCCAGCCAGGCGGCCCGATCCCTCTCCTGCCGCAGGGCGACCAGATATCGCCCCTTGGGGGAGAGGGCGATGGTCTTCAGGACCCCGCGCTCCTCCTCCGCAATGAGGTGGAGCGCGTTCTGGTCCATGTGGGCCGCCCAGATCTCCCGGGGCGAGATCAGGACGGCCAGCACCCCCGGCCCCACCGCCAGGGGGCTGTCCAACCCCCATCGCCACACGACGCTGGGTATGGCGAAGCCATAGCGGCGCCTGTGGCTGGGGAACAGAGTTTCAAGATCGGCAGAAATTCCGGTCCTTATATACTCCCTCTTGATCCATGCTCCCCCCCAAAGGCCGCCATTTGGGAGGGAGAAAACAGACAAAAACCAGTACTCCCCGGTCCGAAAATCAATCTCGATTCGCTCCGCCGCCTTCCGGATGATGTAGAGCTTGTGAAAACATAGGCCAAGCATCTCAACAGAGATCTCCGCCCCGCCTGGGAGGCGGAGCGTCGGACCCGCGGACACGCTGTGCGCGCGGATCCAGTGGATGCCTTCCCTGCTGAGGAAGGCCATCCCTTCCCGGACTCCAATCCGCCAGCGGATTCGGAGTCCGTGGAACCATGAGGGTTGGACCTTCCGCTGCGCCAGGGATAGCGAATGGATCCCGGGCGCGTGAAGGCCTCCCACCTCATATCCCCAACTCCGCACCACCACGACTTGGTGCGGGTTGGGGAAGAAAATATCGATAAGATCAGCGTTTATAGCCATTTCTCCTCCTTTTATGGACATCGAATTTCCCGGCCGGCCCGGGCGTCCTCGAGATGGCGCAGCGCCCGGGCGGCCAGAAGGCGGGATTCCGCCGGCCATGCGGCCGCCGGAAGGCGCAAAAGCCCCGGCCCCCCGTTGTAAGCGGCCAGGGCCCGCGGCAGGTCCCCTCCCGCCTCCCGCAAAAGGCGGCAAAGGATCCCAACCCCGACCCGGAGGTTGGTCTCCGGATCGAAGGGATCCTCCCCGGGGGCGAAGTGGTAGGGCATCACCTGCAGAAGCCCCCGGGCGCCTTTGGGGGAAACGGCGCGGGGATTCCCGCACGATTCCGCCGTCATCAGGGCGGCCACCAGGGCCGGGGCCAGGCCGCAGGCGGCCGCCGCCCGGCGGATCTGCGGCCCCCACCGCCGCACCGCCGGCGGGAACGCCGCCAGCTCCCCCTCGCCCGTCCGGATCGCCGAAGAAGAAGGGGGGAGAGCCGGCGCGGCGGGAGCGCCCCGGATGACCCAGAGGGCCAGGGCGATCCCCGCCCCGATGGCCAGGAGCGTCTCCAGGCATCCCCGGGCCATCCGACGCCTCCTTTACCGGACCGGCAGGATCCGGCGGGGGTTCGGAACCCGCCCGCCGGGATCGCCCTGCCGGGCTGCCGGATCGGGGATTCGGGCAACCAAGACCTTGCCCGGGGCGGCGATGACTGCCCACCGGAGGTCCGGGGAGATGCGGCAGACCCACTGCCAGGGGTCATCCCCCAGCCAGGCCAAGGGCTCCCCGGAGAAGGCCGGGATCACCGGGCCGGGAAGGACCTGAGCCCCCCGGATCCTCCGGAAGTCCCAAACCCATCCATCCTTCCCCCGCCGGAGCAGGACCATCCGGTCCCCGGCGGGGGAAAGGCCCAGGGCCCATGCCCCTCTCGCGACCAGGTGGGCGACGTTCCAGCCCCACCCGACCACATAGGCGAGCCCGGCGTAGGCGGCCTCCCGCAAAACCGCCACCCGGGTGGCCCCCATCTCAAACCGGTCCCCCACCGGCAGCTTTTGCCGCAGGCTGCCGCCGTCGGGGCAAAGCCGATGCCACTCCCATCCCTCGTCCTGTCGGGAGCCGAGGTAAAGGATGGCATCGAGATCGGCCCCGGGGGCGGGTTGCAGGATGAACAGATCCCTAATCCCCCCGAGCATCCGATTCTCCTCGGGGGGTTGGATGGCCGGCGCGCCCCAGGAGGGCACCACCTTCCAGGAGGGAGTCCTCTTCCCAAAGAGGAAGACCTCCTCCCGGAAGACCACCTTATCGGAGAAGATCTCCCCGATAAGGCGATCAAATACGAAAAAGTACCGCTCGCGCCATCCGCGCTTCCCCCGGATGCGGACGATCGCCTTCTTCTCGGGCAGGCGGATCTCCCGCCAGCCCCGGAAGGCGATCTCCTCGCCCAGCTCGATCGCGGCATATCCATCCTCGTACGCCGCAATGGCCAGACGGGGGTGCGCGAAGAAGGCGCCGCGGGGGTAGCCGAAAATGGGAATCTTAAAGATTTTCATTCCCGCCTCCTTTTTCGCCGAGATGCCCGGATCTTGCCCGGGAAAGCCTCAAGGCGTCCCCGGGCCATCCGGATCAGCCTCCGGCGGGATCGGGGCGATCATGACTCGCCCCCGCTCCGCGGCCACCAGCCACTGCAGATCCGGGGAGATGCGGACCCGGGGGTACTCCCACATCCCGCTGTCCGGGCGGGTCTCCTCCCGGAATGCAGCGGCTGGAAGGACCTGGCCGGGCTGCAGCCCCGGCCGGCGGCCGCGCCGCCGGAAGTCCCAGACCCACTCCTCCCCTTCCCGCCGGAGCAGGACCATTCGATCCCCGGCGGGAGAAAGGCCCAGGGCCCACGCGTCCTCCGCGACCAGGTGGGCGACGTTCCAGCCCCACCCCGCCACGTAGGCCCGGCCGCCGCGGATGGCCGCGGCCAGGCCGATCCCCACCTCGAGGAGTTGAAAATCCGAGATGGGGAATATCCCCTCCCGGAACTGCCCATCCGGGAAGAGGCGGGGCCAGGAAAGCCTCGAAGTGGAAGGAGGGCGCTCGGAAATGTCGATGGTTTCCACCTCCCCGCCCTTCCCCACGACAATCTCCCTGGCCCTGTAAATACAGAGCCCGATCCAAATGCGATCGGGCTCGATCCGGAAAAGGGAGGCCGGGCCGCGGTGCCAGGAAACGACTCCGGGCCCAATCCGCCCTCCTTCCGCGGGGTGGATCCCCTCGGGAGCGATCTCCCATGCCCCTCCATCAAAAAACAGGAATCGCTCCCGGCCGAACCGGCCCCTCGCCTCCCGGATGACGAGGCCGGCGTCGTGGATCCGCCGCGGGCGCCAGGAGGCCGGCTTCCCCGGCTCTCCCAGCGAGAATTCCGCCCACCCGTACGGGTAAACGACGATGGCCATGTCCGGGCGGGGGAAGAAAATCGCCTTCGGGGGTTCCCGGGTCGGGACATCGAGGATCACAGCCTCCATGTCCTTTCCCGAGCGAGGCGATCCCGGGCGAGGCGACAAGCCGCCCCTTCCTCCTCCCGTTCCGGGTCCAGGAGCGGCCTGCGGGGCATCCTGGCCTGCCGCAGACCAGGCCGTGGGCACCGGCAGGATCCGGCGGGGGTTCGGAACTCGCCCGCCGGGATCCCGTCGGGCCGGATCGGGAACCCGGGCCACCAGGACCCTTTCCGGGGCGGCGAAGACCGCCCATCGGAGGTCCGGGGAGATGCGGCAGACCGCCCGGGAATCCGCCGGGATAAGGGCCGGGGCCACCGGGCCGGGAAGGATCTGAGTCCCCCGGATCCGCCGGAAGTCCCAGACCCACCCCTCCCCCTCCCGCCGGAGCAGGACCATCCGATCCCCGGCGGGGGAAAGGCCCGCGGCCTTCACCCCCTCCGCGACGAGATGGGCGGTGTTCCACCCCCATCCCGCCGCGTAGGCCTGGCCGTCCTGGATCACCACGGCCAGGCCGGGGGCCATCTCGGCCGGGCCCCGGACCGGCAGCTCCCACTCCTCGCTGCCGCCGTCCGGCCGGGCGCGGTGCCAGAACTGCGACCGCTCGTCCGACCGGACGACAGCGTCCAGGAGGCCGCTGGGGGCCACGATGATGGACATGACCCCCACCTTTTCCGCGTGCCTCCAGCATGGCTTTTTCTCCCCCGGGCGGACCGCCGGGCCGCTCTCTATAATCGCAACAGCCCCTGGCCCGAGGGAGATTTCTTTTTCGAGAACAACGGTGTCGGGAGCGATCTCCCCCATCAGGTATTTGTCAGCGAAAGCGAAGAAATACCGCTCCCGCCACCCGTGTCCCTCCCGGACGCGGGCGATCGCCCCCTGGTTGGGCAGGCGGATCGCCCGCCATCCGCGCAAGGCCGCCTTCTCCCCCAGCTCCACCACGGCATACCCGTGCTCGTAGACGGCGACGGCGATACGGGGTGGGGAGCAGAGGGGGAAGAAGACGGAGACAGGACGGGACGAGACCGCCCGCCCGGGCTCCCGGGACGGGACGGGGAGGATCACACCCTCCATGCCCCCTCCCGGGCCAGCAACTGGGCCAGGGCCTCCTCCTCGGCCCGGATGGCCTCCTCCCGGTCCGGGAACGGGCCGAGGAGCCGCCCGTCGGGCATCCGCACCCGCCACGGGCCGGGCCAGCGGCGGGTCCACTCCCGGACCGGCCGCAGCCAGCCCAGCAGCCCCCGGACCGCCCGGAAGGTCGCCCGCCGCAAAAGCGAGGCGGGCTCCACAACCCCTCCGGGCCGGATCGCCTGGACCCGGCCCAGGGTCTCCAGCAGCTCGCCATCGCGGTCCGGATGCGCGATGGCGAGGATTTCGTCATCTTTGATGTAAATAATCATTTTATTTTTTCACCTCCATTATTGGGTTGGAACCGGCAGGATCCGGCGGGGGTTCGGAACCCGCCCGGCGGGAAGATCCCGGCGGGCCGGATCGGGAACCCGGGCCACCAGAACCCTTTCCGGGGCGGCGAAGACCGCCCACCGGAGGTCCGGGGAGATGCGGCAGACCGCCTGGGAATCCGCCCCCAGGCGCTCCGCCGGGATGAGGGCCGGGATCACCGGGCCGGGAAGAACCTGAGTCCCCCGGATCCGCCGGAAATCCCAGACCCATCCCTCTCCCTCCCGCCGGAGCAGGACCATCCGGCCCCCGGCGGGGGAGAGGCCCGCGGCCTTCACCCCCTCCGCGACGAGGCGGGCGGTGTTCCACCCCCATCCCGCCGCGTAGGCCCGACCGTCCTGGATCACCACGGCCAGGCCGGGGGCCATCTCGGCCGGGCCCTGGATTGGGAGCTTCCACTCCTCGCGGCCGCCGTCCGGCCGGGCGCGGTACCAGATCTGTTCGCTTGCGCCTGGCCGGACGACAGCGTCCAGGAGGCCGCTGGGGGCCACGATGATGGACATGACCCCCACCCTTTGGACACGCTCCCGGCAGGGGAAGTCCCCCTCGGGACGGATCTCCAGCAAGCCCCCCAAGTACTCGATCGCGGCCGCCCCGAGGGGAACGTATCCCTCGCTCAACACGATGTCGGGAGCGATCTCCCCCACCCTGGCGCCGTGGGGGAAGAAATACCGCTCCCGCCACCTGTATCCCTCCCGGACGCGGGCAATCGCCCCCTCCTGGGGCAGGCAGATCACCCGCCATCCGCGCAAGACGATCTTCTTCCCCAGCTCCACCACGGCGTATCCGTCTCGATACGCCGCGATGGCCCGGGACGAGCGGGGGAAGAAGACGGCGATGGGGTTTCCGCGAGCGGGGATCTCAACCATCATCCCCGCCATCCCCGCCCCCTCCCAGGATCTCCCGCAGCCGCCCCAGGGCCTGGCGCTGGAGCGCCCGGACCTGCCCGGGGCGGATCCCCAGGTAGCGGGCGGCCTCCCGGGGCGTCAGCTCCCCCGCCGCCCCCAGCCCGAACCGCAGGCGGATCACCCGCCGCTCGAGGGCGGGCAGGCCAGCCAGGGCCGCCTCCAGAAGGCGCCGGCGCTCGGCCTGCTCCTCCTCCGCCAGGAGCAGGGCCAGGGGATCCCCGTCCTCCGCCGGGAGCTCCCCCAGGGCCTCCAGGGGGAGCGGCCAGGCGGCGGCGGGGATCTCCTCCCCGGCGGCCGCCCGCCGCCGGACCCGGCGCGGCAGCCGCAGCGGCCGGTCCCCCGCGCCCATGGCGGCGAGGGCCTTGCGGAAGCGGGGCCACCAGAGGGTGGCCAGGCTCCCGCCCCGCCCCGGTCGCCACCGGCGGGCCGCCTCGATGGCCGCCAGCGCGGCCTCCTGGAGGACATCCGCCGGGTCGCTCATGGGGGCCGCCCGCGCCCCCATGGCCAGGATCCCTCCTCGATAGCGCTCGAGGAGGGAAAGGATTTCCCTCTTCCTCATGGCTTCCTCCTTCCGGGGGCGGGGGACACCCCGCCCCCGGCTGCTTTGGGAAGAGCAGGTCAGGGACTACTCCCCGACCTGGATACTCCGGCCCCGGGAGACGCCCTGGAAGTACTCCGGCTTGCGCCGGGTCTCCCGGGCCGCCCCCAGGGCCTTCAGGTAGGGACCCAGGGCGGCGTCGCACTCATCGCCCTGAAACCCCAGGCCTTCCACTGTGATCTCCCCCTCTGGGGAGATCCGGATCTCAATGATCTCCTCGTTCATCGCTCTCCCTCCTTGAATTGAGATTTGTTCCGCCCCCGGTTCCCCGGGGGCGAAACATTCATCCGACCCGGACCACCCGGACCACGATCTCCCCGTTCTCCGCGAGAACGGGGTCCAGGACCCGATGGCCCGGGCCCTGGCGGCCGGCGACCTTCTCCGCCACCCGCCGGACGTAGGCCGCCCGGAGGGCATTGAAGAGCTGCTGGTCCGTGAAGTGGTCCGCCAGCAGCTCCACCGAGCCGTCCTCCCGGGCCACCAGGGCCATGTCCGAGTAGGGGACACGGCCCCGGACCTCCAGCGCGCGGCCATCCTCCCGGCGGAGGGAGGCCGCGTACGGGGTCCCCTGCCGGACCACCGCCACGGCGTCCCGGAAGACGGCGCCGCTGTAGGCCCGGCGAGTGAGGCCCTCGCCCTGGGAAGCGGCCCGGATCGCCTCCCGGATCGTTTCGGCCTGGAGAACCTCCACGGCCTCCTGGCCGAAGATGTCCCGGAGAGCCTGCACAAAGGCCTCCGGGTCGCGAATCTCCATTTGGATCTTGACCACCTTGCTCATGTTTTCCTCCTTTCCCCCGGGAGGGAGCCCGGGCCTCCCGGGATGGGATGGGATGGAAGCCCCGCCCGGGCGGGGCGAACAAGCGAATCGCTAATCAAAGAAGCCGCCCCGGCGCCGGGGCTGGCCCGGCGGCGGCTCCGTGGGAGCCGGGGCGGCCGGCGGCGGGGGCGGGGGGGTCAGGATCGGCGGCGGGGCCGATGGAAGGGTTGGCTCCGGCGACGCGGCCTCCGACACGGCGGCGCGCCGCCCCCGGGCAGCCGGCTCGGCCGAGGCGTCGGCCATGGCGTCCCGGACGCCCCGGAGGAGAAAGCCCAGGTGATCCCCCAGGCTCCCCAGCCCCAGGGCCACCTGGGCCGGGCGCCATGCGCCGATCACCCGGCGCAGGCCGGCCAGCAGCCACTCCGGGGCCACGGCCACGGCCGCCCCCGCCAGCAGCCCCCAGGAGAGGGCCGCCGGATCCTCCGGGTGGGCCCGGGCGAAGAACCAGCTCGCGGTGAGGATGTCCACCGCGAAGCTCAGGCCCACCCAGAACATGGGGGCCTCCACCGGCAGCCGGGCCCACAGGAGGGCCTGGGCGCCGGAGACCAGGAGCGCCAGCCCCACCAGGTCGAGGGGGATCCCCTCAACCTGGAAGAAGGACTGGACAACAGAACCGGCGGCGGCCACGGTGGTGTAGAGGTTGAAGGCCTCCGCCGCCACCAGGACCACGAAGCCCCCGGCGGCCACGGCCACCCACACCGGGCCGGGCTGGATCTCCTCCCCGGGCCGCCCCCGGCCGGAGAGGGCCCGGCGGACCCGGTGGGGGATCAGCCGGAGGCCGTCCCGGAAGCCGGCCCAGAACCGGAGCCAGTCGGCCCAGCCCTGGGCCGAGAAGGCCATGCCCCGGTGCTCAAACAGGAACACCAGGGCGACCTCCGGGAGCAGGGCGATGGTGACCCCCGCCCCCAGCCCGATCCCCACGGGGAAGATCCCCCGGGAGATCAGCTCCCGGACCGCTGCCATCGGGGGCAGGTCCATCCGCACCCCCAGGACGGCGGCCGTGGTGGAGATCACGTCCACCGCCCGGAAGGCATGGAGAAAAGCTTCGATGAGGGCGGGGACGAGGACGTCCAGGGCCCCCTCCCCCTCCTGGCCGTCCACCCCCAGAAACCGTCGACGCAGGTCGGGGTTCCTTAGGAGGGGAAAGAGGAACTCTACCAGAGTAGTGATGCCCGCGAGGACAAGGCCGCTCCCGCGGGCGTCGAACAGGCCCTCGGCGAACGCCACCGTGGCGGCGGCGTTGGCCACGAGGGCCAGGAAGGCTCCCGCCAGCAACATGAATCCCCACATACTTCCCTCCTGCCGCCCTTGGAATCGGGCCCCCGTTCGGGCGGCGGGAAGGCCCCCGGGGGCGAGGGCCGCGGGGAACTATGCCAGGATCCGGCGGCGCCGGGCCGCCTGCGCCGGGGCCGGGGCTTCCGAGGTCGCCTCCTGCGCCTCCACCTCGTTCACAAAGGGGAAGCGCCGGGCGACCTGCTCCAGCTCCGCCACGGCCTCCGGCATCGTTTCGGACACCGGGCGGGCCGCCCGCAGGGCCTCCCGGATGGCCGCCTCCAGGGCCTCGGGATCCCCCAGGCGCCCGGCCGCCAGGGCCCTCAGGATCCCCTGCTCCACGGCGGCCTCGATGGACCGCCCGGAGCGGCCCTCGGCCTCCGCCGCCAGCCGCGCCAGGGCCTCCTCCGGCAGCGCCTGGCCCCGGCGGCGGAGGTGGATCGCCAGGATCTCCCGCCGCTCCGCTGGCCCCGGCAGCCCCACCCCGTAGGCGTAGGGCATCCGGTCCACCAGCTCGGGCGGGAGGCCCGAGATCCGGTTGGCGGTCATCACCACCAGGACCGGGGACCGGTTCTCCTGCAGCCAGGTGAGAAGGGTCCCCAGCACCCGGTGGGCGGTGCCGCCGTCCCGCTCCAGGCCGCCCAAGACGCCGCCGAGCATCTTGTCCACCTCGTCGACGAGGAGGACGCAAGGCGTGGCGACCTCGACCATGGCCAGGGCGTCCCGGACCGCTCCCTCGGTCTGGCCCAGGAGCGGGCCGAACAGGGCCCCGATGTCCAGGCGGAACATCGGGAACCCCAGGGCCCCCGCGATCACCCGGGCGGCCAGGGACTTGCCCGTCCCGGGCGGGCCGACCAGGAGAACGCCCCGAGCGGGGCGGATCCCCAGGGCCTCGGCCTCCTCGGAGAAGGAGGCCGCGATTGTCCGGAGATCCCGCTTGAGGCGGGCGAACCCGCCCAGGTTCTCCGGGGCCTCCGGCCAGGCCCACTCCAGCGCCGGGTGCCGGCGCACCAGCTGGGCCTTCTCCTCCAGCAGGCGCCGGAGGAAGGCCTCAGGGGCGTCCGGGATCTCCCGGATCACCTCCTCCAGGGTCCGGGAGTTCCCGCGGCTCCGCTCCTGCCAGACCAGCAGGATCGCCTCCGCCACCGCCTGGCGGATCTCCGGGGTCGTCAGCCCGCCCAGGATCCGGACGGCGGAGGCGAGAACCCCGGCCCACTCCGGGGAGGAGAAGTCCGGGGCTTCCTCCAGGTTGGCGGCGATCACCCCGGACACCTCCCGGAGGATCCGCTCCCGGTCCGGCCGGGGGTGGTCCTCCACGACCGAGATCGGCCGAAGGACGTCCGGGATCTCCTCGTTTGTAATGAGGAGGATCACCCGAACCCGGCCGATCTCAGCCTGGCGGGCCAGGCTGAGCAGCCGCCCGACCGTGGCCGGATGCCCCAGCTGGGTCCCGGGGATAAAGATAAAGAAGATCAGGAGGTTCCCCTCCCCCAGCTGGGCCAGGAAGCTCAGGACCTGCCCGGCGGCGTCGGGCAGCGAGGTCTCCTCCAGGACCTTGGGCTGCAGCACCTCCAGGCCCTGGAGCTTCCTCGGATCCAGGGAGGACACCTTGCCGGTCCCCCCGATCCGCAGGGCCGCGGCCACGGAGGCGTAGTCCGGCAGCCCCTCCATCAGCCCGGCCTCCGGAGACCAGGAGAGAACCCTGGCCATCCGGATCCGCGGCGAACCCAGCAGGCGCTCCACAGCCTGGGATGTGTCGTCCAGGGCCTCCCACAGCGACGAGGAGTCGGCCCGGACGAAAATCAGCCCCGTGCCACTGCTCAGGTAGGCAGTGACACGGGAGATGAAGTTTTCGCGGGAATTGGGAGAACTATTTTGATTGTGCATTTCCACCTCCTTAATTTCTAAATGATGATTTTCCGGATGCCCTCCGGGGAAGGCAGCTCCTTCCGGAGGTCATCCAGAACAGCCTGGAGCACCGCCTCGAAGTGCTCCAGGTCGGGGCGGCGGTCCGCCGGGGGCTGTCCCCGGGCGCAGGCGGGGGCGCGGCGGGCCGCCTGCTCGATGGCGTTCAAGGCCCGCTCGAACTCCGGGTCCTGGGCGAAGGAGGCCAGCTCCCGGAGCTCGCCGACGGCCCGGATCACCCGGGCCCGGACCTTGGGGTTGAGGCGGCCGTGGCGCGCCAGGGAGGCGGCCGCCGCCTCCAGCTCCGCCGCCAGCCGGGCCCGCAGCTCCAGCAGCGCGGCCCGGAGGGGGGCGATCATCTCCTCGGCCTGGGCCCGGGCCAGCTCCCGGGCCTGCCGCAGGGCCTCCCGGGCCGCCGCCTCCCGGGCCTGCTCCTCGGCCAGGTCGGCCGGAAGGAGCAGCGCGAACACCCGGAGTCGGGCGTCGGGCTCTCGGGCCAGGCGCGCCTCGTCCAGCCGCTCGTAGACCCGGCCCTGGAGGACCTCCCGGAAGGCCTCCTGGCTGGAGAACCGAGACCGGACCCAGCGGGACCGCCAGGCCTCCCGGGCGATCTCCTCCATTCGGGCCAGGGCCTCGGCGCGGATGGCCTCGAGATCCGCCCGGAGCGTCTCCCGGGCCGCGGCCAGATCCGCCCGGGCCGCCTCGAACTCCTGAACCAGTCCCTCCCAGGCGGCGGCGGGGACGTACCGCCAGCCGCCCCCCAGGACCGCCGAGATCGCCCGCAGCGACCGGCGGTCCACCGCCTCCCGGGCCCGCCGGGCGGCGGTCCGCATCCGGGCGTAGAGGTCGCCCGGAATCAAAAGCCGGCGCCCGCCCCGGAGCCCCCACGCCCGGGCGGACGCCGGCGGGATCCCTAGCTCCTCGAGAAGGACCTGGACCTCAAAGGCGCCCAGGCCCCACACCTCCGCCTGGCAGATCACCCCCTCCTCCGCCAGGCGGCGGACTTCAAAAATGATTTTCTCAACCTTATCCATCCTTATCCCCCCTTTCATGATTTTATCTCACCTGGGATCACCTGTCAACCCCCAGGCGGGATCCGCGCGGCCGGCTCTGTGGGCGGGATCAATCCCCTGCACAGAGCGGCCAGCGGCTCCGGAAGGCCAGAGCCTCCTCGTGAAGGCCCAGGTCCTCGGCCAGGGCCAGCAGGGCGGCCGGCTCCTCGCTCCCGCCCCACGCCAGCAGGCGCCGGACCTGGCCTGCCAGGCGGGCCCGCAGCCAGGCGGGCAGATCCCGCGGGAGAGCCTCCCGCAGATGCCCCAGGCCCTCCCAGGGGCTGGCCCGCATCCATCGGAAGGCCTCCTCGGCCAGATCCGCCCGCCCCAGCCAGCCGGCGGCGGCCAGCAGCAGGCTGGGCATGCGCCAGCCCCGGGCCGCTTCGGCCAAGACGGACAGGGCCGGCCGGGCGTCGGGATGCAGCCGCCACGGCCGCCAGGGGAGGATCGGCAGCTCCCCTGTCCTGTCCCTGCCCAGGAAGCTGCCCAGGAAGCCTGGCAGGCGGACGAGGATGCCGGGAACCCCCGCCGCCAGGCCGGCCCAGGCCGCCAGGGCGGCCAGGCGCTCCGGCGGCGGATCCGGGGCCAGCTCCTCCAGCAGCGCCCGCCCCTCCTCCAGCTCCGGCAGGCGCGTCAGAAGCGGGGCGGCCTTCCACCAGGTCCACGGCCGCCACGCCGGCCGCAGCAGCGGGCCCAGGGCGGGCGGCAGCGCCGGCCGCTCGGCCAGACGGCTGGAGAAGCTCCAGGCGTCCGGCCCGATCCCCTCCAGCAGCCGCCGGGCCAGGGGCCGCCCCTCCGGATCCGCCGCCAGGTCCGCGACGGCCGCCGCCGCTGCCCCGGCCTCCAACCAGGAGGGCGGCGGCAGCGCATCCGGCAGCCGCGCCGCCACGGCCCGCAGGGCCTCCGGGCCCTGCAGCCGCCCGAGGGCCAGGGCGAGGTAGGGATCCGCCTCGGGGTCCGGCCGGATCCCCGCCGCCACCCGGATCCCGGGCGGGCGCTCCGGGGGCTCCAATGCGGCCACGGCCAGAACCCCCACCCGATCGAGGGGCCCCGAGGCGGCCGGCGGCGCCTCCTGGGACGCCCGGCGCAGATCCGGGAAGACCTGCCGGGCCAGGGCGCGGAGGGCCATCTGCGACCACCCCGGGAAATTCACCCCGAAATTCACCCCCCGGAGGGCCGAGCGATCGCCCCGGCGGATCCGCCAGGCCAGCTCCGCCCACCGGGCTTCCTCGCCCAGCACCTCCCGGGCGACCTCCGGCGGCAGCCTCCCGGCCAGCCCCAGGGCTTCGGCCACCGCCCGCCGCAGCGGCGGGAAGAGCCCCCCGGCCCCCCGGGGGGCTGCCCGAAGATCCTCCGGCGACAGGCGGTCCGCCGCCGCCCGCAGGGCCGCCGAGGCGGCCGAGTGGGGGTGGGCCAGGTCCGCCCACTCCCCCTCCAGGGGAGTGCCCAGCCGCCGCCGCAGGGCCGCCCGGAGCGCTTCCTCATGCCGCTCCAGCCCCTCCGGCGCCCGTCCCAGGGACCGGAAGGCCCCGCGGAACTCCTGCTCCCCGCCCCGCTCGAGCAGGATCACCACGGGGTGCCCCGGGAGGGGCCGCGGCGCCGGAAGGCGGGCCGGCCGCAGGGGCCGCCCCAGGGCCTCCAGCACGGCCGAGAGCTCCGGGCGGCGGGCCGCCTCCTCCCGCAGGGCCAGGGCGGCCAGGAGCAGGCCGGATTCCCCCTCCGCCCGGACCAGGGCTCCCAGGGCCTCCGCCGCCACGGCCAGCGGCGGCTCGCCCCCCGGGAAGCCGGGCAGCATCCCCCATGCGGCCGGGGGAACCCGGATCTTCCCCTCCTCCCCCAGGGCCCGCTTCAGGCGGAGGACCACCTCGTCGATCGAGCGAGGCCGCTCCGCCAGAGAGCGGAGGGGGATAGGACCCAGGTCCTGCCCGGGGACCCAGACCCAGGCCGCCTCCCCGGCCGGGAACTCGTAGAAGGCCGGGATGGCCCAGAGGGGCAGCTCCGCGGCTCCCTCGGGGAGGAAAACCTCCGCCTCCCCTCCTCGATCCATCCCCATCCCCGCCCGCAGGGCCGCGAAGACCCAGGCGGAGAGGGGGTCGGGGAAAAAGAAAACCGGGGACGTCATCGCGACGCCCCCGGGAACAGCTCCGGCGCCTCCAGGACCGCCCCGAAGGGCGTCTCCACCCTCCGGGGGACGACCCAGAGCACCGGGAAGGGCGGCCGCAGCGCCGGCGGCGGCCAGTGGGCGATGCCGTCGGTGAAGAAGATCAGGCCGGCCGCCAGACCGGCCCGGGCGATCCGCCCCAGGGCCTGCCCCATGGGGGAGGGATCCTCCCCCCGCAGGGCCCGGAAGACCGGGGCGAAAACCGTCCCGCCCCGCCCCCGGGCCGCCGAGAGGGCCTCCGCCAGCCCCCGGGCCCGCCGGATCCCCGGCCCGCCCGGAAGAGGGACCTCCCCCTCCCCGACGGGGACCCAGAACAGGCCCTGGAGGCCGGCATCCACGTCCAGGACCACCAGGGCCTGCAGGCCGGGGATCCCCTCGGCCAGCTCCTGGATCTCCCCGGAGATCCGCCCCAGGGTCCCGGCGTCCATGGACCCGGAGACGTCCCGGGCAACCAGGAGGACCGAGGCACCCCGCCCCTCCGGGAGATCCCGGACCTGGGGGACCCAGGCCCCCGGGATCTTCACCCGGGGGTCCCGGCGGGTCCAGTCGGCCTCCGGCTCCGGGGCTGCCTGGCGCAGCCAGGCCCGCAGGATCTGCCGCCAGGGGAGGCGGACCTCCCGCCGGGGGAAGATCCGCTCCACGAGATCCCCCGGCAGAAGGCCCTGCTGCCGGGCGGCCTCCAGGATCCGCCGGAGGCCCTCCCGGAAGATCGGGGCAGGGATGGGACCGGCCTCCCGATCCCCCTCGCCCGCCCCTTCTCCCTCCCCCTGCCCCGCCCCTTCCGGCGGGCGGAGGTCCCGCCCGGCGCCCCCGTCCGGCAGCGGCAGCCGCCCCCGCGGGGGGATCCGGGACGGGAAGACCAGGAGGAAGGCTCCCTCCGGCAGGGCCTCCCCTTCGTCCCCCGGCCGGGCGGCGATCAGGTCCCGGAGGAAGCGGGCGAACAGCTCCTCCAGGCCCGTCGCCAGCAGCTGCGCCTGGACCTTCGGGTCCAGGACCCGCGCCACCCGGGCCGGCGCCCGCAGCAGCGCCCGCCCGTGGAGGCGGCGCAAAAGGTCGGCCAGGAGGTCGGTCCAGGCGTTGACCAGGAAGTCCGCCGCGTAGTTGATCAGATCCGGCAGGACCTCCCGGATCCGGGCCTCCCAGGCCGCCCACGGGTCCGGCCCGAGGGCCTTCTCCCAGGCCGCCCGCCAGGCCCGGAAGTCCTCGGGCGGCACCTCCCGGGGCGGGATCCCGCTCCGGGCCCGGGCGGCCGCCTCCCGGACCCGCTCCTCGGCCCAGCCCAGGATCCACGCCGCCCGCCGGGGATGATCGAAGGCGGCGTGGAGGATCTCATGGGCCAGGATGTAGAGCGCCTCCTCGGGCGGGAGCCGGAGGAAGCGGTCCGGGTGGAGGCGGATCACCCGGCCGTCGGTCTCGGCCAGGCCCTCCTCCCCGGCCGCCATGGCCTCCAGCCCCAGGCGGTAGACCGCCCGCATGGGCGCCTGGACCTCCGGGGGGAGAAGGGCCATCAGGACCCCCCGGAGGGCGATGGCCTGCTCCAGGACCCGGGAGGCCGTCATGGCCGGTCTCCCAGGCCGGGCAGGATGGCCGCCCGCAGGGCGGGGATCCGCATGGCGGCCTCCAGGACGCCGCTCCGCAGGAGGGCGGCGTCCTGGCCGGGCATCCGGGCGATCTCGGCCAGGACGGCGGCCGCGTGGTCCATCGGGCCGCCGGCCCCGGCCTGGATCGCCCGCTGGATTTCCTCCGCCGCCCGAATCAGATAGCGGGCGGCGGCGATCGCCGATTCCCCCCGGGCGTGGGCCCGGTAGGCGGCGGCCGCCGCGGCCTCCAGGGCCACCCAGATGGCCGCGGGGCGGGCGGCGTCCCAGTCCGCCCCGAAGGCAGGCACCGGCGCCCCCTCGGGGTCCGTCCGGATCCCCTCGGGGTCCGGCAGCCGGGGCGACGCCAGGGCCGGGCCGATCACGGCCCGGAAATCCGACGCCGCCTCCCGGCCGACGGCCGCCTCCAGGGCCAGGGCCGCCAGCCGCCGGACCCGCTCCGCCCCGGACGGGACCCGGGCCGCCTCCTGGGAGAGGGCCCGCAGGACCCAGGCGGCCAGCTCCCAGGACCGCCAGGTGGGGAAGGCGGCCCGCTCCACGCCGTCCACGGCGGCGGGGACGGCGGCCATCTCCGGCCACAGGGCCAGATAGGCCGTGATGGCCGCGGGCCAGCCCGCCTCCCGGGCGTACCGCAGCCGGTCGGGGGCCTGCCCGGCCGCCCACTCCCGCACCCGCGCCCGCTCCCCCTCGTCCGGGAAGAGCGGGACGCCCTCCTCCTCGGGCGGGGCCACCAGGAGCTGGAGGGCCCGATTGCGGACCGGGGCCTCCGGGATCCGCAGCAGCCCCCCCACGTCCCGGGGGCGGTTCCCGGTGCCCACCACCTGCCAGTAGGGCGGCAGGCGGTAGGCCAGCTCCGCCTCCGCCTCCGGGTCCCGCGCCCCGGAGAGGGCGGCGAACTGGAGGAGGTTGGCCGCCGCCCGGGCCACCTCGGCGCGGGGGCTGGCCGGGAAGTCATCCAGGACCAGCACCCCCTGCCCCTCCCGGGGCAGCCAGGCGGGACGGCGCCAGACGGTGACCGCCTCCCCGCCCCGGGCCGCCTCGGCCAGCACGCCGAGGAGATCCGGGACCTCCAGGCTGGGGCAGACGGCCGTCACCGGCCGCACCAGCCGCCGCCAGGGCCGGCCCCGGCTGATCTCCTCCAGGAGGCGCTCCCGGCCGGAAAGATACGCCCGGAGCGCCACCCGGGCCATGGCCCGCAGGCTGGGCGACGGGCTCGGCTCCCCCAGGAGATCCGCCGCCTCCCGGAGATCCTCCGGGCCGGGGATCCACCCCCCCTCGGCGAGGATCTCCTCCGGAGGGATTCCCCGCCCCCAGGCCAGCAGGAGCAGCCCCCCCGCCCCGGCATAGAGGCGCGGCAGCGCCTGCTCCGCCCAGGCCGTCTTGGCCTGGCCCGGGGGGCCCCACAGCATCACGGACCCCGGCCAGTAGTAGGGGTCCGCGTCGGGAATGGCCGCCGCCGCGGCCACCATCAGCCCCATCGCCTCCTCCGGCGATGGGGATGGGATGTTGAAAAAGATCCCGTCCATTTTTTCACCTCCTATGATTTGAAATAATCCACCACCCCGAAATGGACGGCGTCCATCAGCAGTCCGGGGTGGTCCTCCCAGACGATCCAGGCCCACAGGGCGGGCCGCAGGGCGGCCGCGGCTCGGGGGGAGATCCTTCCCCCCCGGCCCTCGGCCCGGGTGAGGGCCCACAGGGCGTCCCGGCGGATCGCTCCCGCCGGCGAGGCCAGGGCGTCCGCCAGGACCGTCGCCATGGCCTCCCAGGCTCCCGGAAGGGACGCCCAGGCCGGCGGCAGGGTGCCCAGCCGGGCCGGCATCCACCGGGCCGCCCGGGCCGCCTCCTCTGCCTCCCCCAGGGCGAGCAGAAGCCCCGGGAGGGCCAGCCGCCGGGCCGCCTCGGCCAGCGCCGCCCGGTCCGCCGGGGAAAGATCCGGGGGAAAGGCCCAGATCTCCTCCGGGATCCGCCAGGCCCGCAGGTCCGTCGCCGCCAGCCGCGCGGCTGGCCCTTCGGCCAGCCGCCGGAAGAGATCCACCCGGCCTGCGGCGGCGGCGGCCTGCATGGCGGCGAAGGCCTCCGGCGCCTCCGCGGGGCCTCCGGCTCCCCGCAGCGCCGGCAGGGCCTCCTCGAGGACCCGGCCGGCCTCCTCCCGGAAGGCCGGGTCGGCGGCGATGGCGGCCGCCGTCCGGGCCAGGGGGCGAAGCAGCGCCCGGGCCTCCTCCGGCAGCCGCCCGATCTCCCGCAGCCGCCGCAGCGCGGCCGGGCTCGCCTCCAGGAGATCCACCCAGCCGGGGACCTCCAGGAGGTCCGCCGGGACCTCCCAGCCGGCGGCGAAGGCGGCCGCCACGGCGTGGGCCCCCTCCCGGAGGGCAATGGCCGCCCAGAGGGCCCCGCCCAGGGGATCCGGCTCCCGGGCGCTCCACCGGGGGGCCAGCCACGCCCGGACCCGCTCGGCCCAGCCCGGCAGGAAGGCCCGGCCCGCCCAGGCCGCCACAGCCCGGACCGAGCCGTCCGGGTCCCCGGCCAGGTCCTCCCAGGCCCGGGCGATGAGGGCCGGGTCCGGGTCCGGCAGGCCCAGGGCCACGCGTCCCCGCAGGCCGTCCGGCAGGGCCGACCAGGCCGCCTCCACGGCCGCCCGGGCCGCCTCCGGCGGGATCCGCCGGAGCCACCACATGGCCCGATCCGGGCGGCGGATCAGGAGCTCCGCCGCCCAGCGGGGATCCAGGCGGGCCAGGAGCTCCCCGGCGTACGCCCCCGCCGGATCGACCGCCATGTCCCGGCCGGCGGCCGCCCGCTCCAGCAGCATCCGGGCGACCCCCTCCGGCAGCGCCATGGGGGGCGCCTCCTCCAGGAGGAGGAACATGGCCGCCCCCTCGGCGTCGGGGTTCGGCCAGGGGGCCAGCAGGGCCTGCCGGATCCCCTCGGGATCCCCCCGGAGGGCCCGGTGGATCCCCACCAGGCCGGGATGGGCCCCGGGCGGCGGGGGCTCCCGGACGACGGCCTCCCAGAGGCCGGAGGAGACGACCTCCTCATCCGGCCCCCACAGGGCTTCCGCCCCCCTCCCCCCGGCCAGGCGGCCCAGGAAGAAGAGGGGGCCCCGGAAGCGGGGATCCTTCTCCCCCCGCTCCCGCTCCCAGAGAGCCTGGGCGGCGACCTCCCGAAGGTCCACCGCCTCCCCCCTCAGGACCCGGGCCTTCTCCCGCCAGGGGACAGGGAGAAGCTCCGGGTCCAGACACCCGGCCACGGCCAGGGCCATCCCCAGGCCCGGGTCATCCCCCAGATCCCCGGAGATCTTCCAGCCCGAGGGAAGGAGCGCCTCGGGCGGGGCCCGGCGGCCGAGCCGGCCCAGGACCCGGACGAGGACTTCCTGTCGCCCCGACCCCAGGGCCTGTTCCAGGGCCCACCGGAGATCCTCCGGCGGGATCTCGGGGACCCGGCGGAAGAGCTCGGCCTCGGCCCAGGCCGCCTCCCGCTCCCCGCCCGCCGCCAGGAAAAGGACCAGGCGGGGGCGGGAAATCCCCGTCGGCGCCGGAAGGCGGGCCGGCCGCAGAGGGCGGCCCAGGGCCTCCAGGACGGCCGAAAGCTCCGGGCGGCGGGCCACCTCCTCCCGCAGGGCCAGGGCGGCCAGGACCCGCCCGGCCTCCCCTTCCGCCCGGACCCAGGCCCCCAGGGCCGCCGCCGCCGCCGACAGCTGGAAGGCCGGCAGCGCCTTCCCCCAGGCGTCCCGGAAGATCTCCGCCAGCCGATCCGGGGCCGGCGGCCAGTCCGGGGGCGGGAAGAGGACCGCCTCCCCCTCGTCCCGCCCGGGGGTCCAGATCCGCTCGCACCCCTCGGGCGGGACGGCGTAGAAGGCCGGGGCCGCCCAGAGGGGCAGCGCCTCCGCCTCCTCGGGGAGGAAGACCTCTACTTCCCCTCCCCGATCCGCCCCCATCCCCGCCCGCAGGGCCGCGAAGGCCCAGGCGGAGGGGGGGTCCGGGAAAAAAAGCACGGCATCTTCCATTTTTGTCTCCTTGCCTCCTTGGTAAGATCATCCCCGGAGCATCCGCTCCAGGGCGGCGACGGCGAGATCCGCCTCGCCGACGCCGAAGGCGTAGCAGATCCGCCGCCACTCCGGTCGCCACCGCCGGGGATTGTCCTCGTCCGCCGGCCGCAGGTGGGGCGGGAAGAGCCTCTCCGCCATCCACCGCGGCGGGAACGGGACGACGAAGGGCCGCCTCTCCATCCGGCCGCGGGAGGCGAGGTAGTTATCGCGGCCGCCTCCTCCCGGAGAAGCCGCGAGGAACGCGTCGGCCGGGGCTTCCCCCCCGGGCCGGAGCGGCCGCGCCGCCCCGCCCCGAAGGGGAAGCCATCCCCTCGGGGCTCTGTGGGTGAGATGAATCCCGCCCACAGAGAGCCTTCTTCTCCTCCTGCCCCGGGAAGATTATGCCCCGGGGCAGGAGCTCACGGGGCCGGAAGCAGCGGGATGGGAGCGTAGCCATCCCGCTGGAGGAGCCGGTCCCAGCGGGCCCGGGGGGCCGCGTAGGCGGTGACCGCCACCAGGCCGGCCCCGGCCCGGTTGGGGCGGAGGAAGAGCCCGCCCCACAGCCCTTCCCGGTCCGGGGCCAGGGGGCACAGGACCAGAAAGGTGGCCCGGGGCTCGGAGTAGTAGGCCTCCGCCCCGGGGCATCCGCCGCGGCGCAGGGCCTCCATGGCCGCGGCGGCGTTCCAGGCCTCCCCGGCGTGGGCCTCCACGGCGTGCCGGGTGAGGCCCGCGCCCAGCACCTGGCCCAGGAGGAGGACCAGGGCCAGCAGCGCGGCCCCGAGAAGGAGCCCGCCCGCCGCGCCGCCGCGGTGGGCGGCGGGGGCGGCGATCATGGGAGGCGCCCCCGCAGGAAGTCCCGCAGGTCCTCCGCCGCCCAGGCCAGGACCCGGACGGCGAAGGCCAGGGCCTCCCGGGCCTCCGCCCGCCGCCCCTGGCGGAGATACGCCCCCGCCAGGGCCAGGGCCCCCCGGAGCATCCCCCAGCGATCCTCCAGGAGGCCCAGGAGGATCATCAGATTCTTCTTCATAGATATCCCTCCCCTATGTATTTAAAATCGCCAGCCCGCACACCGGGCAGATCAGCCCCCGGGGCGTGCGGCAGAGGGGGCCGACACAGCCCGGGTGCGGGAAGGCAGCGTCCCCCTCCAGGAGGACGGGGACCCCCCAGGCCATCGGGAGGGGCAGCTCCCGGGAGGCCTGGACGTGGAGGCGGCCCAGGAAGGCCGCCAGCCCAGTCGGGGGCGGCGGCAGCTGGCCCAGGGCCGCCAGGGCGGCCCGGACGGCGGGAAGGGGCGCCTCCCGGTCGTCCCAGACCGCCTCGGTGACGGCGGGTTCCCCCTCGGGGGGAACCACCTGGGCCGGGACGGGGCCCTGCTCCAGGTCCTCCAGGAGGGCCCGGAGGCCTGCCACGGTCCCGAACACCGTGGCGGGGACCTCCGCCCCCGGCCCCGCCAGGGCCCCGACGAGGACGGGGTTGGGCACGGGGCTGGGCCAGAGGGCCCCGTGGACGGCCTCCCCGTCCAGGCCGCCCGCCCCCGCCTGCAGCAGGGCCGCCAGGGCCCGGTAGGCCTGCTCCACCAGCAGGCGGGGCTCCCACATCCCCGCCCCCGCGCCCCTGATGACGAGGCGGGCGCGGGGGAGGAGAACCGGGGAGAAGATTACGATCCCCCTCATCCCTGCCCTCCCTCCGGGAGGCGGGAGACTTTCTCATACCCCGTGTCCACTACCGCCGTGACCCCCTCGATGGTGAGGGAGGTCTCGGCGATGTTGATGGCCAGGATCACCTTGCGGCGGCCCTGGGGGTCCGGTGCCAGGGCCGCGTCCTGGGCATGATCATCCATCTCCCCATGCAGGGAGTGGATGACCACGCCCGGGATCTCCCGGAGCAGGGTCTCCCCGAGAAGCCGGCGGACCTCCTCGATCTCCGGCTTCCCGGGGAGGAAGACCAGGACGTCCCCGTCCGTCTCCGCCAGAGCCCGGCGGACGGCGTCGGGGACGGCCCGGAGGGCCTCGGGGAGGCTGCCCCCGGACGGGAGGTAGCGGATCTCCACGGGGTGCAGCCCGTTGAAGACCCGCTCCCCGTCGGGGGTCTCCTGGATCTGGGAGGCCCCGAGATCCAGGAACGGCCCCCCGAGGAACTCCGCCACCCGCTGCCTTTCCAGGGTGGCGGAGAGGATAACGATCCGCAGCTCCGGGCGCCGCTGCGCGGCCCGGAGCAGCAGGCCCAGCGCCACGTCGGCGTCGACGCGGCGCTCGTGGAACTCGTCCAGGAAGACGAGCCCCACGCCGTTGAGGACGGGGTCCTCCTCCAGAAGACGCAGGAGGATCCCGTCTGTCACATAGGTGAGGCGGGTTCCTTCGTCCGCCCGGTGGTCGAAGCGGACGATGTACCCCACCTCCCGCCCCACCTGGGTGGGCCACTGCCCGGCCGCGAAGCGGGCCAGGCTGCGGGCCGCCACCCGCCGGGGCTCGGCCACCAGGACCCGCCCCGCCTCCCCCCATTCGGGCAGCCAGTCCCGGGCCGCCCACAGGGGGAGGAAGGCGGATTTGCCGGCCCCGGTGGGGGCGGCGATCACCAGCC
>Ga0272445_1000774_pt1 | contig 27510 bp, 25 predicted proteins | sample YNPCB0031_FD_194404 | JGI IMG/M metagenome (GOLD analysis project Ga0272445, IMG submission 194404) | Hot spring sediment microbial communities from Yellowstone National Park, WY, United States - YNP-CB-003-1 | ecosystem: Environmental > Aquatic > Thermal springs > Hot (42-90C) > Sediment... | reverse complement strand
ACATTCAGTTTTATATGGAAAGTCCACCGGCTCGCAACCTATGCTAATTAGAAAATCTTCAAAAATTGTTGGGTGTTCTGGATTGTCAAGTTTTGTAACTTCGTAAGGCCGAAGAAGCAGACAGCCATAGTAGGGGGCTATTTTTAAACCGTTGAGGCTTACCCGTACATGTTCATTCAGTTTATCAAAGCCTATTCGGTCTCTTAAAAACTGGAGAAAATGGAGAACTTCTACTTCGCCACTGTATTCCTCACCTAGAAAAGCAGTGATCTGTTCGCGTTTATCTTGGTCCTTTTTGAGCGTGAAATTTGTCTGTGCAAGTACGTTGTAGCAGAGGGCGCACGTTGTCATAAGCTCATTTCCCTTCCTTCTCGCGTCCAAAAGTGTGCGGACTGCACTATACATGTCAGCTGGATTTGTTGTAAAAAAGGCGCCACAACAGATTCCGGGAATCTCTACGATATCCAATTTAAGGGCTTTTGCAATGGCCTTTATTGGCAAATTTAATCCAGTAGTCCTTGAGTATGGAAGACATCCAGGGTAATAGAGAACCTTCAATTATGAGTTTCACCTTTAATCGGGGCTTTTATCCTTTCACGAGTAAAATATTTCTCCAATCTGACGCTTTGACGCACAGGCAAGTTTACCGAAGTATACCTGCCTTTAGCAGCGACCATTGCCTGTATTGGAAGCAACGTTAACAAGTCCTGCGTGTATTCAAGAAAGTCAACTCCTTTAGACAGAATCATGGTTCTCAGAGACTCCATCAACTTGGGGATATCTATTTGCTTCGGACAGCGGGTTACACAGGCGAGGCAACATGCACAAAGCCATATAGCCTTAGAACTCAATAAGATTTTTGGTTCTATCTGAACTAATCTCACGACTTGATGGGGTTTTATATCCATAACCCCTGCGACGGGACAGCCCGCCGTACATTTACCACATAAGTTGCATGAAAAAACGTTCTGACCGCTGGCCTCAACAATTTTTTTCGTTAGGCTTTCTTTGCTGTATTGCGAAGACATCTAGAACCACTTACTTTAAAATTTAGCAAGAACCAGCAATTAATAAATATTCCCAGCTTAATGTTACATTCCTCAAGGGGGTTGGAATGGAAACTGTTGAGAAGCTTAAAGGTTCAAAAATGGTTAGGTCTTTCTGCCACGTTTGCCCTTTTAGGTGTCCAATAGAGGTTTATGTGAAGGATAGAAAAGTTGTGTACACGAGAGGTAACCCGGACAACCCTAATACGCGGGGCAAAAGATGTGTGAAGGGTTTAGCCAGTATATGGCTCGCTTATGATCCAGATCGATTAAAGTATCCTATGGTGAGGGTTGGAGAAAGAGGCGAAGGCAAGTTTAAAAGAATAACGTGGGATGAAGCTTTCAACATAATAGCTGAAAAACTTAAAGAAATAAAGGAAAAATATGGACCTGAATCTGTTGTTTCAATAGACCATGGGCAAGGATGCGTTACATTCTACAGAAGCTTCCTATATCTTCTTTATGGTTCTCCAAACGTTTATGATCATACTGCAGCATGCGACGCCACGTTTGACACCGCCTGTATAACCCTTTTTGGAACTTTTTGGGCGATAGAAGATTATGAAAATGCAAAGTACATTTTGTTGTGGGGAAAAGAACCTTTAGAGGCTCCTAGGATTGTAGGTTTCTTGCAAGGGCTAATGGATGCCAGGGATAGGGGAGCTAAACTCGTGGTTGTTAATCCACGCCTTTCAAAAACAGCTGAAAAGGCAGATGAATGGATCCCAATAAGGCCGGGCACGGATGGAGCGCTAGCGTTGGCGATGGCTAAAACTATGATTGACGAGGACCTTTACGATAAAGAATTTGTGGCAAATTATTGCTATGGTTTTGACGAGTTTAAAGAACATCTTAATGAGAAGGGTTACACTCCCGAGTGGGCTGAAAAAATAACTGGTGTGCCGGCCTCCACCATAAGGAGGATCGCTGAAGAATTTGCCACAACAAAGCCTGCTGTTTCCAGCGCGTACCACGGGTTTGCATGTTATACAAATGGTTTCGACTCGATGCGGGCTGTTCTCCTTTTAAATGTTTTAACTGGAAATGTTGATAAGCCGGGTTCCCTATTGCTAACTGGCAGCCCGCAAGGACTTGACCCACCGCTGAATCCGCCTATAAAAGTCCCGGAGGAGGAGAGGGCAAAAATAGAGAAGCCTTCCTTGCGTGAGGCTTTGGGATTTTTTGTTGCGCCAGACCTTCCCTCTGCGTTATTACCAAAGGTTATACTCGAGGGGGAACCTTACCCTGTTAAGGCATTAATTCTCTCTCAGATTAACCCCGTTATGAGCGACGCCAACACGAAGCTTTGGATTGAAGCTCTTAAGGCCCTTGAATTTTCAGTGGCCATAGACATTTATCTTAGTGAGACAGCCTTGTATTGCGACATCGTCCTTCCAGACGCTTGCTATTTCGAGAGATATGACATACTCCAAGGGTTTAACCATTCACCCATGGTTTTATATGCTGAACCAGCAGTGCCACCCCCAGGAGAAGCCAAACCCATCTACGAAATAGTTAAAGGTATAGCTGAAAAAATGGGCTATGGAAAGTACTTCAACTGGAAATCAGAGGAAGAATGGATGAGAAACATCATAGAAGGCTTGCCATTTACGCTGGACGAACTTAAACGGAAAGGATTCTGGATTGGCAATCCAAAATATAGGAAATATGAAGACGGACTGAAAACTCCTTCAGGAAAAGTTGAAATATACTCTATGCTAATGGAAGTTGCGGGCCACAACCCGTTACCCGAATTTAAAGAACCAAAAGTTGTCCCTGATGAAAAGTACCCTTTTAGATTGATAAGCGCAAGGATGCCTTTCCATGCGAACCTCGTAACACAGAACATTCCAATGTTGATGGACATTGAAAACGAAAATTGGGCGGAGATAAACCGTAAAGATGCTGAGAAATATGACATCAAAAATGGAGACTACATCATTATAGAGTCGCCTTTGGATAGCATAAAAGTTAAAGCTAGAGTGACGGAGGGCATTGTCCCCGGTGTTATTGCGGTCATTCATGGTTTCGGTTTTGGCCATTGGAGCATGGGAAACACTGCAAGGGGGAAGGGTGCAAACGTCAATAAACTTATAGATACATACGTTGACCCTGTTAGTGGGGCTGTAGCCTATAACGAATGCAAAGTTAGAGTGAGGAAAGCTTGATGTCGACGCGTAAAGGCTTTTTTGTTGATATTGAAAGATGTATCAAATGTCATGCTTGCGAAATAGCGTGTCGTGTCTGGAACGGCATTAATGTACCCTCCTACCGCACGGTTATGGAAATTGAAAACGGAGTTTTTCCAAGAGTTGAAAGGACAAATGTTTCTATTGCATGTATGCATTGTGAGGAGCCTTACTGTATGGCTGCGTGTCCTACCAAAGCCATTTACAAGCGAGAAGACGGTGTTGTCTTAGTTGATAAGGATAAATGTATCGGCTGTAGGCTTTGCAGTTGGGTCTGCCCATTCGGCGCACCAAAGTATGGGCCAGACCTTAAGATGCAAAAGTGCACGCTTTGCAGCGACCGTCCTGACTGGATGCCTAGGGCATGTGAAGAAGTCTGCCCCACAGGTGCGATAGTGTACGGTACGGTAGACTACCTTGAAAAAGTGGCTAAAGAACGAAAGGGACAGAGACTCATCTCCCTTTTGAGGGGTAAAAAAGCAGCCTTGTATATACTACCTTAAAACTTTTGGTTTTTTGTTGTCTGATTTAATGCCGCTGATCATATAATAGCCTATTTTTCCAGTAAGCCATAAGTAAAAGGAGATTGTCTGAAGAGTTTTCATGCTACATCTCTCAGGAAAACTTTCAACCATCGACTTCCCGATGCGCATTATTTCTTTAGGGCTTTTTTTGCTGTTTTCTAAATATTGGCAGATCTGCCTTATGACTTTGTGAGAAAGATCCGTCGTTGCAATCTTTGTTAAGCCTGCTTTCTCAAATTCGCTAATGTATTCGCTTAAAGTTTTGGCGCCGGCGATACAACTGGCTTGTAGTAGGAAATTATTCAATTTTGGAGGAAGTGTTTTGTTCAGCACAATGTCTGACACAACCACTTTGGATTCCGGTTTAACCACTCTCTGCATTTCAAACAGCGTTTTCTGCATGTTTGGAAAAAGACATAACGAGCACTCGCTTATAGCTGCATCAAACACGTTATCTTTAAAAGGAAGACTTTCAGCGTCTGCAATTAAAAAAGTAATTCTAGTATCAAGTTCAACCCCTTTCGCTAGAGCGTTTGCGTATATAACCATTTTCTGCGACAAATCTACGCCTGTAACGCTTGCTTCAAGGTTTGCCGCTACATAAATCGCGGTATCACCTATGCCTGACGCCACGTCTAGAACGTGGACGCCTTTACTGACTCTAGCCTCCTTAAGCATTGCTTCCGTTGTCTCCAGCCCTCCAGGATGATAGCATACTGGAACAAAACTCTTGAAGCTTTTTTTTAAAATCTTTTCATAAAAGTTTACAATGGAAGTTTTTAGTTCCAAGTCTTCTCTCATTTATAGATTCCTAAGCACTGTCTTTATTTTTTCTCTTTCGTTCTGTGAAATTTTGCCTAAACGAGAAATTCTTGCATTCATGGTTTGTAGAAAGTCAACGGTCTTGTCGTATTGTGGAACGGTTGTGGTTGTGGACTGCAGTCTAAGTGGGTTTACCCCGTAACGTCTTAAATCGTCCTTAAGTTTGGTTGTGTATTGGCGTAGTTTTTCTCCAGAGAAGGGACTGTCGTCACCCTCAATTAGGCCTACTCCATCGGCGCCGAAAGCGAACGCTGTAAGGACATGCTTTATCCCAACACGCATGCAGCTTGGCACCGGTATGGGTCGAACGTTAGAAATATAGCTGTACCTCCTTGTCCCAGCAAGGTCGAGGGAAGCGTATGCTGTGGTTTTTTCGACAAAAACTATTATTTTCGGCTCGGCGATTTCCCCTTCACATACACCCTTAATCTGTTCGATAAACTGTTCTTCAGTGAAGTTTGCAAGGTCCACAGCGTTTTGCGGACAAGCTGTTACACAAGCGCCACAGCCTATACAAGCCACCGGAACAATTTTGACCGTTGATTCTTCAAGCTGAAGCGCGCCCGATGGACAAGCGTCAACGCAGTGGCCGCAGAGGTTACATTTATCAACGTTTATTCTGGGCACTTCTGGGGGGTGTTCAAGCATCCCCTTGCCAATGAACGATGCAACCCTGGAGGCTGCCGCCATAGCCCCCTCAACCGATTCTCTAATGTCTTTTGGGCCAAGCGCGCATCCACATACAAAAATTGCTCTTCGCAGGCTGTCCACAGGGTCAAGCTTGTAGTGTTTTTCTAAGAGGAATCCGTCGGTTCCAGTGCTGATGCCGAAAACTTTTGCTAAGGCTTCAGTTCCATTGCTTGGAACAATAGCTGCGCTAAGAACTACCATGTCAAAGTTTTCCTCAATATCAATTCCAGAGACCGTGTCCACAGCTTTGACTGTCAGTCCATCCTTTGTAGGTATAACTCTTGAAGGCAAGCCCCTAATGAATTTTACACCTTGATCTTTTGCTCTGCTGAGAAATTCCTCGTATCCTCTTCCAGCCGCTCTTAGGTCTTGGTAGAAAATCCAAGGTTCAGCTCCAGCTACGGCTTTCATGAGAATTATGGACTGCTTTATTGCAACCATACAACCTATTTTGCAACAGTATTCCCGTGAACCTTCCCTAAGCGCTCGACTTCCAGCACATAGAATGAAGGCAACTTTTTTGGGGGTTTTCCCATCTGAAGGCCTGCGAAATCCTAAACGCATTATGCGTTCAAACTCCAGGTTTGTTACAATATCCGGATGCTTTCCATAAGAGTATTCACTCAAGTGTCGTGGGTCAATTAAGTCGTAACCTGTGGCAATCACAATCGCACCAACATTAAGCTCAATTTCTTTAGGCTTTTTAGAAAAGTTTATTGCCTTCGGGCCGCAAACGTCCACGCACTTGTAACATTTAATGCAGCGGTCAACATCAATTACATAGATACGGGGCACGGCTTGGGGATACGGGATGTATATGGCCTTTCTCAGTTCCAAATTCTCGTCGAACTCGTTTAATATTTGAACAGGACAAACCTTCGCACATTCATCGCACCCCGTGCACCTGCTCTCGTCCACATATCTTGGCTTCACTTTAATTGTTACGGTATAATCTCCAGGTATGCCTTTCATTGCAACGGGCTCTGCCATAGTGATTATCTGAATGTTTGGGTTTTGTGAAGCCTGAACCATCCTCGGCGCCAATATACAGTAGGAACAGTCTAGAGTTGGAAAGGTTTCACTTAACTGCGCCATGTGGCCTCCAATGCTGGGGTTGCGCTCAACCAGGTAGACCTTATAACCCTTAGCTGCCAGTTCAAGAGCTGCCTGGATCCCTGCGATGCCTCCTCCAATAATAAGCACATCTTTCTTAACCATAGTTTTAATTGGTTCTAGTTCCTCTAAGTGTCTTGCGCGGTTAACTGCGCCTCTTATTAGGTCTACAGTTTTAAGGGTGGCTTTTTCAACATCACTGTGAACCCAGCTGCAGTGTTCCCTTATATTCACCATTTCCAGAAGATACGGATTTAATCCAGCGTCTGAAACAGCCTTTCGGAAAGTTTCAAGGTGAAGTTGAGCTGAACAAGCAGCTACAACTACTCTGTATATGCCTTTCCCCTTTATTCCATCTTTAATTATTTTTTGTCCCGTTGTGCTGCAAAGGTAATCATATGTTTCGACCACCCTTACATCTCTGAAATGTTGAACCTTTTCCTTGACTTTTTCGACATCTACGACTCCTTTAATGTTGCGGCCACAGTGGCAAATATAAACTCCAATCACCTTATTCAGCTCCGTTAAGATATTTGACGTTTATCTTACATCTAGTTACATTACTGTGCTGTGTTTTTTAATTCTTATATATATGCTATATCCTATCTGATTCAAAAGGCGCTATTCTTCTTCATTCTTTGAACGAAATTTGGTTTTCCTTTTCATTTTGCGCGTTGTAAGTCATCGGTCAAAGCAGTAAAACTTTATATCAAGAGAGTTTTCCTAAAAATCTTTATGCTGGAAAGTTTAAATGGTCTCCAGAACAACTGTTAAAATTAAATCGCGCAAAAAAGTGGTGTTGGAAAGAGCAACGTTATCAGCACGTCAAGTTTTAACCGTAAACTCTGAGCTTTGCGTTGGGTGTGGAATTTGTGAAAAAATTTGCCCAGAAAAAGCCGTGATAAAATCGCCCGCAAACGTTCACGAGGGAAGGTTGGTAAAGAAATGTCAAATCGACATAGATGCTGAAAAATGTCTCTTTTGTGGCGAGTGTGTGGTTTTATGCCCTCTAAATGCGATTAAAATAGAAATTGATGGAAGGGAAACGATTCCGGTTATTGAAAGCGGGGCTTTTCCCGAAATTATGAAGGATATTTCTGTTGATGTAGACTTATGCAACTCCGTTTGCAAAATGGCTTGCCAACAGGTCTGCCCGACAAAAGCAGTGAGAATAATTACGGACGGCGAGAAATCTATTGAAAAACTGAAAATTGTTGATGTTCAAATAGAAAGGCAACTCTGCATTTTCTGTAAAAAATGTGAAGCCGCATGTCCGCTAGGCGCCATTAAAGTGGTGAAACCCACCGATGGAATCATAAAAGTGAATACAAGCCTATGCCTTGAAAAATGTCAAGTTTGCGTTGATATTTGTCCTTCAAAGTGCATAAGCCTTGAAAAAGGAGGAAAACCTGCGGTGGATGAAAAATTTTGCATATTTTGCGGCGCATGCCAGGAGGTTTGTCCAACAAAAGCTATTAACCTCGAAAGGAGAGCAGTTTTGCATTCAGAGATTAAATCCGGCGCGTGGAATGAAGCCTTAGAAAAACTTACTTCTTATCAAACCCTAGTTAAAGAATTGAATGTTAAATGTAGAAAAAAAGCGTACACTCGAGCGTATGGCATCGAAGTCAGCGCCACTTTGCTTTTAAAGTAGCCAATTGTGGGTGAGCATTTATTTGCAAAACGGCTCATCCCATATTTGTCTATTTTTCAACGGCTCAAAAAGTAATACAATTTGTATTTTCCAGTTCAGCCTACAGATTTTGCTTTGAAATTGTTCATTGTCCCTTATTTAGGCTTTCCCTTTATCCCTTTCCACTTCAGAAGCAAGGTGGCCGCGCACCATTAACGCTTCCTCCATGAAGGTAGCCCACACGCTACATCTACAGCGTCTTAATCGCCTCTGAGCTCCACACAGTCTAGGTTTTTGAAGAGCTTGCTTTGGCTGCTATGTTTTGGGAGCGTCACCGCAGACTTTTGTTTTAGGTTCCATGTTTGCTTTCTCCCTTCCAATTTTGAACATGAGGACAATTTATTCCACAGTTAAAACCTAAAGTTTTCTTGTTTCTCGTCGAGTTTCGTTGTAACGCTGATGCTGCGCGGTTAAAAGGCTTCGAAGACGCTGGCACGAATCATCAATTTTCTGAAAAAATTTAATATACAGTGCGGATTTCTTTAATGTGTGAAACACATGAGTTCAGACAGAGTTAAAATCATTGTAGAGAGACTTAAAACTAAACATTCGGGAGAGGAAGTTCGATACAGCGGCTGCTACCCGATGTGTCATGGCGGCGGATGCATTCTGAAGCTACGCATAAAGGATGGAAAAATAGTCTGCGTTGAACCTGATGATCTCTATAACAGAAACGTCGCGAGAGAAGATGAAGTTCTTAATGATCTAGATTTCGTCAAGCAGAGGTTACAGCAACGGCCATGCGAGGTCGCCTATGCTTTCCCTGAAATGATAAACCATCCCCAACGCATATTATACCCGTTAAAGAGGGCTGATTGGAGCCCTGAAAACCCGAATCCTCAAAATCGGGGGAAAAGCGGTTTTGTAAGAATTTCATGGGATGAAGCCATAGGCTTGATCGCTGAGGAGATAAAAAGGTGCATTGAGGATGATGAAAATGGGCACGTCCGAGGGGAAAAATAATAAATATTGTGTCATGGTGGGTTATCCTGACACATACTTTTTGGATAACCTGTTAGGCTGGTTGAACTGCGGTATTCAGGGCTGGGGATGGTGTTCCTTCGATCCTGAAAGGCAAACCATGCATCTTATGTACGGCATGGCTATGGGTGAATATGCGGTTCCCCCAGAGGCAAGAGCACTGCCAGATTCAGCTAAGTATCCAACCCCAATTGAGTGGGGCAGTATGGCGGATATGTTGTTAAATAGCAAGTTAATCATTTTATGGGGGGCTACTCCCGACGTTCACCATTATGGGCCGGGCCACAACGTTGCATATTTTATTCGACTAGCAAGGGAGAGAGGAACCCCTGTAATTGCAATTGATCCAAGATATAGTGCAACGGCTGAAACTCTTTGTGATCAATGGATCCCCATCAAGCCAGGCACGGACATGGCTATGATGTGTGCAATGGCATATGTACTCTTCAAAGAAGATTTATACAATCATGAGTTTGTTGAAAAATGGGTGGAGCCTAAAGGCTTTGATATGTGGCGAAGATATATTATTGGCGAACCTAAAAGTCAAGATAACCCGTATGGCGATGGTGTGCCCAAATCGCCGGAATGGGCTGAGAAAATATGCGGTATTCCAGCTGAAACAATTTATGAACTCACAAGACTATATGCAAAATCCAAGCCTACCTTTCTATGGAAGAACTGGAGCGTAGCCAGGAAAAGTCGCGGAGAGAACGTGGCGAGGGCTGCAGTTATACTTCAGTCAATGATGGGCTACGTTGCAATGCCTGGAGGTTCAGCCTTAGCTAATCCGTGGAGCAGATTTAGAATTGAGCCGTTCCACCTGTTCTATACACAATACGAACAGCGCGCCCAAAGAACGCCCCACGAACCCAACATAAACCCCAGAATGTATAGAAGTACAAGATTTGGTCAAATGCTCTACTTACTTGAAAAAGTTGAAAGGGGAGAAATGAGCAGCGAGGAGTTTAGGAGGATAATCGGATGGAACTGTGACCCAGCACATCCAGACCCCAATCCGAAGATACTGTTTCACGGAAATTATGGTTTTCGATCCACCACTAATGCGATCGTTACGGCTCCCTACGCAGCAAACCACGTTGTTAAAGCACTAAGTAGACTTAGACTTATAGTTAGCTTTGCTTCATTTATGACGCCAACGGCAAGGTTTTCAGACATAATATTGCCAGTACTGGACCAATGGGAGGATGTGCAAATTCTATGCATTAACGAGTTTCTTCAGTATTTTCCACGTTTAGTCCCACCAAGAGGTGAAGCAAAGCATCATATGTGGATTTACGCGAAGATAGCTCGGGCCTTAGGCATTGGACCGGCTAAATATCTACCAATATATGTTAGTGATGAAAGCTGGGACCAAGACATAGAGGATTTCTTTGACATGTGTTACGAACAAATTAAGGAAATGTTAGAGAGGGGTATCGAATATTATGGAGGCAAAGTTGACAAACCCTTACCATCCTCTGAAGAAATTAAGAAACGTCCTATTGTTAATTTAAATGAGTACTTTGAAAAACCTTTACAGCCATGCTACAGTGCAGTTGTAAAGGGTAAAGGTTTCTCGACAAAGTCAGGAAAAATAGAGTTCCTATGCGATTTCATGCTTGACGAAAAGGAGAGGGGAAAAATGCACTTTGACCATATGGGAAGATGGATAGCATGGGTTCCAAACGATTGGAGGGATCAAACAGCCATTCCAACATATCAACCATGTGTTAGGGGGATGGAAGACCCCTTAATTAAAAAGTATCCGCTTATGTTACTTACGCCCCACTCAAGATATCGTATTCACTCCTATGGTTGGCAAAGCAACTATTTAAGAGAGAACTACAGACACTCCGTCTGGATTAATGTGGCTGATGCAAAAAAGCGTGGAATCAATGATGGTGACTTATGCCTCGTATATAACGATGTAGGAAAAGCTATACTTCCAGCCTACGTGACTTCTAGAATATCACCTGGCGTGGTCATTATTCATCACGGCGCCTATTATGATCCAGACGATGACGGAGTAGATTGGGGAGGGTCGCCAAGCGTATTTTTATACGACGACAAAAGCCCCCCATGCCCACCAACGGCGACGGGTTGCGTAGAAATAGAGAAATATAAAGGACCCATTAAAAAGAACCTTCCAATATATTGCAAGGTGAACTGTTAATGGCTCAGTACGGATTCTTTTTCGATCAAAGCAGATGCATAGGCTGCAAAACATGTTCGATAGCGTGTAAAACTTGGAACCAAATTCCACCGGGCCCGGTGAAGTACATGAGGGTGTTTGAATGGGAGGAGGGGACGTGGCCTCAAGTAAGATTAAATTTCCTTGCAATACCATGCTACCACTGCGAAAACCCCGTTTGCAGGGACGCTTGCCCGGCAGGTGCAATTTTAAAGGAAGATAAATATGGCGCCGTCTTAATAGACGAGGAATATTGCAATCCATCCATAGTTAACTGTAACAGGGCCTGCTGGGATGCTTGTCCCTACGGATCCATTTTATTTGCAAGCGACGACAAATCTGAGAAAGCTCAAAAATGCACAATGTGTATAGATAGGCTTGAACAGAATATGCTTCCAATATGTGTTGCAAGTTGTCCTATGAGAGCGTTGGATTTTGGGCCCATTGATCAACTTATTGAAAAGTACAGCAAGAAGTTTAAGCTAACACAGCAGCTCAAGGGGATGCCTGAACCTGATAAAGTTAAACCTGCAGTGATAATAAAGGAACGTGACCCCCACAGGGAACTTGTACCCTATGACGTCAAGAAGGCTCTTGAGTTATGGAGGCAACGCGGACCCTATGCTGATCCAGACCTCCCCCCAATATTTAATTCGGAGCTGGACGTTCTAAACGTCAACGGAACGAAGGTTGGCAGGGATAAACTGGTGCTTAAGCCGAAAAACATTGAGGAATTAATGTACTATACGATGAATGACGAATAAGACGTTTGACGTTTATCCGCCACCTTTCTGAGGTTTTTTCCCAAACCTCTCAAGCCATTTAGGTAAAGCTTCCGGATTAACAATGCACGAAGGAACTTCTCCATGTAAAGCCTTCAATACGTTTTCTGTGGCCAACCTAACACCTTCAAATTCAGCGCCGGCACATATGTTAAAGTCGGAACAATGGGGGCTAAGTATAACATTTTCTAAGTCTAAGAGGGGACTGTCTGGTTTTAGAGGCTCCTGTTCAAAACAGTCTAAGGCAGCGCCCGCTATCCACTTTTCTCTTAGAGCTTTAATAAGGGCTTTCTCGTCTATTATGGCTCCCCTTGCAGTATTGACTATGTAGGCTGTTCTTTTCATAGTTTTCAGCTCTTTTTCACCTATCATGTGATACGTTTCAGAGGTTAATGAAGCCAAAACTAGAACAACATCTGATTCTCTAAGTAAAGTTTCCAGGTCTACCGATGTCACGTTTTCTTGCTTAAACATTGTCATTGGAACGTATGGATCATAAGCCACTCGTTCAACACCCCATGGTTCAAGAAGTTTGCTGACTTCCCTCGCAATCCTGCCGAACCCTATAAAACCCACTTTAATGCGTCCACGAACATAAACGCCTTTAACCTCAGGAGGCCTCCACACTCCGCTCCTTGTAAGTTTGTCTCTTAACGTGATTTTTTTAAGCAGCGCAAGCATTAGTGTAACCGTGTTCTCAGCAACGCCTATGGTTGTGGATTCGCATGGAGCATTCGTCACAAGAATCCCCAACTTTGTAGCAGCCTCTAAATCTATTTCATCCACCCCTATGGTACATTTTGCGATGATTCTAAGGTTGGGCGCATTTTTTAAGACATGTTCGTCTATGCGTTCCTTTTTACTTTGAACGCCGATGAACGCGTCGGCGCCTTTTCCCAGCTCCATAAGCTCCTCTTTTGTTGGGATAGTTAAATGTTCAGCAAAAGTTAACTCACATCCCTCTCTCCTCAGACGGTCATAACATTCATCGACGGCAGTTTTATCCCAGCCAAAGTCGTAAGGCGAAAATATGAAAACTTTCCATTTTCTGCTTTCAGTCATACGAACCCCTTAAACCTTATTGCAAATTAAACTTGGATAAATGTTTTAAATACTGAAGCCTAGAATCCACTAGGCTTTGAATTTCCATAATATCAGCTTCTCTCAGATGTGCAAATCTTCCCTGAAGCTTTAAAAATTCGATTATTGGTTTCGGTTTTTGAGGCGGCTTCACCGTAAATCTAAACTTTTTTCCATTTTCAATTTCAAACAGCGGGAAGTATCCGGTTTGCACAGCAAGCCTGGCAACCTCCACTGTTTTCTCGGGTGGGAAACGCCATCCCGACGGACAAGGTGTGAGTATGTGTATGTACCTGAAACCCCTTATTTCTGAGGCTTTTCTAGCCTTGTAGATAAGATCCCGAACATGTGAAACGCTTGCCGTGGCAACATAAGGGATGTTGTGGGCAGCCATGATGAGTGGCATATCTTTTTTGTTCTCAAGTTTACCTGCTTTAATTTTACCAACTTCGCTGGTCGTTGTCCACGCATATAGTGGGGTTGAACTGCTTCTATGTATGCCGGTATTCATATATGCCTCGTTATCTAAGCAGATAACAAGCATGTCTTCGTTGCGCTCAGCGGCTCCGGATAGGGGTTGAAAGCCCACATCCGAAATGCCGCCGTCGCCTCCGCAGTACACGACTTCGACATATTCTCTTTTGCCCAGAACTTTAAGGGCTCTGGACACTCCAGAAGCGTAGCTTGATGCTCCTGAGAGAAGTGCCTGACACCAAACTCCAAGAACTGTTGGTCCCAAAGCCCTACAGCCAACAACATCTACGGAAACTATTGTTTTACCCAAACCTTCAATGAAATGTCTCATTGCAAGGGGGTATGCGCAACCTGGACAACATAAGTCGCCTGGAAGCACAACTCTTCCTTTATATCGGAGGTCGGAGGGTTTTGGTTTTACATCATCGGTCAACGGAATCGTTTCAACGTTATAAGGTCTTCCAAAATAAAGCCACTCGACTTCTTTTTCAACTTTACCTTTCTTAAGGGCTTTGAATCCTTCTTCAATAGCATATTTGAAGTCTGCTTCTGTGACATCTATCCCGTAGAGGCCAACTACAAAATCTATGAGGAGGGGGCGGATATCTGAATGATACAGGGCTGATTTTAAGTCCTCAAAAATAGCTCCCCCTCCGCCAGGCGAGCCCCACGCCGTGTTTCTGTCCATTGCAATCATAATTTTAACATTTTTTGCAATTTTGCGGATATGCTCTTTTGGGAATGGGCGGTAAACCCTAAGTTTAACCAAACCCACGGGAACACCGTTGCTTCTATATTCGTCAACAACCTCCCTCGCTGTCCCAACCATGGATCCCATAGCCACTATGGCAAGATCTGCATCCTCACATCGGTATGCCTCTATCAAACCGCCATAATTACGGCCAAATTTTCTGCCAAACTCTTCATCCACCTCGTCAATAACGACTTTCGCGTGTTCATTAACCAACGCTTTATACATTTCTCTAGCCCAAGTTGTTCTGAGCGTTTCGAAATTTTCATTAGTTTTCAACGTTAAGGGTTGCGATCTCCTGGGAGGTGGCAAAAACTCGTCCACTAAGGCTTGGCTAGGAATCTTTACAATTGAGGTTGTGTGGCTAAGGTAAAATCCGTCAATACACACCATGGCAGGCATAGAAACTCTCGGGTCTTCAGCTATTTTATAGGCTTGTATAACCGTGTCTAAAGCCTCTTGATTGTCTTCACAGTAAAATTGTATCCAGTTATGATCCGCTAATGAAAGTGAATCTCTATGATCACAGTAAATTGTGAAGCCTCCCAAAGCTCTGTTAGTTACAGCCATGACAACTGGAAGCCTTGACCACCCTATTAGGGAGAAGTACTCAAACCCGTATGCTAAACCCTGCGAGCATGTGGCCGTGAAAACCCTTAAACCTGCGTCGGAGGCACCCATGACGATGCCTCCAACGCTATGTTCTCCCTCTGCATTTACGAACTCCGCGTCAAGTTCGCCGTCAGCCACCCATTTAGAGAGGATTTCAACTATTTCGCTTTGAGGAGTTATAGGATAAGCCGCTATAAGTTGGGGGCGGCATAGCCTTACACCCCAGCTTATTGCTTCGTTTCCTGTTAAAGCTTCGACACGCTCCATGGAAACACCTCACTGTTTCAGTTTCATTGCTCCCCTTTTGCATTCGTTAACGCATATGAGGCATCCTTTACAATATGTATAGTCGATGACGACTCCCTTCTCAGCTTTGAATATTATGCCTTCGGGACAATAATCTATACATAGTCCACATTGGTTGCAAATTTCGTTGTTAGGGGCTGGAAGACGAATTGGAGGCACTAGTTCACGTCTCACAGGCCAAAGCCAGGGTCCCCCCCATAAACACCCTTCCATGTCCCCAGCCTCAAACATCCATAATCTTTGCGCAACCGAAAGTGGAGCTTGAGGAAACTTCAGCCTTTTTTTATTTTCTTCCATCATAGCCCAACCTCCACCACTTTTGTGGCCTCGTAACCCATCAAGGCTGCTTTGATGTTTAAATCCGCTGCTTCTGGCCAGCGGTGCTTTATAGCGTCAATTACCGAATTGAGTTTTAACAAATTTGTAGCTTTAACAAAAGCGCCCATCATAATGGTATTAACTATCGGAATCGGCCTATCCCCATATATTTCTCGAGAAATGGCATAGGCATCTAATGTGGCTACTCTCGATGGTTTAACTTCAGCTTTAAATTTAATCTCTTCAGGGTTCAACCTAGCGTTAGCTATTAGAACCCCTCCTTTTCTAAGTTTAACATCTGTCACCCCCGTACCCCCAAAATAAAGCATACCCCTGAGCATGGAGTCATCAAACCTTAATAAGGAGGGACCGTTCTTAACGACACTACCAGCAGCAATTAAGCCTGAAGACGTGAAGTCTTCAAACAGATATTCATGCATTAATAAAATGCAGTCAGCCTCCATAAAAGTGCACTTTTTTCTTATTGGCGTATCACTTATCCTATAAAAAACTGTCACTACTCCAGCTCTTCTCTCAGGCCCGTAGCAAGGCCGTGACTGCGCGTACTTCCCCTCCAGCAACGCAGCGTAAACTAGACAGTCGCCAGCTAGCTTAGGCCCCTGACCGCCCAGTCCTATAATAACAATTTCCTTCATCAAAAGTTTAATTTTGATTTTTGCTATTATAATACCTTTTGCTCAAAAGACGCTGTTCTGAAACTTCATTCCAGCAATAGAAAACTGCGCCATCATAGGGAAGAAGCATCGCCGCGTGGATTTTTATCCCTCTACGCCACACATAGAACCCTCGAATGCCTGTACTAACTTGGGCATAGTTTTCCGACACGTCGGGAAAAGCTTTAGGCTCCTGAATCTTCACGTTGTTTCCATTGATAGCTTTTGAAACCTCTTCTTCCTAATGTCTTGGGGTTCTCAAGCAAAGTGATTGAGGCTTCGGTCATCTTAGCCTTGACAACTTTTTGATTGGTGATCTTATATAATGTCTCAAACAATCTTTCGCTTCTCGGCACCAAAGTCACTAAAAGTTATACTTTAATAACATTTACGTAAATAGAGGCAGTTTCTAAACTCTAAACAACCACACAAAACCATGACGCAACAATGGACAGTACGCTTTTGTGTATACTGTTTCCCCTAGACCTAAGTTTTTCTCATTATTCCTGCATGTATTTTTGATTTTTACACTTTAGAGGTCTTTTTTGAAACGCAAGAGAAAATAGTCTCCACCGTTAAGCATACAAGTTAGAGTTGATGCCATTGTCTGGAACTGAAACGCTGATGCCGTATTTGAAAGAAAAGAAGGGTGACGAACAAGAACCAACAATCATCGTGGATAGCCGGGAAGCCAGCAGCGCCGAAAAAATTGTTAAGGGGCTTAGGGAAAAAGGCGTGAACGTGAAAATAGAGCCTTTGGAGAAGGGCGACTATATTCTGTCTGATATGTGTGCTGTTGAACGGAAACGGGTTCAAGACTTTGTTTACACACTTACGCACCGCTACCTTTTCGAACAGCTTTTCAAGCTTAAGGAGACTTATCCCAAAGCGTTGATCCTTCTTGAAGGCTACATGCCCATAATTTACAGGTTTAGCCGAATAAAACCGGAGGCTGTCTGGGGTGCATTGTTCAATTTGGCGAAGAATGGCATAGCCATAGTGAACACCACATCCCATAAGGAGACTGTTGATTTCCTATACATTGCAGCCCGCCAAGAACAGATAGTTGAGAAACGGGTTCCAACGGTGCACCCCGTCAAGAAATGCGAAACCTTGGAGGATGCTCAAATCTTTTTTGTGGCAAGTTTGCCCAACATTGGAAGGGAGAAAGCCATAGCAATCCTTAAATCCTATAAAACGCCGTTAACTGCGTTCCTAAACGTTGACGAGTGGCCGAAAACCGTTTACGGGCTTGGACCGAAAATAAGTGGCAAGGTTAAAGAAGTGTTGAATACTCCGTTTAAAGGGTGAAGCGGCATGGACGTGGAAATATCTCCCACAAGAAAAGTCACGGTTTTGGGATTGGACAAGCGTAATGTGGGCGACATCGCGTGGTGCGCCACCACGTACGGCGCGAGTAGGCTTTACTGGATAGACGGGTATCTACTGTGCCTAGAAGTTTACGAAAAATCCTTTGAGCATGAGTTGAAAAACCGCGAGTTTCCAATAAGCCAAATATGCTATGCGGAGTTTCCAAAATACGAGAGAATCTACGAGGTTGACAAGAGCCTCCAAATCCCAGTGGTGAACGTTTCGGACATGAGGATTTTCAAGAACTTGCTAAAGGCGATAAGGGAGAATGCGGAAAAAGAGAAACAGAAACAAGGCTAGAAACGCTTGCCAGAAAAAGCGGAAGCGCAGCAAACTGTTTACTGAAGTGTTAAAAATGTCAATTCTTATATAAGTGCATGGTTAATTTTAGAAGCGTCGGGTCTCTTGCTTATCGAATGGAATGTGGTGTCATGCGGAAAACAATATTTAAAAAGCTTGAAGCTCAAGGATTGATTGCCAATTATAACCGTTTAAGGAAAAATCTTCCGCCGAGGCTTCCGGATAGAGTTTACGTTTGGGATGGAACTTTAAGGGAAGGTGTTGAAACTCCAACAGTGTTTCTGACCTATGTGGAAAGGGTTAAACTGGCCAAGCTTTTAGATGAAGCTGGAGTCTCCATTATTAATGTTGGTTTTCCAGCGTTGTCAGAGGAGGAGAAAAACGCTGTTAAAAGAATAGCTAACGAGGGTTTTCAGCAAGCCAGTATAGCCGCCTCAGCCCGTGCCACCAAAAGCGATGTGGAGGCATGCCTCGACTGCGGTATTAAAGAAATTCCAATCTTTACACCGTTTAATGGGCTTAACCTTCAATATAGGCTTAAAATGTCAAGGGAGCAGGTTCTCAAAAACACCATTGAATGCATTGAATACGCTAAAAGACACGGTGTCATTGTTGATTTTGTTCTTGAGGATGCTTCGAGAACACCTTTGCAGGATATTCTGCAAATTTTTGAAGCGGCCGTAAGGGCTGGTGCAGATAGACTTGTCATCGCAGACACTGTGGGCTTTTTGAGGCCTTTGTCAATGCGCTACTTGGTTTCCCATGTTAGGGATGGGCTGCAACAGTCCCTTGGGAAAGTGCCGCCCCTTTCCGTTCACTGCCACAATGACTTCGGCTTAGCAACAGCGAACACTTTGGCCGCCGTGGAGGAAGGTGTTGCCTACGTTCAGACATGTGTCGCTGGCTTCGGTGAGAGGGCCGGCGTAGCCCCCTTGGAGGAGGTTGTTGCAGCCTTGGAAATTCTATACGACATAGACACGGGCGTGGATATGAAGAAGCTTTATAGGCTTGCCCAGCAAGCGGAAAAAAGCTTTGCATTGCCCATACAGTTCCACAAACCAATAGTGGGTGAAAACGCCTTCGCCTACGAAGTTGAAGAACACGTGGAGGGAATGTTGGCCCACCCGCTCTTGTACGAGCCGTTCCCGCCGGAAATGGTTGAAAGGGAGCCTCAACTCTACATCAGTCGAAGCGGTGGAAGACAGCTCGTCCAAAAACGTTTAGAGGCTGCTGGGATTAAGGCTATGCCTTGGCAAATAGACGAAATAGTTAGGAGAATCCGAAGCCTTCAGGAAAGCATGGACAAGGGTGGGGCTCAAATGATCTTCTATCAAATTAAAAGGTTGATGAGGGAGTTGCGGAAAGGCATAACTGAAGAAGAGTTTTGGCAAATAGTTGAGCAAGTTACTAGGCAAAAGCCCAAAATTCCAGCGCCACCGCTGAAGGTTAAAGAACCCTAGAGTATGCCAGTTCCTCGATAGCTCGCTTGATCTCTTCCGTGTTTAGGGGTCTTGGATAATTATAGATTGGGCCGCTTGGCTTCTCGTTGTAGTAAGGCCTGTTGCAGTTTGGACAGCCAGATGTTTGAAAAGGCGCTCCAGACTCAACCACCTGTTTTAGGGTTTGCTTGTCAACACCGAAATCGGTTATACGTCCTTCCCAGTCAAAGCCCATGTCTTCACATCTTGCTATCTCATGAACTATCAGGTGGCGAGCCAGCTGAATTCGTCTATACTGTGGGATGGGTGGTGGATTCATGTTTTCCAACGCGGTTCCAGCAACTGGAGTAAACGCGAAAAGGGCTGGCAGAACCCCCATGTCAACGCATTTTTGAATCATGTACACCATTTCTTTTTCTGTTTCTCCCAAACCCACTATTAGGTGGGTGCTAACTTTGCCTTTTCCAAAAACTTTTACAGCCTCTTCGAGAAGAGCTAGTTGCCTCCTCATCTCGTAGGGGCCTCCAGCTGACAACCCTTTAACTTTGTCGAAGATTTCCTCGGTTGCCGCGTCTAACGGTATGCCTATTCTTTCGGCTCCAGCTTTGGCCAAGCGCTTTACGTTTTCCATGTTTAAAGGTTGACATGAAACGGACACTGGAACCCTTACATTGCGGGTAATTGCTTCTACAATGGCTTGAAGATGGGTGAAAACTTCTGGATAATTTAAGGCTTGAACGCAAACACGTTTTATCCAGCCGCTTTTGACAGCTTCGTCTAAAGCTTTTACAACATTCTGCATAGAGAATGGTGGCCAAGAAACTCTTGAGAGCATGTCTGCTCTGCTGTGGCTTTTTCTGGCTTGGGGGCAGAAACCACAGTTAGCCGTGCACTTGCCCTCTCGATAGGTCATGAGGTAGGCGGTTGTTGGCTTAGCATCAAGCTTCCCGCTTAACAAGCCAATAGTTATGGCGGAGCCCAGCGAAACCCGCACCTTCTCCGGAAGCTCGCCGTCCACTTCGTGTCACGCGCGCTGATTATGTGGTTTTCTGCTAAATATTTCAGATTCATAAGTTTTTTATCATATCCATGTCTAACAAGCCTTTTCAGAGTGTGCAAGAATGCGAAGGTCAAAGCTTGAAACCTATGAGGCTATTCTATCAGCGTTAGCGAAAAGACCATTAACTGTTGACAGCATAGCCTACAGAACAAACATGGACTGCGCGCTGCTCCAACGATACTTGGAATCGCTCCTCAGACACGGGCTTGTCCATGAAAGGACAAGTGGCAAAAAGAGGCTCTACGCCATAACGGAAAGAGGCATGGCTGTTTTCAGAACCCTAAGCTTCCAAAGATACTTGGACAAAATTGCAAAATCCATTAAGGCTTCGGAAATCGAAACAACGCCAACACCAGTAATATCTGATAGCGAAAAAGAGAATGTAAAGGATTAAGCTTAAAGAGGTTTATTAACCCCGTCGCATGCTTTACCTAGAGAAGGAAAATGGCAGTTCCAGAAACGATTTGGCAGATGCCTAACGAAGAGTTATTACGCCTTTTAAATAGAACTATAGGGCGCCCAAAGCCTAGAAAAATTCGCTTTTATGCTCCAAGCTTCATGTATTATAAGACCGCTTACTATTGCTCTTCACCGCGGGATTTTCCAACAATCTCAGTGACTGGAAAAGGGTGCGCTTTGAAATGCAAGCACTGCGGCGGCAAAGTCTTGAAAACCATGTATCCAGCCACAACCCCTGAGGAGCTTTACAGCCTATGCGGAAAACTTAAGGCCGATGGAGCCTTAGGCTGCCTAATCAGCGGCGGCTGCCTGCCAGATGGCTCTGTTCCATTGGACCGTTTTGTTGAAGTCATTAGGCGGGTTAAGGCTGACTTTGGGTTGACGGTTTTCGCCCACGTTGGCGTTACAAATTTTGAGAGGGCTTTGAGGCTTAAAGAGGCTGGTGTGGACGCAGCTCTTATAGATATTTTGGGGGCGAATGAAACAATAAGGGAAATTTACAATCTCGATTTAACGGTTGAAAGCTATGAAAACGCTTTGAAAGCCTTAAGCCAAGCCGGTTTACCTTTTGTTCCCCACGTTATTGTTGGGCTTCATTATGGAAGGCTTAAGGGCGAACTTAACGCGTTGCAGATGATTTCGCGTTACAATCCCTCAGCCCTCGTAGTTATCGCTTTCATGCCAATCCACGGGACAGCCATGGCACACGTGAAGCCGCCTAAACCATTGGACATAGCGCGGGTGTTGGCTGTTGCAAGAACAATGTTTCCAGAAACACCCATAGCCTTAGGCTGCATGCGCCCAAAAGGCAAGCATAGAGCGGAAACAGACATATTAGCCATTAAAGCCGGTGTGGACGCCATAGCTTTTCCAGCTGAAGAAGCCATAAAATTTGCGGAGAGCCGAGGCTTCGAGGTGATTTTCTCATCCTACTGTTGTTCGCAGATATATGTGGACTTTTGAAGGCATGAAAAGAATTAAAAGGCTTAACCATCAAACTCTATGGAGAGGATTAGGATTATGCCAAAAGTCAAGGTTGATTGGAGTAAATGCAACGGCGACGGCGTATGCGCTGAAATCTGTCCAGTAAATGTTTTTGAACTTAAAAAGCTGCCCGAATACTCAGACGCTCAAAAGTCTGTCCCAGTTCGGGAGAGCGACTGCATAGCATGCATGGCTTGTGTGGTGTCTTGTCCAACACAGGCAATAACGGTTGAAGAATAAAAAGCCAGCGGTCTAAAGGAGGCTTTCTTCGTAAAAATGGTTAGGCTACATGGTTAAATGTTTCAATTATGAAGGCTGCTATGGCTATAGCCAACATTAGTATGCTCCAAGGCTTTGTTATTTTGTGGCTTCGCCTGTTCATCACAAACAAGATAAACGTTACAAGAATCATGAAGGGCACTGTTGTCAAAATCTCCTCTACTGAAACGGTGAAGTGCCATTTTATTAGGGCGACCAACCCCAGCACTAGGGTTGCGGTTATTATGTTGTCGCCTATCACGTTGCCGATGGATATTTCTTGCTCACCGTGGAGGGCTGCAGCCACTGAAACGGCGACTTCTGGAACAACACAGCCCAAAGCCATGATCGTAAGCCCGGCGTAGAACTGGCTTAGGCCGAAAAGCTCAGCCAACTCGATGGCGCTATATACAAGGAGGAAGGTTCCAGCCACTAATGCGGCCCCACCTAAAACCATGGCTGCCGCCAGCTTTTTCAAACTTTTGTTTTGTGGATTTTCTGAGGCGCCATTTCCGTTTCCTTTTCGGATTGAGTGGTATATAAAAGCTGGATAGAAAGCCAGAAAGATTATGCCAGTCCACCATGCCACTACGCGGGCTACCAAAGTTAGAATCATTAGCAATGCTGCCAATCCCATCATGAATAGGCATTCTTTGCCTATTGTTGAGTTTTTGATTTTGAATGTTCCGATTAAACCGCATATGCCTATTATTAATGGAACGTTGTAAATGTTTGAGCCTATTATGTTGCCCAAGGCCATGTGTGAAGAACCGTAGAAGGCTGCCGTCAACGAGCTTAAAAGCTCCGGGGCTGAGGTTACGGACGCGACAAAAACGGTTCCAACAACTGCTTTATGAAGGTTTAGCGTGTGGGCTAGCCTTGTCGCTGCGTGGACTATTCCTTCTGAGCCCACGTACAGCAACAGCATGCTTCCTATGAAGGCTGCGATGCTTAACAGCAGTATCATATGTTAACCCTAGCATTTTCGCTATCATTTTGCCTACACACCTTAGAAACATAAATATAAGTTTATCTGAGAGAGGTGTTTGGCAAACATGAATGGCGGCTTGATCCGGCTTTGGTTATACTAAAAATTAAACAGAGTTGGGCTATTGACGGGACGGGGGCACGAAAACTCTAAGTCTGTTCAAGGCGTTTAGTTTTTCCCTATCGCCGAGCTTGGCGTCCTCCACAGCCCTTCTGAGGATTTGGATGGATTCATCCATGGCTCGCCTATCCACCGGATAGGGAACACCGTCTTTTCCGCCATATGCGAAAGAGTATTTCACCGGGTCTTTCCAGCTTGGTTTTTCGCCATAGATTAGCTCTGCTATAAGCGCCAGTCCGCGCACCGTGGCGGCGCCCACGCCCTTAAAGCCTAAAAGCTCCTCGTAGTTTCGGGGCTGAAGCTCATAAACCTCTTGAAGGGCTTTCCAGTTTATGTTGGCTGGCATGGATAAAACGTCTATCTTGTAGTCTGTCCATGCTGTTTGAGCCGTTTCTGGAAGCCAGTCTTCCAGCGACTTCTGGTAGGCCGGGCGTATGGACATTACTAGGCGCATAAGCTTTCTGGGCGGTTCACACGCCAAGTCCACGGAGGCTTTCCGGCAGCCCTCGCTTTCTTTGGCTGTCATGTCTAAGGCTATTTGGCGGCATGCGTCGCCCACAATGGCGTTATGCGGTTCGACAACAAAGTTTGAAATGTTTTCGGAAAGCCAATGATAACGCCTTGCAGTGCGGTCTTGGGGGCACATGCCCTGCTGGATAACCGCCCATCTACCATCCTCGTCCACGAAGAAGGCGTGGTGGTAAAGCTGGTAGCCCGCTTGAATAGCCACGTTATCCACTTTTGCGCTTATTCTGCTGGCGTACTGGAGGCTTTCAATCTTGTTTGTAGAAAACCCGAACTTTTCGCCAACCTGCCCAATCTCCAGCGGCGTCTGCCGTGAAATTTTGCCTTTTCCGCCGCAGACAGCCACGCCATGCTCTTCTGGGATTACGGCCTGCTTCAAAACCCCAGTAACAACCGTTGTCACGCCTGAGGAGTGCCAGTCATAGCCCAAAACGCAGCCTAAAGCCTGAAACCAAAACGGGTCGGATATACGCCTCAAAAACTCGCCGGTGCCATATTCGTCAACGATTATTGTTACTATTTCTTTGGCTAGTTTTCGCATGCGGACAACTAGCCATTTCGGAGCCTTTCCATTATGAAGCGGAAGCTTAGCCACGCCTGTCCTCTGCATTAGCCCTTCAAACCCGAGGATATGTATGTTTTAAGCCTTATTTTTACCTTGCCAAACGTCAATTTTGCGCTAAACTAGCAGCTGCAAAATGGACACCCTCTCTAGATTTTTAGTCTAGATTTTGAACGGCGAGGTCCTTTTTCTCTTGGACCTTTCAAAACACCAGTTCCGCTAGCTTATAGCGGATTGAAAATGGTGTTCCACGTAACCTTTTTCTCTAACCCTCCCTCTAAGATTTTCTGTGAGAATTCCATGCTAGTTTATCGTTTTATTAGGCGTCCTTCTCTGTCTATTTCGCCCTTTCGGATTCGTGTTGTGGAGATGGGCTTGTGGTTTTCCGCTGGAACCATGTCTATGACCACTATGTTTAAGGGTTCAAGCCCTCGTTTTGCTCTTTCCTCGTTTATTTTTCTGGCTGTGGATTCTGTTTCGCGGCTGACCACCAATGCTTCTAGGCAGCCTCTCTCGAGGGTTGTGCCGTAGGCGTCGTTGAGCGGTGTTATTTTCGCCCTTTCCATTAACCCGTTGGCTTTTAGAAAGTTTTTCAGCTCGGCAAGTCTTTCGCTGTAGGGGGCTACAGGGTGGGGCTTTTTCATTTTGGCTACAAACTCGTCTGTGCATAATCCTATCAAAACCTGTTCGCCCACCTCAAATGCCTTTAAAAGCAAGGCTCTATGCCCTTTGTGGAATTCGTCGAAAGTTCCGCCAACGCCCACAACCTTGAACTTTTTAGCCGCCAACTATTATCCCAGCAGTCTCGCCCCGTAGAGTTCCACATTTGCCACGAGAACCTTGTCTTCTGGGAGAACCCTCTTAAAAGCTTGAGCCACTTTGTTGGCGTTTTCTGACGTTGCAACGGCGTGGACGGCCTCACCCACCATGTTTTGCGCCGCGCCAATGGCGCCTGCTTTGTCCGCTGCCTTGAAAAGCTTGCGAATCCGCGAGGTGGCGAAGCCTGTTTTCTCGGCGAACTCTCGGCAGCAAGCCAGAAAATTCTCCAGCGATGGCTCAGCCAAAATTTTTTCTAGGGTTTGCCGTCCCCACTTGTTTACGGCTAAGCGTTTTTCAGGCGATGACAAAACCTCCTTTGTCGGTATTGGTCCAAATGTTCCAACCACAATCACGTAGTCTGACGACATTGGGATGCGGTCGATTATGGCTGTTCCGGGGGCGCCAGGTTCAACGGTTATGACGCATCCTCCGCCTATGGTGAGCGGAGCCACAGTGCCCAAACCCGTTTTGCATTTGATTTCTGCCTTGTGGGCTATTTTGCCAAGCTGATTGAGGGTAAGCCTCAATCCCAAGGCTTTCGCCAATGCTAGGGCGGTGGTTAAGGCTCCGCCGGCGCTTGTGCCGAAACCAGCGCTCATTGGGACGTCAACATGGTGCCAAACCTCAACGTGAAAGTTGTTCCCAGCCCTTTCCAGAAGCGTTTCCACAACTGTCCGCGTGGTTTCGGCTTCTGGGGCGAGCCTCCCATTAATGTAGATTGCTATGCTTGTTTTTTCGGCTTCTGAAACCCGCACCTCTGTTGTTACGCCCTTCTGGATTCCAAAGCCTCCGCCTCTGGCGCCAACCTTTTCAAGATCTGTTATAGGCGTCCCATCCGGCATGGTATCGCATATTTCAAAGAAGCTTGAAATGCCAGCTGGGCTGTAGGCTTTGGCTGTTTTCAATTCTCTCTTACTCTCTACTTTTCGGTGGGGCAAGTGAAGGAAAGGCACGTTGGCAAGCTTTTATTATGGGTGGTCCGAGGAGGAGGACGAACGGGATTTCTGTTGCGAAAGTCCAAACGAATATTAAGGACATGAATTCCGGCGGGATGGGGGATTTAAAGTAGCCTTGAGGGCTCCAGAATATTTGGCTGTAACCCCAGACAACCAAGGCAATTATTAAGCTTGCCACTCCAAGCCCTATGATGGAGCCAATTGTGTAACTTCTCCATTCAGGCCAAAATTTCGCCACAGCCAACATGATGGCTATGCTTGCGACAACAGCTACTCCGAAAACTATGAGGCTGACGCAGGCGGGCCAGCCAGTGAAGATTTCAGATTCGGTCGGCAAAAACACCGTCGGTAAAAGCAAGCCGGCCACTATGGTGACGCTTCCTATGAAAATGCTTGTGCTTATCTTCTTCCAGTCTGGGCTTTTGCGGGCGAAATAGCCTATCAAAAAGCCTCCGGCGAAGTTGGCCGTCACGCCGGCGGAAAGACTCAGCAAGGCATCTCCGTGGAATAGCATGTCGCGAATAAATATGCCTATAGCTGCGCCCGTCCCGCCGACCCAAGGTCCAAAGAGAACAGAGAAAACCGCTGGAATGACGGCGGCTGGCCAGAAGGCGACTCCTCCGAAGGTTATGCCTAAATCTGTTAGACGTCCTATTAAGGCGTAGAGGGCTGCACATATCGCAGCCATAGCAACGCTCAAAGTCTTCATTTTCGCCATCCATCAAACCTCTCAGCTTTTCTAAAGCGTGTCTTGGAAGGCTGACTAAATAAAAATTTCCTATGAATTGTTTAAACTTGTTTAAACTTTTGTTTTGTTGAACGAGTATGTGTAGCTCTGTTCTACGCACAAACCATCATATTAAGTCTAGGCTGAAATTGCAGACACGGAGCGAGAAGAATGAAACTGTTAAAGAGTAGGAAAGCCCTAAGCACAGTGGCAACCACGCTCATTATTCTAGTGGTTTCAGTGCTTCTGGCTGGTGTTGTAACATTATACGCCATAAACGTAACCACTACAAGAGTACAAGAAGAAGCGTTGTTTCTAACAAAACCCCACTTGTGGGTCAAAAACTCCAGTTATTATCTAGGGGCAATTCTGATAATCAACACGGGCGGCCGAGACGTTGTCATCGACAAAGTCACAGTTAGAGGACAAACCGTTGACTGGTCAAATATTTTCTACGTTATATTCAAGGGCGGAATATCCGAAGACTTAATTTTCATAGACAACGTGGGGACTGGCGCCAACACAACCCTAAAAAATCCAAGTGGTGGATGGCTTATATTGCAATCTGTGAACGGCAATGAAGATTTGACTTTGAAGTCTGGATACAGCATGATACTTTACCCATCTTTCGGCGAGAAAGCCTACGGTTTTAACCGTGGGATGAATCGCCGAAAGATTTATGTTCTCAATCTTCCA
>Ga0272445_1000770_pt1 | contig 27649 bp, 30 predicted proteins | sample YNPCB0031_FD_194404 | JGI IMG/M metagenome (GOLD analysis project Ga0272445, IMG submission 194404) | Hot spring sediment microbial communities from Yellowstone National Park, WY, United States - YNP-CB-003-1 | ecosystem: Environmental > Aquatic > Thermal springs > Hot (42-90C) > Sediment... | reverse complement strand
CATACTTCAACTTTTTTTTAAAAAAAAAAAATCTAGCTGCTAGGTAGGAAAAGTATAGGTTCTACATCTGCTTCCACCGCCGATTTCTACTGTTCATCATAAACCTCTAAACTATTAGCATCCATCAAACAAACCTTAACAAGCTAGGAATCGATATGTTCGTTTTCAGTAAAGCCTATCAACCTGCTTCCCAAATAAACGCGTAACCCGCGGATAGGTTAATCTATAGAATCCTACAATCTAGATTAACGGTATGCGTACTAAGCGTATAGCTACATATGCTATACTTATAGTATGCTTCACGTTAATCCTATCGGCTTACCGATCCTATGCTTGGAGTAACGGCGGTTACAGCTCGGATCCGTATAGCATCCGCTACGGTACTCACGATTGGATAGCTGAGCATGCGTTGGATTGGCTTCCAAGCGAAGCTAGAAGCTGGATACTAGAGTATATGAGCTGGTATCTATACGGGACGGAGCTCCCTGATAACGGTAGAGCACCCGATGGTATAGGGGATACGCATCTACACCATGTATACTTCGATGCTGACGGTAGATTGATGGATGATGCAGCTGCTAGGAGGGCTAACGACACATACCGTCAAGCTTTAAGCAGCCTACTGCTAGGTAACCTTATGGCTGCGGCTAAGTATGCAGGTACTATGACGCACTATATAGCGGATATGGCTGTCTTCGGTCATGTTATGGGTGGGGAGAAGCATCATAGCGACTACGAAGCCTACGTGGATTCTAGGACTTCAAGCTATCGCTCGGAATTCGAGCTATTCCTATCCTTCGACGGTGAGCTTAGGATTATATCCGCGTACGATGCGGCGGTGGAGCTCGCCTACGATACGACCTTCGATAGGCTTGGTAGAGGATTGACATGCCTATGGATGGATGGAAACTACAACTGGAGTAATCCTATATTCATAGCTAGGGTTGGGGAGTCGTTAAACCTAGCTGTAAACTATGTAGCTGACGTATTATACACACTATACATGGATTACAAGTCTACGATAGAGCTGCTCGATATCCGTATATCATCGGATCCATGTAACGGATCTGCTAGGATAGGTGGAAGTACATCTACGAAGATATACGTCGATCTAGCTGGCGGGATAGCGGTAAGTGTAAAGCTATCCGTAGAAGATCTACCCCTAAACACATCGTATACGTTAAGCGTAGAATCCGGTATCCCACCCCTATCGTCGAATCTAACAATATATTCGGTAGAGAAGCGAAGCCTGGGGTATACGATATAACCATAGTAGCCGATTATGGAGCCGCTAGGAAAACCGCTATCTACAAGCTAACGATAATAGGATCAGGAGAGGGGTGGGCTGAACATAATCTAACGCCGATAATAATCGCATCATGTACGATAGCGATCGTGATAGCAGCCGCAGCTTACAGAGGGAGGGGTCGAAGAAGATCTAGGGAGCCATCTAGGAAATCCTAGATGGAATAAAGTAATCCCTGCATAGCTGAATGTGGAGGATACATCCAGATCCGCTTCGAGGATACCCTCATACAAGCTCTACGATCGATACCATCCACCCTATAGGATGCGACGATCCATAGTAGTCGTGGAGGCTACGGATTTCTATAGATGCGACACTATACTCCAAAGCTATCCGTTCCGATCCGGGTAAACTTTCATCCCAACCTGGAAGTATACGATCCCTCAGCCCTCGTGAATCCTCGCCGCCGTTCAGGGATAGTATCGTTACGATCAGGTATACTACGAGGCTTCTAAGCCCTGAGTATGCCTAAGCTGTATCGAGGGATACCCCTCTCCAAACCTTTAAGATGGGTATCGAGATCGAGTAGATGCGATATACTCTATCATGGGGGTATAGATAGAGTCTAGGCTTGATCGTAACGTTTTAGGAGGCTCCACCATCAGTTCATCCAATCCGGGTATAGCCTGCCGCTAAAACATGCAGCGCAGTAGGATGCTACGATGAAGTAATGCGAGACGTATAGATTTCAAGCTTGCAATCTTCGATACGGGTTATAGGGGATAGCCATGCGGGGGCGGTGTACCTGTCCCTACATAGATCCTCATAGGAGCTTGGATGTAGCGTATATGGTATTGGAGGCGATGCTACGAGCAGGATTATGCATAAGCCTAAAGAAACCCATGATCCTACCCTCCGGTATACATGAATCCGCTACGATGTATCCTTCCTTCAAATAGGCGTCTAACCACGCCCGATGCTCTAACTGCTATCGCTATGTATGCTAACATAGCTATGAGTAAGCCTATAAGAAGAGTGTAGATATTCACCCGGCTAGCAGTAGATCCAGCGACGAGGAGAATATAGGATCACCCGACCTACTCTTAACGAATCCTATCGTAGGCCATAGCAGGATTAAAACAGCTATAGATAGTATGTATGAGAAGAAGTTTACCGCAGCCCAGTACCAAGCTGCGAAGAGGGATAGGGCTGGCTCGCTGAGTATAGACGGCACCGCCGGGTATAGTAGTAGGGCTGAAGCTAGGAGTGGTATGAAGGATAGGGTTAACCTGTTTAAACCGTGGAATAGCGTGAAGAAACCCGTTATGATGATAGGAGTCCGTATAACCTAATCACGGTGATCGTTACAACGCTAAGCCCTATCGATATGAGCCCTACATAGAGCTTCACAGCATCCACACCCATACCTAGGAGGCTAGTCCTATAGAGGTGGATGAGGTAGACTGCCACTCTTATAGAGTATAGAGCAGTATAGATGTAGGGGAGCCATACAACCCCCTATACCCAGCATAGGATTAGATTCTAAGGGGTAGAAGGACTTCATCCCACCGTATAGAGGTGAGTCCATCAGCGTATGGAGCAGGGGTCAACCGGAGATCGGCTTTCTAGTGCTCCGGGCGGGATTTGAACCCGCGACCCCTGGCTCGAAAGGCCAGGATACTTACCAGGCTATACGACCGGAGCTTTTCCGCGGTTTGATTTATTCAGTTATGGTTGGATTAAAGTTTTTCTTTTCATAGCTTGGTATAGATTTCTAGCTTTGTCTCGGTCGAGCGGTGTTTATGGCGTGGTGTTAGCTGCCGGTAGAGGTAGGAGGCTTGCCCCCTACACCGATGCTGTTCCTAAGGAGCTTCTACCTATAGGTAGTAAGCCTGTCATACAGTATTGCGTCGAGGCTTTGAGGGATGCTGGTGTCAAGCGTATATTCATAGTTTTGAGTCAGGGTAAGGACGCTATCATAGAGTACTTTAAGGATGGATCCAGGTTCGATGTACGTATAGCTTACCTCTATCAGAATTTCGAAGCCGGTATCGGTACTGCTAAGGCTGTCGAAGCTGTTAGGGGATGGGCCTACGGGGATTTCGTAGTCTTATATGGGGATACATTCTTCCATCCATCGAGCTTCGTATCCTCTATGCTCGGCTTCCATTACGCTAAGGGTTCTAAGGCTACTATAGGCCTCTACCATATAGCTGCTGATCCTAGGAGGTTCGGCGTAGTTAGGGTGGATAGCGACTATAGGATCTTGGAGCTTGTGGAGAGGCCGTCGGCCGATATACTGGATAGATTCAGAGTTGACGATGGATACCTTGTTAATTCAGGCCCCCTGATACTATCCGAGGATATATTCCGCTATATAGAGAGGACGGGTTTATCCCCTGACGGCGAATACTGGATTACGGAGAGTATAAGGCTTATGATAAACGATAATCTACCGGTCTATGGTTATAGGATACCTAGCGAGGTATTCTGGAGGGATGTAGGTACTCAGGAATCTAGACTTGAAGCCGAGAGGTATGCTCTAGAGAAGCTTGACGCTAAACTGTAACGTTACCCGATATCCTTCTCCATGACGATCACCTTAGGCTTAAACCCTAAGCTACGGTACAGCCTTATAGCCCTCCTATTACCGACCCATACAGATAGCCTAACCTTAGTGAAGCCTCTAGATTTAAGCCTGGATAGGCATCCCTCCATAAGCATCCTACCTATACCCCTCCCCCTATACTCTGGTAGTACGTATAGATCCGTTATGGTGGCATATCTATCGGATCCTCTAAGCCTCAGAGGGGGATCGTAGCTTCTAGACGCTATGAATCCTACTATCACGCCTCCATCCTCAGCTAGCAATATACTTCCAGGATCCTCCACGTATGCTTTAACCATATAGTCTATCCAACGCTGCTTAGCTTCATCATCCAATACGAACCTCAGATAGCTTGCTTCAGGATCATCCATAAGCCTAACCCAAAGCTCTACGAGCTTAACAACCTCATCTATAGATCTAGGGGAGCGGACATCTAACACTATAGGCTGAACCCTCCGCCGAATACATCTAGTAGAGCCCTCCGGAATCCATCGATATCCGAGGGTGTGTAGGCTACGAATACTATCTCCTCGAACCTGCAGCCTGAATCTAGAGCTTCCCTCACCGTTTCAGCCATAGCTTTAACTGCCTTGTATACATCCAACCCGCCGACACCCGTACCCATACCTGGGAAAGCTATCCTACGGACATTGAGGTTGAACGCAACCCTTAGAGCTGCGGCTACAGCTCTACGTACAGCTTCGATCGTAGCCCTCCCGGCAGGCTTCTCCATGGTAGGAGAATGTATAACGTAACGCGCTTTAAGCTTACCTGCAGACGTAGCTACAGCTTCACCTATAGATACCGGTGCATATCTTAAAGCCTCCCTCTCTATCTCCTCGCCTCCAAACCTCTTTATAGTCCCGGCTACACCTCCACCCATTATCATCAAGCTGTTAGCAGGGTTAACTATAGCATCTACATCCTCGTCGACTATACTACCCATCTTCAATGTTATCCTGACACACTTATACTCGAAGCTCAAACCGTATACACCAAGCCATCTATCCTGTAGGCTACGGTTTAAACATTACTCAAGCTCCTCCATCCTCTCTTTAAGGTATACGTCGACTATGTAGCTTAACCCATATCTACTAAAGGCTTCCTGCTCAGCTTTACGTTTATGCTGAAGGAATACATCTATCTCCCTAGACCATAAGCCAGTCCTATATCTAGGATCGTTCTTCAGCTCGTAGAGTCTCTTGATATCCATCTCCGTCAGAGGGTCGCTTGGAAGCTTATACCTAGTTATATCGGATGCGTATACGCCAGCCCATCTAGCATCAGGCGTTGTTAGATCTGTTAGGTGAGCTGCGTTAGCTGAGCCGGATATTATAACCATAGCTATATGCATACCCCATGGATCCCCATCGACGAATATGTAGACCGGTAGACCGATCTCCCTATTGAGCCTCCTTATAAGCTTACGAGTAGCTCTAGGGGGCTGACCGGCTGTATGTATGAGTATAGCTTTAAATTTCTCGTATGCCTTCTCCTCTACGAGCCTAGTGAACATAGCACCCTTCTCTATAACTATAACACGCTCAGCCCCGCATTCAACGAATTCGGCTGTAGATAGCGTGGGACCTATAACGAACCCATCCGGATGGCTTAGCAGGTTTATCCTTCTCCCCTCATACCCTGCTACGGTATACTCTATGGTTAGATCTCCGAATATACTCGATCTCTCCTCAGGATATATGTTGAAATCCTCCCTGGGGAATCTTATAACCGTCTCCAGATCCGTGATTATATTATCGCTCTCATACTGATCTACGAAATCCATCTCGTAGGCTTGAGCCATATAGAATACATCCCTAAGCGTACTAGTCTTACCCTGAGTGCATAGCTGGTGAGCTATAGCAGCCACCCATACAAGCTGGGTTAAAGGTCTCAGATGCCTTATATTACGTGCAGTCCTTCTAACAGTCTGCTCTCCTAGAACGTATTGTCTAAGCTTCGGATCATACATTATATTCTTGGTAGATCTGCTAGGGATGGTTACGTAGGGGAATTCATTCTCCTCTAGAGCATGGTATATATCGTAGCCTAGCTTCTCGAGTGAAGCTATAACCTCCCTCCTCCTCTCCTTCATAGAGCTTCTTCCACATCCTTCAAACCCTTCCATCTCCTAACCCTCCCGAGGAGTTTGCTTATATCAGGTTCATCCATACCTGTGAGCATGGATGAGAAGCGTGCTATCCTCCGTAGATACTTCTCGTATACGGAGAAGTATTCCTTCGCCCTCTCAACCCTCCTCTTACGTGAGAGGTAATCTGCAAGCTTACGAGCGGCCATCCTTACAGCCCTGGTTATCTCAGCTTCCACCTCAGGTCTATCGGCTATAAACTCTTTACCTAGGGTCCTATAGGGGATACGGGTTGAGCATATATGGACTATGACGGCTACTGGATCCTTAGCAGGGTCAACCTTATAGTGCTTCCAATCTATAATCTGATTCACAACCTTCCAGGATACATCGCTAGATTCATCGTAGAGGAGCGGGATTTTATTAGCGAACCTATACAGGGTTATCCTACCTGTTCTAGGGATACCCCCACCATAGGCTAAAGCTACCTCGACTATGAAGGGGTAACCTGAGTAGGCTGAGGGCTTCCTCTGAACTGCTACGGCGAATTCAGGGTTTAGCTCCTTACTAACACCCTCCAATAGCAGCTCCTCTCCTAGCGGGGATAGGCATGAAGGATCTGGTGGGAGGAACTCGTCGAAATTCTTTAAAGCATACGCTAGATCGACTATCTCGCCTGCCGTCAGATTGGATGGATCCCTGTAAGGATCTAGATTATAGGCTTTCAGGAATTTGTCAGCCGTAGCCTCCCCAACCCTATGGAAATTCTTAACCAGGAATTCCTTAAGGGTTCTGCAATCGGTTGAATTAACCATCCTACGCAGGGTTTCTACATCCACACCGTGGGGGTGGGGTTGAACCTCCCTGGATGCTGGTGGAAGCTTCCAGGTGCTACGCTTGAACATGTATAGTATACCGTACGGATCTATGAAGCTTATCTCGGCGTACGGATTAGCCATAGCCGTCTCCTTGAAGTATTCCAGCACCTTACCTGAGGAACGCTGGTAATCTCCCTCGAGGAATATCTCGATTATAGTCCCCCTCCACCTAGGGCTTCCATTGTGATGGACCTTCTCCTCCACTATTATGGGGCTATTCTTCTCGACGTCGATCAGTAGTCTATACTCGTAGATATCCATGCCGCCGGTGCTCGATATTATATGTGCAGGCCTATTCGTAGTTATCTGCCCGTATAGTATAGCCATCTTACCTCCAAGCCCGAATATACCTCTCATCTGCTTCAAGGTATGCTTGGATCCGTATAGGATCCTACCGAAGGCATACGGTATATACTCACCAGGTATACCTGAACCGTTATCTTCAACCCTTAAGCGGTATGCTTCGAAATCGAATTCTTCAGCTTGGATTAGGCTTACATGTATATCCGGAGGTACGCCTATAGCTTCAGCTGCATCCAGAGAATTCTCTACGAACTCTCTTATCGATGTATAGATAGCTCTAGCCGGGTTCGTGAAGCCTACTATCTCCCTATGCCTATAGAAGAATTCCGATGGAGATATCTCCCTAAACTTCTGTCCACTCATACCGGACTTTAACGTAGACTCTAATCGGAGGTGATCCGAGATATAAGAAGTTTACATATATACTAGCCTAATTCGGGGCTACGCCAAAACTCGAACTCCATCCTCTTTATCCTACGCCTCTCCCTAAACAGGTACTTGAATACAGTGCTATGTTGCCTACCCTCCAGGAGCATCCTTATAGCTTGCCTAGCAACCTCAAACCCATCTCCAAAACCTATTATAGCTATAGTTTTAAGCTCATCCGATATCGATATATAGCATCCGGTAAGCTCCTCTATAAGCGAACGTATCTTACCATTCCTACCTATTACACGCCCTAGAAGCCTCTCTACATGCGTACCCTCGACTCCCAGATCCTTCTCTAGATCTATAACCTCGAATAATGCATCCTCCTTAGCTAGGGTGAAAGCTTTCTCAGGAGAGAAGCCTAAACCTATAGCGTACACTATATTCCTAGCGGTCATCATATCCGATACAGGCTTGGAGCCTTCATCTAACACTATCTCTACACCGCCAGAGTCGCCGTCGACATAAAGCTTTACACCGAACTCTGATTCTATCCTCTGCTTGACAGACCCAGATCTACCGATCAGAACCCCTACCCTACTCGGGGGAATCCTAACGAATGTTCTATGTATCACAGTATCTCACCACCTATTATACGGCTAGCTAGAGTTTCTTCATCCTCGAGATCTAAACCGAATCTGGAGAAGAACGCGTTTATATTCTTTAGATCCCTAACTAGGAGCGGCTGAGCGTTCGGATGCTCTATCGATAAAGCTTGAGATAGATCGAATATGATAGGCTCACCCCTCCAAAACATGATATTGTATTCGCTTAGATCACCGTGAACGATGCCTGCTTTAACCCATAGAAGGCTTACGTTCGATAGAATCCTCCTATAGACGGCTTCAGGGTTATCGAGTATGGAATCTTTCAGTAGAGGCGCAGGTACACCGTCCCTACCTATAAACTCCATAACCAGTATATTATCCCTCACGACTATAGGTTTAGGTACGCGTACACCTGCATCGTAGGCCTGCTCTAGGTTCTTAAACTCTTTAGAAGCCCAAAGCCTTATCAGAGCTCTGACATCACGCTTAACCTTATGGAACCTCGGATCACCCTCTATATACTTAAGCATAGATTTACGTCCGAAGGCTGATGTCACTGTCAAGTATATCTTGATAGCTAGATCTTCCCCGTCCATATTCTTAGCCCAGTATATCCTAGATTCCTTACCGGAGCTAACCGCGCCGAACACCCTATGTATATACCCTTGCCTCATAAGCTTATACAGATTCATAAGCGTAGCCTTATCGAAAACCTCCTCTAATACAGCTTCCTCCTCATCCCTATCCCTCACTAGGTATCGATCCCTCTCCTCCAATCTACGTTGCCTACGTTCAATCTCCTCGGGTTCTTCCTCAGACATACTACAGATAATGATACGATAACGTAGCTCATAATAGTTTCTAAACCCACCATACCGGTAGAATTACGAGCAGCCAGAGATGTATAGTGGGTAGACTAGCATCTGGGATGAGGCATAGGAGGCATCTAAACCTCTAAGCTTCTTATATAACCGTTCTTCTTAAGCCATTCTATATGGTTATCTGGATATCTCCATAGTATTGTTCCACGGGTTTCCTTCTGAAACTCCCAAGGCTCTACTAAAACTAGATCACCCTCCTTAATCCATATCCTACGCTTTATCTTACCCCTTATACGGCATAGCCTTAGATACCCGTCATCGCATCTAACGTATAGCTTATCGTCTCCTAGAAACTTCTCTACTATGCCTAGGATCTGCCCTTGGCTTGGGATTATCAGATCTTTAAGCTCTTCCTCGCTTATAACCTTCTTCTTCCCCAACCTTGACCACCCACTATACTATGTATCGTAAAGCTCCTTATAAACCGATATCCGACCGAAAGATTGAAATTATAGTTGTGAGATTCCTTTTACCCGTTCATCTTTTCCGAGATGGAGTAGGATAAGGCATGTTTAAGGTATACGAGATAGAGGATGTAGCGAGGATACCACCCTCACTCTTCGGTATGGATCTTAGGAGAGCAGCTAGGGAGATACTGGAGGAGAAGTATCTACACCTAGTTAACGAGGAGTTCGGCTACATCATAGCTATATTCGATGTAGAGGTTGAGCCAAGGGGGAAGCTTGTACTCGGGGATGGAGCTACATACCATAAGGTCAGGTTTAAAGCAGTATCCTTCTACCCGTCGCTCCAAGAGGTCGTAGAAGGCGATGTGGTGGATATCCAAGAGTTCGGAGCATTCGTGAGGCTTGGACCTGTAGACGCCTTCATCCACGTATCACAGATAGCCGACGACTATATAGTCTACGATGAAGCTCAACCAGCATTCATATGTAAGAAGACGCGTAGAGTCCTACGTAGAGGGGATATCGTTAGAGCTAGGGTTATAGCTATAAGCTTATCGAGCGCGGCTAAGAGTAGGATCGGCTTAACTATGAGGCAGCCGTTCCTAGGTAAGCTTGAATGGATATGGGAGGATCTGAAGAAGCTGGAGGAGGCTAAAGCTAGCGGTTAGGGTGCATAGATTATGGTGGAGATGGCATGCCGCAATTGTAGACAGGTATTCGATATACCTAGGGGTGTACCGCCTATATGCCCCAACTGTAAAACCCCTACGCTTACAACCGAGTGGTCAGGCTTAGTCATCATACTGAATACTGAGGATAGCATAATAGCTAGGGAGCTTGGAGCTGTTAAGCCCGGTAGATACGCTATAAGAGTGGGACGTTAGCTTTTTATCAGCCGGATACATGTCAATACATCAAGAAGTCTTTGAGGCGTGTATCGACCGGTATACCTGAGCTAGATAAGCTGATAGCCGGAGGTATACCTGAGGGCTTCTTCGTAGCTTTAACAGGTGAACCAGGTACAGGTAAGACCATACTATGCATGCACTTCATATCTCAAGGACTCAGGGAGAATGAGGGATGCATATACGTCACGACAGAGGAGGATAGGAACTCTATAGTCAATCAGGCGAAACAATTCAATCTAGGTTTCGACGACGGGGTGAAGAGGGGGAAGCTCATAATAATCGACGCCCTAACAGGTTCAGGCGATTGGAGCTTAGATACACTGGATATAGAGAAGCTTGTATCGAAGATTATAGAGGCTAAGAAAGCTTTAGGTTACGGTCATGCTAGGCTCGTGATAGATAGCCTCTCAGCGTTCTGGCTCGACAAACCCGCCATGGCTAGAAGGTATTCCTACAACATTAAACGTATACTATCGAGGTGGAATCTAACCATACTAGCTACATCCCAGTATGCGATAACAACCGCAGATGCATTCGGATTCGGCGTCGAACATATAGCCGACGGTATAATAAGGTTTAGGAGATTCGTGAGAGGAGGGATACTACACAGGTATATAATCGTGGAGAAGATGAGGCAAACTCCCCACAGCCTATACATGTATGAGATAACGATAGTCGACGGTAAAGGCTTAACTCTGCTTAGACCTGCATCGGCTAGGGTGGAGGATATAGCTATACCTGAAACGGTTAAGGATATGGTTAGGAGAACTCGGGAGAAAGCTGAGCGTGAAATAGCCTAAATAAAGCCGAACCCGACCACCATCCATAGTTAGATAGAGACCGCCATATAGGGTGGGGGCTTAATGGGATGCTAGATCGAGTTATCCGCTTAATCCACCCTCTCTTTGAATACGACTAAACCAGATTCTACATAGAAGGTATCGTTAAGTTCAAACCCAACGTATCCTCACCCATCCGTATAGGAATGCTAAAGTAACCCTAATCTTCCCAGCAACTATTCTTAAGCTAATCTAGCTAAGCTTTACGGCATACAAACGCGATGTCTTCCATCAACCTTTGCAAGCTACGGTTCCTTAATTCTCCTAGCTTCTCCTTAAACAAGCACCTTATGGTTGAAGTTGGTAAAACCGAAGAATCCCGGGTTCTACCTATGCGTAAGCTCCCTAGCTCTCTCAGCTATACGTCTAGCCATATCTATAGTAGAAGCACTTCCTCCAAGATCGTATGTAACGGTTTTACCTTCAGCTATAACATCCTCCGTCGCTTGGAATATCGCTCTACCGAGATCCTCCTCTCCGAGGTATTCTAACATCCATGCGGCTGATAGTATCATAGCCGTAGGGTTAACTTTATACAAGCCTTTATATTTAGGAGCACTTCCGTGGGCAGGTTCGAACATAGCGTAGTTATCCCCGAAGTTACCGGAGTATATGCATCCTATACTAGCGACTAAAGCCGCAGCCTCCTCTGAGATTATATCCATGAATAAGTTTGTACCGAGTATAACGTTCTGATTGAACCTCTGAGGATTCTTCACAAGCTGCTGAGCCATATTATCTATGAAGTACTCCTCATACGATATACCGGGGTAGGATTTCGAAACCCTATCGACGGCTTCCACGAATATACCGTCGCACTCCCTCATAATGTTACGCTTAGTAACTACTATAACCTTATTCCAACCCCTCTTCTTAGCAATCTCGAAAGCTACACGTGTAACCCTCTCAGACTGCCTAGCCGTAATCTTTCTCACCGCGATAGCTACATCATCCGAAAGCCTATACTCTATACCAGAATATAATCCTTCGGTAGCCTCCCTAACGCATATAAAATCGACCTCGCCGAGCCTACCGGCAGTACCCTTGAAAGTCTTTATAGGTCTAATATTAGCGTATAGATCGAACCTCTGCCTTATACTAACAGGAACGCTCTTAGGAGCCCACCTCTCAGGTATAGTAGTAGTCGGAGCTTTGAGGCATGCATCACTCTCCTCTAGGATTTTCCAAGTCTCAGGCGGTATCATAGTATCCCCGCCATTTTTAAGCCACCATTCATAACCAGCTTCACACGGCACTATCTCCACATCAGGATTCACAGCATCTAGAACGATTAAAGCTGCTTCAGTAATCTCAGGCCCTATACCATCACCTTTAATCAAAGCTACACGTTTAGCCAAAGCTAGATAACCCCCGATTAACCCTTCATCAAAGGAGGGATCTAGAAAAATATTTCGGTCACAGCTAGACTAGATAGAAACTACAGTTGAAGCATCATATATTCATATATATGAACGTAAACTTAACCAAATACTTTAACTTTAAGCAAAAATTTAAACATAACTTCCAATATTGACATGAATTTTTTTTATGTAATTCTAGTAGCATAAAGTTTATCATAAGTTTAGATACTGCTTTAACAGTGTATCCGTGAAAGATTCGATAAAGCAGTCTGAAACCATCTACAAACCGCTATATAAATACCAATTTATCACCGAGTATACCGGAGGTTTTATAAAAACAAACTCGGTGAGCATATATTTTTCATCGCATCATCTAGATAAATAGATAGAAGCGTATACCTTTACGTCTAAGAGGAGCCTAATACCGTATATGTTTCAATCCATTCCCACCTCGACTACCATTCTACTCTCACACGACTCTTAACGTCCATCTCGGCTCCTCTATAATGGAAATGGATCATCGACGCCAAATCTAAGCCATACGTACTTAGCTCTTTATCATAGAGATGTTTATAATCCTCTAACTTTAGATAGCCCCTCAGCTTACCTGGAAATATACCCGAAGATTAGTGAAGATTTGTTAAGACCTAGTTAAGTCATGGATACGATCCCTCTCCCACCATAGCCCTCTCCACATGGGATCTATGAACATATAACCGTTACGACTATATCCAAGCTATGAAGACCAATTTGCCCGGATAGCTTTAACATCCTGTGCGTTACTGCGATCCACACTTTCTATACTGTCTATCTCCCTAGGAGGCTTGCATCTTAGCTTTAAGCTTCTCCTCCTCTGAGGCTATAAGCTTCTCTAGGATGGATACGGCGAACTCTATCTCCTCTCTACCTATAACTAGCGGCGGTAATAGCCTTATCGTAGCCCTACCGGAGTATAGTATGAGGAGGCCATCCTCCGCTGCGCCTAATACTATATCCTTCACTACGGGTAGCCTTAGATCGAAAGCTATCATCAAACCTAAACCCCTAACCTCCCTAACAACCTTATACTTAGATAGCCTATCCTCCAACATACGCTTAAATATGCATCCGTACTCCCAAGCTCTATCCGGAAGCTTCTCTGCTAACAATACGTCTATGGTAGCTGAGCCTGCAGCACAAGCTATAGGGTTGCCTCCGAAGGTGGATGTATGCTCGCCTACAGATAGCTTATCCATAACCTCTCTAGGAGCTATGGTAGCTCCTATCGGTATGCCTGACGCTAAACCTTTAGCTACGCATAGTATATCTGGTGTTACACCCCAATGCTGAGATGCCCACATCTTCCCAGTCCTACCTAGACCGCATTGAACCTCATCGAATATGAGGAGGATATCCTTCTCATCGCATAGCTCCCTCACCTCCTTGAGGTATCCATCCGGAGGTATCCTAACACCTGATTCACCCTGCACTGGTTCTACTATGATAGCAGCGATGTCACCGGTAGCTAACCTCTTCAGCTTATCTATATCGCCGTAGGGTGCAAACCTAACTTCACCCACCAGCGGTTCAAACGGACGCCTATAATCCTCACGCCAGGTAATCGATAGAGCACCCATAGTCTTACCATGGTATCCACCCATCATCGATACGAAAACCTTTCTACCAGTATACTTCCTAGCTATCTTCAAAGCCGCCTCCACAGCTTCAGCCCCGCTATTCGATAAGAAGACTTTATCCAGCCCATTCGGAGCTATCGATATAAGCTTCTCGAGGAACTCCGCTCTAGCATCGTTGTATATCGATCCATGACATACTATAAGCTTCTCAGACTGCTTCCTGATAGCTTCGACTATCCTTGGATGGCAATGTCCTACGAGAGCGACGCCGTAGCCACCCATACAATCCACATACTCCCTACCATCGATACCCCATATTTTAGCCCCTCTACCCCTAACTGCTACTATAGGAATCTTACTATACGTAGATGCCATTATCCTATCCTCTACATCCATCATCCGACGCGTATCTAAGCCGTTCATACCCCATGCCTATCCTCCTAGATCGGATGCAGGCTAGGTATCCTAAGCCCTTCAACCTCGTCGAAGCCTAGCATTATATTCATACATTGAACGGCGGATCCCGCAGCACCTTTAACGAGGTTATCTATAGCGGATAGAACTACGATCCTACCTGTATGCTCATCGATATCGAAGCCTATATCGCAGAAGTTGGATCCTACGACAGCTTTAGGATCAGGATATCTGAATAAGCCCTTCCTATCCCTTACAAACCTTATAAACGGTTCACCCTTATAGAATCCTCTATATATCTTCCATAGATCCTTGATATCCAGGCTTCTAGTAGGATATATGTGGCATGTAGCTAGGATCCCTCTAACCATATCGACTGCGTGAGCTGAGAATCCTACCTTAACAGGGTTTCCAAGTATTCCAAGCTCCTGCTCTATCTCGGCTACATGTCTATGCCCGGCTGGAGCGTAGGGTCTAACCACGTTAGCTCTCTCAGAATGGTGGGATGATAAGCTTCTGGAAAGCCCAGCTCCAGATGAACCTATCTTAACATCCACGACAAGGTAATCCCCGTTTATAAGCTTCTCCCTAGCTAAGGGTGCGAGACCTAGTATAGCCGCTGTAGCGGTGCATCCTGGACATGCAACCAGTCTAGCTGAGCGTATCTCGCTTCTATGAAGCTCCGGTAGACCGTATACGGCTTCCTCCAATAGCTCTGGATGAGGATGGCTCCAACCATACCATCTATCATATTCGCTAGGATCCTTAAGCCTGAAATCAGGGCTTAAATCTATAATCTTAACCCCGGATTCGAGGAGTTTAGGTGTAAGCTCTGATGAAACCTTAGCAGGGGTTGAAAGGAATACTACATCGCACTTCGTAAGCCTATCTATATTGGGTAGTTCGAATCTAAGCATAGTTAAACCCCTGAGATTCGGATGCACTGTATGGAGATACTCACCAGCGTTCGTCCTGGAGGTAGCTACCTCAACCTCTACGTACCTATGCGTGAGGAGTATCCTTAGTAGCTCTCCCCCGGTGAACCCCGATGCACCTACCACCGCCACCTTAACCATATACACCCCCTCGAATGTATAGCTACAGTGAACCCTAACCGGATGACCGATAAATCTATTGATAAACTTTCCCTCCACATGAAAGGATGACTCGGCATTTCTGATAGTTAGCTTCCATAACATTCCTCATCCTTTCTCCATACGAGGAGATGCGAGAAGCTTAGCATTATACCTGAATATCTTTGGAGAAGCGAGATAAGCGAGGGGGAAGTAAAGTTAAAATAGCTGGATCTGTGAATGCTGCATAGCTGAGATATGGAGGTAAAGATACTGGAGGATAGATACAACCCGCTGCTGTATAGGAGGGAGATAAAGTTTCTAGTAGATCATAGGGGTAGGCCTACACCTATCAAGTATGATGTTAGGAAGTATATAGCGGCTATGCTGAATACCGATCTAAACCTAGTATACATAGTACGCTTCACCACCAAGACGTCGACGAATGTATCTGAGGGATTATGCCATGTATACGATAGTAGGGATTACGCTGAACGCTTAGTACCGGATTTTATACGTAAGAAGAATGAAGCTAAACAATCTGGAGGCGGCTAGATATGGCTAGCTCGAATAAACGTAAGGGGAAGGGTTTATGGCATCTATTCGAGTACGACTATAAATCTGGGGCTATAAAGCTTAAAACCGAGTACTGTCCACGCTGCAGATCCATAATGGCTTTCCATAGGGAGCCTATAGCTAGATGGTACTGCGGTAAATGCCACTACACAGAGTATGTTAGGACTAGGAAAGGTAAATGATATGGTATTCAGGTATATAAGAAACCTCTACATATATGGATGCTTAAGGGTATGAAAACTCTACTCAAGGTTGAGGATCTATCCGTAGATGTAGGATCCGCACGTATACTTAAAGGTTTAAACCTATCCGTAGATAGGGGTGAAGTTATACTCTTACTGGGTCCTAATGGATCCGGCAAATCTACATTCCTCCATACGTTGATAGGGGATCCGAGGTATAAGCCAGCATCAGGGAGGATAATATTCGACGGAGCCGATGTATCGCAGTTACCTATGGTGGATAGGATTAAGCTCGGGTTAAGCTTAGGCTTCCAGTTCCCACCTAAGATTAGAGGCGTAACCCTAAGATTTCTAGCTGAGAAGATACTCGAGAAGAGAGGTTTAACGAGAAGTGAAGCTGGTAGACTCATAGAGAAGTATTCGCATATACTGAATCTAGACTACCTTCTCGATAAGGATCTATACGTAGGCTACAGCGGCGGGGAGATTAAGAGAGCTGAGCTTATGCTCACACTCCTACAAGCTCCTAGGCTCCTCATGCTAGATGAGCCTGATTCAGGCGTAGATGTGGAGAATCTAGCTCTAGTAGGATCGGCTATATCAAGCTATCTATCAGAGGATGAGGGTAGATCGGCGATAATAATAACGCATACAGGCTATATAGGCAAGTATATTAAAGCTACGAAAGCCTATGTCATGGTGGATGGCAGGATAATATGCAGAGGCAATCCTGAAATCTTAGTATCGAATATACTCGAGCATGGATTCGAAAAATGCTTCAAATGCGAGGGGATAAGCTAGGTGAGGCTAAGGGAGATTAGAGATGCTCTCAGGCGGAGAGCTCTATCAGCTCTATCTAAACCTTCACCTTACGGTTTAGATATCGATACATCTAGGTTTACGGCTGGCTTAGGCTCTGGCAGGCTCGATCTAGAGGATTACATAGATGCTATGGAGTCCGTAGGCGTCGATCCCAAGGAGAGGGATAGGAGTGGAAGTTACTATCAGGTTGATAATATTGCAGCGTACTACTCATCTAGGTATAAGGGGTTAGTGGTTAAGCCTATAAGCGAAGCATTGGAAGACGAGGATATCCTAGACTACTACTGGAGAGCCATACCGGTCGATCTAGATAAGTATACGGCTGCAGCCTTCCTATACGAGAGGGATGGATACTATATAAGGGTTGACGATGGGGTTGACATACCTGCACCTATACAGGCATGCCTACTTCTTAGAAGCCCATCCCTACTCCAAGTCCCACACAACATAGTCGTGGTAGGCGAGGGAGCTAAACTACACGTATTAACAGGGTGTACCGTAGCTAGGGAGAAACCGGGTATGCATATAGGTATCTCAGAATTCTACGTTAAGAAGGGGGGACTCCTAACGTTCACTATGATACATAGCTGGAGTAGGGGTATGCATATACGTCCCAGAACATCGGTATACGTGGATGCTGGAGGCGTATTCGTAAGTCAGTATATCACTACATCGCTAGTAGACTCTATACAGATGTATCCCACCGTCTACCTCATAGGCGAAGGGGGTAGCGCGTACCTCTCATCGATAATAGTCGGTAGGGGGTCATCCCATATAGATGTAGGCGGAGCTATCGAGCTTAAAGCAGCGAGATCAACAGGTGAGGTTGTATCCAGGGTTCTATCAATGGATGAGAGTAGGATAGTATCTAGGGGCAGGATAAAGGGTCTGGTACGAGGCGTGAAGGGACATATAGAGTGTAGGGGGCTGATACTATCAGATGGATCGTACATAGACGCTATACCTGAGCTTGAAGCCAGAGCATATGATGTACAGTTAACCCACGAAGCAGCTGTAGGTAGGATAGCTGAGGAGGAGATACTATACCTTATGGCTAAAGGCTTCACGGAAGACGAAGCTAAATCGATCGTAGTTAGGGGGTTCCTACAACCTAAACTCCCTATGCTACCAAGACAGCTAGCAGACTACCTATCCGTAGTTATGGAGAGGATAGCCTACGCCCTTTAAAGATGTAGGGCGAATTACATGAAGGTAACCCTATACGGCGTAGTCGTGGGCGGAAGAGGCATAGCTACTAGGTTCACATCCTATCGGTGGTTTAAGGAATATGTCAAGGATAAAGTTGGGTTCACACCGGCTCCAGGCACCCTAAATATATTTCTATTCCCCAGATCCCTCACCATACTTCGAGATCTCGTGGAATCGGGGCTTGGATTCAAGCTGGAGCCGCCTAAAGGGTTTAAACCAGCCTTAATATTCAAAGCTAGGATCCTAGGTGTACCATCAGCTCTAATCCACCCGATTATCGAAGGTAGACGTATCGAGATAGCTGAATTCGTATCGCCTATAAACTTTAGAAGGATGCTCGATCTGAAGGATTTAACACCTATAGCCGCACAGCTAGATATAGATGAGATGGATAAATGATAAATAGATCCTAGGATATTAGGCGTATATAGGCGATGAGGAGTCTTCTCGCCGCTCCAGTCTGAAGAGTGGGAAGCTCGATGAGGACGCCTGCGACAGCCGAGCCTCTATCTATAGGTAACCTTTAAATTGGATACGGACTACGTATCTAGATCTACGTGATCCATCGATGCAACGTCTATCCGTAGAGGGTTTTATAGAAGCTAGAGCTATGCTTCATAGCCACAGCACGGCTTCAGATGGTAGACTATCTCCGAGAGATGTTGTAGGATACTATCGTTCCAACGGGTTTAAAGTCGTATCGGTGACGGATCATGGGAGGATAACGAGGATTGAGACGCTTAGCGATTGTATATGTATACCAGGCGTAGAGGTATCCTCTGGTAGATCTAAACTAGGTGAACCCTACCATATAGTAGCCATTATGGTCGAGGATGAAGGTATACTTCAAGCTAAAGACGATCCGCAGGAGCTGATAGATAGGGTATCCAGCTCCGGAGGATTCGCTTTCATAGCTCATCCACACTGGTCGAATCTAACCTACGAAGATCTAGCCGAGCTTAAAGGATACATAGGCATCGAAATCTACAATACAGGCTGTGAGGTCGAAGTATCTAAAGGATATTCGCTTACATACTGGGATAACATACTATCCAAGAATCCATGTATACTAGGGTTAGCCGTAGATGATGCCCACAGATACGTGCTACCACCGATCGATGCTCTAGGCGGATGGGTTACCCTCCTACTAGATGAAGAGACCTGCGAATCAGTCGTACACGCCTTTAGGGATGGAAGATTCTACTCTTCGATGGGACCTGAAATAAAGCTTCTAGAGGTTTCATCCGACTACGTGAATATAGCTTCATCTCCCGTGGAGAAGGTTTCCATTATATCATCCAACGGTAAAGGCTTCGGTTTAACCATATCCGATCTAAGGTTGCTTGCTAGGCTATGGAGGGATCGTGAGAGGAGGCGCAGCATCGAGAATATGGTATCATCGATCGATATAGATATGCAGAGCGGAGGGGAGGTTATAGTAGCGGAGTCAAGGTATGGTAGGATGCACTTCCTGATATCTAGCGGAGGGATAACAGAATTCTCATGGAGCGGAAAGACCGGATCCAAATACCTTAGGATAGAGGTTATAGATTGCAACGGTAGGAGAGCATGGTCCAACCCTATACCCATCTGATACGCCTAGTATATACCTACGATTCTAGCCTCGATCGGTATGTAGATGTATGCGGATTAGATAATACTTAATATCCAGGGAGCTGTAAAACAGGGTTCGGTATGCCTGTTAAAGTTTCCGTAGGATGCAGAGGAATTGCGGCAGATCATCCACTAGCCGTTAAGGTAGGTTTAGATATCCTTGAAGATGGAGGTAACGTATTCGACGCAGCTATATCTGTGAGTGCTGTACTCTCGATAGTCCAACCTCAGATGGGTGGGCCTGGCGGCGACGGTTTCATCTTAGGATTCATCGATGATGAGACCATAGCCTATGCATCTTCAGGGGAGACGCCAAGCCGGTAGATACCTAGAGGAAAAACCTACTAGAGGTCCTCTAACCGTAACGATACCTGGCCTCGTATATCTATGGGGCCAGCTATACGAAGAGTACGCTTCCCTATCATTCGATAGATTACTGAAACCTGCCATAGATCTAGCCTGCAACGGGTTTAACGCAGCGGGTTTCTATCGAATTTATCTAAATCCTACGAGGAGGAGCTAATTAAATACGAGTGGAGAAGATATTTCAAAGGCGTGAAGCTTGGAGACCTAATAGTCAATAGGAAGATGGCTAGGACTTTGAAGCTTATATCCTCAAACGGATGGAGCAGTTTTTATGATGGAAAACTCGCGGAGGAGATGGCATTCCAGCTTCGAAATCAAGGCGTAGATGTGGATGTAGACGATTTCAGGAGGCATAGATGTGTTAGGATTAAACCATTGAAGATGGAGGTTGACGGCAGGATACTCTACGAGCTACCACCCAATACTCAAGGAGTGCCTACGCTTCAATTGATAAGCACTCTACACGAGCTCGATATCGGTAGATTCTCCTTCGACGATAGTAGGAGGATAGAGGTATGGAGCAAACCCGTGGAGGAGGTATACGAGTTTAGAGATAGATTCATAGGGGATCCAGACTACATGGATGTAAATGTAGAAGATTACCTAACGTATCAATCCGTGAAAGCATTTAGAGACAAGGAAAACATAAAGGAAACGCTATAAGCGGAGGGGATACGACATTCTTTATAGTATCCGATGGAAAAGTGTTTATAGGGTTCATACAAAGTTTATTTTATACGTTCGGTTCAGGTCTTATAGTAGGAGACTTCCCTGTACAGAATCGTGAAGCCGGGTTCGCTAAGGAGGAGGGGCTACCGAATAGCCCGGCTCCATGCAAGAAACCTCTACATACGCTTTCCATACTGGCAGTCGAAGATGGAGATGGAAGATGTATAATAGAATGTGTCGGAGGTGATATACGACCACAACTCCACCTGAGAGTCTACGAGAACATATTCATCTATAGGATGAACCTAGCTGAAGCTGTAGATGTTCCGAGATTCGTATACACCATACCTAGAGGGGTACAGAGGGTAGTAGTCGAGGAGCCTTTGAAATCGCCACCATCGAGGGGGATCGAAGCAATATGGGTTAAGCATTATGGTAGCCCAGGCTACGTTCATGCAGCAGCTATCGATGAAGCTGGGAAGACACTATTAGTGAACGATCCTAGAAGCGAGGGGATAGCATTAGCTACTAGGTAACCTAAAGGTAGCTTCATGAATACGTAGGAGGGGTTGGAAAACCTTGGATATCTTAGGGGATTGAATGCCCCCTACGTCAGCTAGCACCTATGAGTCTGCAGGCATAGTACTATGTCTTCCAGAGCTTCGAGTATACCTATCTATCTGTTTCGCTCGAAGATCCTACGTTTCCATATACTCCCTCCAATACTTAGAACTTTCTCTAAGCTCCTCCAATACCTTATCGTCTGGATACTCGAATGGATGTATTATTTCGAGGAATAGGTATACCTGACCAGCTCCGCCATCTTCTAGAGCTGAGAGGAGCTTATTAGGCTGTATTATCCCGATCCTATTATACTCTTCTGTGAAGGGCCAGTGTCGATCGGCTTTACCGTCGGTTTGCTGAATATGTACGCATGGAGTATACTTAGCTAGCCTCCTAACCCATTCATATGGATCCCTATCCTCCGGTGTAGATGCTTCGGGATTGCATGCATGACCTAGATCTATGCATAGCTTAACGGATGATTTAGGATCCTTGGATGATTCGATCACTATATACTCGGCTTCCGATATCGTAGCAGGTATCTCCCTAGGTACGGGCATGGGTTCTACGAGTATGCTATCTAAGCCTAGGTTTACAGCTCTATGCGATAGCGATCTCAACGTATCTATAAGGATAGATGTTACATATCTCCTCCTATCCGGATTCCTATAATCCCTAACAGACATAGCTCCTACATGCCCGCCTACGGCTTCAGCTTTAAACTTCGATGCAAGCTCGATAGCTTTAACATACCAGTCGTAGCTATCAACCCTCATAGATAGGTATGGATGAGAAAGTAGGTTGAAAGAATAGGCTGCTAAACCTGTGAAGCAACTTTGGATTATTACACCGTAGCTATTACATGCATCGATAACCCTGTAGACTATATCATCTAGAGCAGAGGTATAGGATCGAGGATCTAGTAGATCGTAGGAGAATTGCACGTATCTAAGATCGAGCTTAGTAGCCGTTATCTCAACCCAAGCATCTGGTTCTATCCATCTCTTGACAGCCCAACAGTTATTCACTCCTAGAATGAATCTAGCCATAGTATATCACCATCCAGCTAGAATACTATATCATAGAGGTTCAGCCTAGATAAGATTTTAGCTCACCTAGGCGGGAAGAGGTTCCTCCAGAGATAGATTTAACTCTAATGGATGATCAATGCTTCTTAGGGGTGCTCATCTAGGTTTGTGTATTATCGGTAAGAATCTTAGGCTTAGAAGGATATTCCGCCAGGATACCGGTAGATCCTTCATAGTAGCTGTAGATCACGGTATTAGGTTCGGAGCTTTAAAGGGTATAGAGAATCCATGTGTACCTATTAAAGCTGCTAGGGAGGGTGGCGCCGATGCTGTGATAGTTACACCTGCTATCGCTAGGATGATATACCAGGAACTTGGAAGCATGGCTCTGATAGCCAGGGTTGATGGAGCTGCTACGATTATAGGACCGGATATAACCGATGACGATATAACATCACCTGTAGAGGAGGCTATATCCGTGGGAGCTGATGGGATCGTAGCTTTCGGTTATGTGGGTGTTGAGAAGGAGAAGCTTAGCCTCAGAAAGCTTAGCATAATCGCTTCTAAATGCTTCAGGTATGGTATACCCCTCATGGCTGAGATGATACCACCCGAGCTATCATCTAGGCACTACGCTAAAAAGAAGGGTGAATGGGATGTGAACGTAGATAATCTTAAGCTGGCTGTTAGGGTTGGAGCTGAGCTTGGAGCTGACATCATCAAAACATACTATACGGGTGATCCTGATAGCTTCAAGGAGGTTGTCAAGTCATCGCCAGTACCTATACTCGTACTAGGCGGCCCTCCTACCGATAGTGTGGAAGACTTCCTATCGATGATAAGGGATTCTGTGGAAGCTGGGGCTAAGGGGGCTGTTATAGGTAGGAATGTATGGCAGCATAGCGATCCAGTAAGTATGGTTAGAGCCTTATCGGATATAGTGCATAGATGCGTATCGGTGGAGGAGGCTATGAGATGGCTGAAGAAGGGTTGAAGCCTCCATATATACTAGGCATAGATTCAGGCACATCCGCATGTAAGGCAGCTCTGTTCACGCTCGAAGGGCGTATAGTCGCTGAGACTTCCGTCGATCATACTATACATCATCCTAAACCAGACTATGCGGAGCAGGATCCGGCTGAATGGTGGAATTCAGCTGTTAAAGCTATATCATCCCTCGTTAAACGATCCGGCGTTAAACCTGGTGATATCGTAGGTTTATCCGTAGATTCTCAGAGGGAGGCAGTCGTATTTCTAGATAGGGGTGGGGAGAGCCTCGCTCGTAGCATAATATGGCTTGATCGTAGGGCTATACCTCAAGCTGAAGCTATATCTAAAATTATCGATCCAGAGAGGATACTGGAGATTACAGGCTTACCGTTAGACTTCATATTCTCAGCTCCGAAGATTCTATGGGTTAAAGAGAATACACCCGAGATATATGGTAGGACGTGGAGGATACTATGCGCTAAAGATTACATCGTCTATAGGCTTACAGGTATCCCGGTAACCGATTACACCATGGCTTCTAGGACTATGCTCTTCGATATACGTAAGCTCAGATGGTCCGAAGAGTTATGCGAAGCTCTAGGGATAGATCCATCGATATTACCTGAAGCTAGGGGTTCATGGGAGGTTGCAGGTGAGGTTACAGCTAAAGCCGCCGAAGATACAGGGTTGAAGCCTGGTACACCCGTTGCATGTGGAGGAGGGGATAGGCCGTGCGAAGCTCTAGGTGCTGGAGTTGTAGATGAGGGTATGGCTAATATAGGTACCGGTACGGGATCCGTATTCGAGATACCCCTAGAGGAGCCTAGACTGGATAGAGGTATGCGCTTCGACTGCTGCCTCCACGTAGCACCAAGTAGATGGGAGTATGAAGGTATAGTTAATGCTACAGGAGCATCTTTGAGATGGTTTAGAGATAACTTCTGCCGAGCCGAAGCCGTAGAGGCTGAGGTTAGAGGCTTATCGATATACCATATACTGGATGTGGAGGCATCCAGGGTTCCGGTTGGATGCGAAGGAGTATACTACTATCCTCACTTATGGGGTGCTCGCCTACCTAAACCCAACCCTAGAGCTAAGGGGGTATTCTACGGCATACTCCACAGCCATGGAAGGGGGCATTTCGTGAGAGCTATACTCGAAGCAGCTGGATTCCAGTATCTTGGAACCCTAAGGATACTTAAGGAGCTTGGAGTTAGTATAGAACGTATACGCATGGTTGGAGGTGAATCTAAAAGCAGGGTTTGGAATAGGATAAAATCGGATATCATAGGATTGAGGATCGAGATCCCTAAGATTAGGGATGCAGCTGCACTCGGCTCAGCTATACTCGGAGGCGTAGCCGCAGGAGTGTATAGAGATCCTAGATCAGCTGCTCTAGAGATAGTAGAGGTGGATGAAGTATATGATCCAGATCCATCAGTCCACCGGGTTTACGCTGAAATCTACGAAGACTATATCAGAGTATACTCCAGGCTAGAGGAATCGTTTACCTAGTGTCTACGCTAAGTTTAATCTATCCCTAGCGGAAATTAACTCTATATCGGGGTTCAAGTTATGTCTAAGCTAGCGATTAAAGGAGGTAGACCTGAAGCCGAGGAACTTAGAAAGCTTATACCTCCATGGCCTCCTCTGAACGATGATATACGCTCATCTGTTATCAAAGCTTTAGAGGGTAGGCATTGGTGCCGTCTATATCCCGGATCCCTATGCGAGAGGTTCGAGGAAGAGTTCGCTAGATTCCACGATGCCAAGTATGGCGTAGCCGTAGCTAACGGAACCGTAGCTTTAGAACTTGCGTTCAAAACCCTAAGTGTAAGCTTCGGGGATGAGGTGGTAGTTCCGGCTGTTACCTTCATAGCTACGGCTTCAGCCGTCACAGAGGTAGGCGGTATACCCATATTTGCCGATATAGATCCTGCAACCGCGGCTATATCACCTGAATCCCTTAGAGCTACGGTAGAGGAGAGGATCGATATGGGCAGGAGGGTGAAAGGTATCGCTGTCGTACACTATGGCGGATATCCTGTGGATCTCGATGCTGTATTGAGGATAGCTAGTGATCAGGGGTTATTCGTAGTAGAAGATTGTGCTCATGCTCACGGATCCGAGTGGAGGGGGCGTAAAGTCGGAGCTATAGGCGATATGGGATGCTTCAGCTTCCAGGAGACTAAATCCATGACTGCGGGTGAGGGCGGTATAGTGATAACGAATAGAGATGACCTCGTAGATAAAGCTAGGTTAATACATAACATAGGTAGGGTTGTAGGCAAGCCAGGCTACATACACTACATATTATCCTCGAATTACAGGATGACTGAGCTTCATGCAGCCATACTACTCGAAGTGTTGAAGATCTATCCTGAACAGCTTAAGCTTAAATATGATTCTGGCGAATACCTAGCCTCCAAGCTATCTAGGATAGGCGGTGTCGACCCGCTGAAGAGGGACCCGCGTATAACGATGAGGGGATACTACTACTTCGTCATAAGGTATAACCCAGTTGAATTCGAAGGCCTATCTAAGGAGAGGTTTATAGAGGCTTTGAGGGCTGAAGGGGTGCCTGCAAGCATAGGTTACGGTATGCCTTTATATAGGCAGCCCGCCTTCACTAGGGAGAGACTTATAGAGTCTGTACCGAGGGAGCTGATAGAGCGTATGCCTAGATATGAGGAGATGCATCTACCTGGAGCTGAATACTTCTGTAAATCGGAAGTAGTTCTTCCACATCAAGTATTACTAGCTGGTAGGGAGGGAGCCGACCTAATAGTAGCAGCTATAGAGAAGATTAAGGAGAACGCCCGTGAACTACTATAGAGGAGGAGTTTATTGAGGATAGTTATAGGTTCGGATGATACCTATAGTATAGCTAGGTTCATCTATGAATACATTAAATCTAAAGGATATGAAGTTATACCTCTAGGCGCTCTTAAAACTGGGAAGCTTGAGTCATGGGTTAGGGTAGGATTCGAAGTAGCTAGGCATATAGCCAGCCGGGAAGCTGATACTGGTATACTCATATGCTATACCGGTACTGGTGTATGTATCGCAGCTAATAAAGTAACAGGTGTGAGAGCAGCGTTAGTATTCGACGCTAACACAGCTAGGTACGCTAGGCTTTGGAACGATGCCAACGTACTCGTATTAAGCGCCAGGTTAACCTCAGAGGAAGTTGCTAAGGAGATAATCGATGCATGGGTATCCGTGGATAAGCCTGATCCAAGCGAGCTACGGAATATAGAGCTACTATACAAGCTGGATGAATATAGGAGTCTAGATAGCTAGGTGGTATAACCACTTCTAGAAGTCTTAACGGTGGATATCACGGCTAGCGTGGTTAGGATTACAGCTACGGCGGATAGGAACGCGTAGTATTATCCATAGCTTTCATAGATAGGCATGAATACTATCGGGCCTATAAACCCCCTATATCCATGAACGTTCGGTATACGCCTAGAGCACTCCCCCTAAGATCTGGTGGAGCCAGTTCTGATAGCGATACCATGAGGGATGTTAGAACCATACCTCGACCAAAGCCTTCTGTGAACGCTATGAACATTATCGGTAGATATGTGGATGCAAGTGTATAGCTGTACAGCCCTACAGCTTCTAACAGTAATCCTAGACTTATCATAGGCTTCCTACCTAGCCTATCGGATAGCCTACCAGAGATAGCTGTGGAAGCTATAATACCTAAAGTCCTAACACCCATCACGATACCTATAACCTCAACGTCTATCCCTAGATCCATATTCAGGTGTAACGGAAAGACGGGGCCAGATATACCGTTCCAAATTAGCATCCTAGTAAACGAGTTAGTATAGACGGCTGTCAAACCTAGATTTCTAACCCCGGGTAAACCCCTCTTAACCGATGATAGGTTTACATGAATCCCGTAGATCCTAGATCCGCTATGCTTCACCTCCTTAGATCTATAGGCTATCAGGCAGGATGCTAATGTTAACACCGTAGCCGATAGGAATACCCCTCTAAACCCTATGAAACCTGATA